>WNFC01003830.1_pt1 | contig 16338 bp, 10 predicted proteins | sample 5400541 | NCBI WGS metagenome assembly WNFC01 (sample SAMN13153342, study PRJNA577476) | soil metagenome | isolation source: 120 cm saprolite under Douglas fir tree site 2 hole 2 replicate 1 | place: USA:California | collected 2015-04-18
AAACCTACTGCGAAGTCTGAGATGACGGGCTTCTCTTTTCCTCCATCGGCGGGAATCACCCAGAGCCCGGTAACATCCCGGCCTTTGGCATAGTATAGGGACTGGCCGTCAACGGATTCAAACGCAGCGAAGCCACCATGATGTGTGATTTGCAAAGGATCACCATCTTTGAACCCTCCTTTGACCGGGATTTTCCAAACCTGCCAGTCTCCAGTGCGGTTCGAGGCAAAATAGATCCACCTGCCATTGTGTGACCAACTCGGAACGACGCTTTCGGAGTCGCTGGTAGTGATGCGCCGTGGCGCGCCACCAACTGCGGAGATGGTATAGATGTCCGAATGGCCCTGAGGACGCGAGTCGAAAGCCAAGTGTTTTCCGTCCGGGGACCAGCGGGGTGTCCCGGTGAGCGGGCCCTGAAAGGAAGTCACTTGGAATGGATTTGCACCGGAGGAGTCGCACACCCAGATTTCGTTGGTGCCGGACCGATCGCTCCGGAATGCGATCCTCGCACCGTCTGGCGAGTATTGCGCGCTCCTATCCTCCCAGGTAGAGCTTATCAGCCGCTCGGGTTTGCCGATCTTCTTCGTCACCGAGGGGATTTCGAGTCGCCAGACATTGCTGTCGGCGAACCAGCGCGAATAGGCCAGGTAGTGTCCCGAACGGGCAATGGCAAGATAATACGCTCCCTGTCCAACATAGGGGATTTGTCGCGGCACACCGCCCGATGCCGATACGCGCCACAGCCCATTGACGCCGTCTTTGGCTGAGGAAAAGATCAGCTCACGACCGTCGGGAGTCCACGCATGGCTCGCCGTAAAGCCGTTGCCGAAGGTCAGTCGCTTGGGCTCGCCACCAGAAACGCTTACGAGGTAAATATCATTGATGCCCGAACCAATCGAGCGTTTGAATGCGATGATTCCACCATCGGGCGAGAATGCGGGTCCGGTATCCCCAATGGACCCCGGCTGCGGCGTTGTGATACGCCGCCGCTCGCCGGTGTCCATGGAGAGCAAGAAGATCCCAAAAGGGCCACTAGGATCGGTTTTGTCGACCACAGCGAGGAACCGTCCGTCAGGGGACCAATCCAGATGGCGATCGAAGATGTGTGGCAAAGGCGCGGCGTTCCCGATTCTTTGCTCGGGACCGCCAAGGGCGGGAATGACGTAAAACCCGCTCTCGCCAGGCTTGGTGGAATATCGAATGAATGCGATGCGGTGTCCATCGGGTGACCAGGCCGGACTACCCTCGCTAGCCGCATTTGTCGTGAGTCGAAACGGGACACCGCCGTCGACGAATTTCACATAAATATCGAAGTTGTCTTGCTTCTCGCCATTCCATACGAAGGCGACCTGGCGGCCGTCGGGAGAAAACGCCGGCTCATATTCTCCACCGGGATAGGTCGTCAAAGGGTGGAGATGCCACCCGGGAGGGTCTTTCTTTGAGACTCCAGGGCTTACCGCATCGGGGAACGTGGTGAACTGAACCCATTGGGATCGGTTCGCCGCACGGGACGGGCCGCGCAACCAGAGAGCCGCACCAATGGCGGCCATCGCCAGCCCCGTGGCCGCAACTGTAGCGACTCGCCAGCGGTTCCATCCGCGCTGGACTTCCTCAATAGTTCTGCGCGCGTCAGCGATACTCTGTAGCCTCCGGCCTGGGTCCTTCTGAAGACAGCGCCGCAGCAGTTCACGTACTTTCGCGGGTATTTTCGCGGGCAGAGTGTGCAATGCCGGCTCGCGTTCCAGTATGGCCGCAATGGTCTCCTGATTGGACTCGCCGTGAAACGCGCGCTTCCCAGTGAGCAGTTCGTATAACAGGCATCCAAAAGACCAGATGTCCGTCCGCTCGTCGACTTCTATCGCGCGCGCCTGCTCCGGGCTCATGTATCCCGGTGTGCCGAGGATGTGCCCGGCGAGAGTCTCCGTGCCGGTCATTGTTGCTGATTGCGAGAGATCTTGGTTCTGCTCCGGACCCCAGATCGCTTTCGCCAGACCGAAGTCCAGCACTTTGACTCTGCCTTGCGGCGTGACCTTGACGTTCGCTGGTTTCAGGTCGCGGTGAATGATTCCGTTGGCGTGCGATGCTTCGAGTGCCTCGGCGATCTGACGCGCGTAATCCAGTGCCTGTACGACAGGTAGCGGACCGCGCAGGGTCTCGCCCTCCACCAGTTCCATGACGAGGCAGTCCGTTCCCCCGGACTCCTCCAGCCCATAGATCGCGGCGATGTTGGGGTGGTTGAGGGAAGCTAGCGTGCGCGCCTCGCGGCGGAAGCGGGCCAGCCGATCCGGGTCGCGCGCAAACTCGGGCGGCAGGGTCTTGATGGCGACATCGCGGCCGAGCTTGCTATCGTGTGCGCGATAGACCTCGCCCATACCGCCGGCGCCTAACGGGGACACGATGCGATACGGTCCGAATTGCCGGCCCAGAAGGACTTCTGTGGCCGTCATGTCCCGTATTACGGGTGTTTCGAGGAAACTTCCGGCTTCCTCTTCCTTCACCAGCAGCAATTCGACTTGGCGCTGCAGATCGGTGTCTCCGCCGCATGCACCATCGAGGAATGCCTGCCGCTCTTCTGGCCCACGCTCCAGAGTCGCGTGAAAGAGGTCCTCTGTTCTACGCCAACGCTCCTCGTCCATGGCATTGCCGTCCTTGCTGTCCCATAATGTTACTGCAATGCTGGCAATGGAGAATGGCGCAGCGGTTCTGCGTGCCCAACGCAGACCAGTGCAACTTTAAATGAGATCCTCACCATGGACAGGCTCGCGGTCTGTCCCCGTTTCGCACTCCGCTCCGAAGAACGTTGCGCCGTTATTACATGTAAGAATTCCTATTGTCCCGTCCGCCCCTCCAACGCTCCACTCACTGAGACATTGTTCTTCTCCAGCGTCTCTCCCAGCACCTGATCCAACGAAACGCGCGCGCGGCTATACGCAGCCAACGCGCCAACCTCGGCCGCGCGGGCCGCTGCCAGGCTGCGCTGCACGATGACCAGGTCATTGATAGTGGAGGCTCCAAGAGAGAATTTGCGCTGTTCTTTCTCGAGCAACTGCTCGTCGAGCACCCGCGTGTCCACAGCCACCGAATACCTCGATCGGGCCTGCCGCAGCGCGATAACCTGGTTGGAAATATCCACGACCAACTGATTCATGCTCCGGCGCGTGACGAGTTCATTCTGCCGCAACTGCAACTGCTCAATCCCATAATCCCCCTGAGCGATGCGGTTATGAAACTCGGCCGCGAACAACACAGAGGCGCGGCGGTTCGGGAAATTATTGCGAAAGACCTGCCCCAATGCGTTTCCTAAGCCTCCCATGTAGTAGGGATCCGCTGTGATCCCGCCGGGCTGAGGGTTGGCGGTGCCTGACAGACCAGTCGCGGAGAGAGCTCCGGTAAATTGCAAGGTCGGCAAGACCCCGCTAGCGGTTCCAAGCGCCGAGATTTCCGCATTCTCCTGGTTCAATCTGTTCAGCGCTACATCCGGGCGTTTCGCCAGCGCCCGCGCAACCAACTCCCGCAAGGCCGGCAATTCGTCCTTTTCGGGGACTTCAATGTGGTCAAGAGGCACGACTTCTGCCTGGTCGACGAGCGGATCTTCCAACCCATTCCGGCTCAAAGCGTTCTTCAGCAGGCTCTCTTGTTGATGCACGGTCGACTGAGAAATAGCCAGTTCCTGCTTGCGCGTCGTCAGCTCAGCCTGGGCCCGATAGATATCCACCTTCGCCAGCGCGCTGAGTTCGATTTGCCGCTTGGTGTCGTCGTAGAACTTCTGTGCCACCGCCAAGGAGCGCTCCCTCGCCTTGACGTCCTCGTCATCGCTGACTAGGTCCCAGTAAAGATTTAGCACGTTCGCCACCAGGTTAAGCAATTGCGACCGGAACGTTTCTTGCGACAGGCCCACGTTCTTTTCTGCAACGCGGATGAACCGGCTGTTCACTCCCACGCCGAAGCCTTGCAGGAAGTTTTGGCGGATGAAGACCTGAACTACGGGCACCACGGAAGGATTGAGGATGTCCGTGGGGGTGTTCTCCTTTAGGTACGATTCGTTGGCTGAGACCTGCACGAAGCCGCCAGTCAGCAGCCCCTCTTGGACGACCGAATTGTAGATATGCCGGGTATCCACCAGCGCAGGCGTCTGGCTCTGGATCGTATTGGGCTGCGGAATGGTGGTGTGCGAGAAAAGCGTCGCATTCTGGAGAACCGGATCGAGGTTTGGAGTGATCGGCCCGATCTGCGAAACCACCGCCGCTCCGGCGCCGTTGCCACCGGTGTTATTGCCGCTACCGGCGAGGCCGGCGCTCAGCTGGCTGCCCGCGATGCCTTGTCCGCTGGTCGCCTGGTTGACCAACGTGTTGCCTCCGGTGACTCCGCGCAACGGGCCGCCGGCTTGCTGCCGTTCAAGCTGCCATTCTGCGACGATGGGCCCGTACCGGTCGACCTCCAGATCGAGGTTATTCTCGATCGCGAGCGCAAGAACGTCCTGAACCGTAAGATAAAGTTTGCCGGCTCGAATCAAGCTACGCAGCCGGTCCGAGTTCTTTAACCGCACGGGGGGAATCGTCGGCGCCTTGTATGGCCGCAGAACCACCGGAGCCTTGGGCTTCTCTACAAGCAGCGATTCCTGCGCCACCGCCTGGGTACTCAGGACACTCCAGGCTAAGAAAACAGTGAATGCTTTTTGGCTCTTCATTTCGCGCTCCCGATCACTTCTTCTCATTCAGAACAGCGTCTGGTATCGACGATGCCCGGGCGACTTGCCCGGACTTCGCCTCTTCCATCGAAATGCCGTTCTGCTCCAGCGTCTGCCCCACCGCCTCGTCAAACGCAATCCGGGCGTGTGTGTAATTGGCCATCGACAGCACTTCCGCGGTTTGGTCGTTGTTAAGATCCCGCTGCGCTTGAACCACCAGGGGGATGGTCGACGTGCCGAATTGAAACTTCTTGCGCTCCGCATCCAGTGTCTGCTGCGCCAGCACTCGGGTGGCGACGGCGGTCTCGTATCGCACGCGCGCTTGCTGCAGACCGATGACCGCGTTTTTAACGTCTACGCGAACCTGGCTGATGCTTTTCTGCAGTTGAAGTTCGGCCTGTCGCAAGGTGAGCTGGTCGGCTACATAGTCCGCCTGGGCGGCCCGGTTCCGGAAAGGAATGTTCAGCGAAAAGCCCACAGAGTAGTTTGGATAATTCCGGCGTAAGATCTGCCCCAGCAGGTTCCCGTATCCACCCACCACGAATGGGTCCGGGATGCCGCTGGCGCCGTTGGACAGCGCGTTCGGACTTCCGGTCAATGCATTGTTTGTAAAGTCGGCGAAAGCCTGCAGCGTGGGCAACAGCGCACTCTTGCTGCCGGCGAGGTTAATGAGCGTGCTCTGGAGGTTGATTCGTGTCTGCTCCAGCTCCGGCCTTTTGGCGAGCGCCTGCTCAACCAGTTCCGCATTCGGCTTGAGATCCTCTTTCTCCGGAACTTGAATGCGGTCGACCGTAACAATGTGCACGTCATCCAGCCACGGGCTGGCCACTCCATTCCTGCTCAGCGCGTTCTTCAGCACCGTTTCCTGCTGGGCCACGTTGGTTTGCGCGATTAGGAGATTTTCTTTGGAGGACGAAACTTCTGCCGCCGCGCGAGTGATTTCGATGGCCGACAGGGTTCCAATCGCTACCTGCTTCTTGTTGTCTTCATGAAGCTTCTGCGCCGTCTCGAGCGCCTCCCCCTTGATCCGCAAATCTTCGTTGAAGCTTACCAGGTCCCAGTAAAGATTCAACGCGGCGGAGACAGTGGTGATCACCTGCCGTTTCACTTGTAGGTCGGTGACTTTCATATTGTTCTTAGCCACACGGATATAGCGATTGTTGACGGCAATACCAAATCCTTGCAGCAGGTTCTGCGTGATGAAAAGATCCAGGAAACCCTGCGTGTACGGGTTCAGAATAGGCACCGGGCTGTTTTGCAAGCTCCGGGTACTGCCATACGTAAGCTGTGCGCTGGTTCCCGTCAACCATGTCTGTCCGTAGCCGAACTGGATAGTCCTGCTGTCGTTGAGAAGTGACGGGACGAGATCCAAGACGATGTTGCTAAGTGGGGTCGTGTTGTGCTGAAAACTCCCGAACGCAAACAGGAAAGGATCCAGAGGTAGCGGCGGCGGGAGACCTCCAACGAGGATTCCACCGCCGGAGCTGACCCCGGAGCCGGTTTCTGCCAGACCGACGGCATTCACATTAACCCCCTGCAGGCTGACACTCACCGGCCCGGGGTACACTGGTGTGCCCACGCTCCGTATTAGGCCGCCACCCGAGGTGCGCCGCAAAACCTCACGCGCCAGAACCGGTCCGTAGCGCTGGATCGCGATGTCGATATTGTTTTCCAGGACCAGCGCAATCACATCCTGAACCGACAAATAGAGATTGCCGCCGCGGACCAGGGACTCGAGGCGCGGTATGTTTGTAAGCTTGGCCGGCGGAACGATACGGCGTTCCAGGTGAAAGGGCTGGAGCAGTGGGCCCACCACCGGCACAGGCTTTGGCTGTTCAATCGTGATCTCGGATGCCTGGGCCAAGCTCGATAAGACCAGAGTGATGGATACCGCCATCGAGATGTTTCCGGAATGTCTCATGTTGTTTGAATCCTATGTCCTTCAACAACGGCGCGATAAGTGCAGTTTAGAGATTCGTAGTTGCACACTGGTCGCCATCAAAGTGTTGCGTCTCGCCCGAACCGGCAATTTCTTCTGCGCGTATCTGCTTCAGACCAAAGGGGCGTTTCTGGAATTTTGCCGCAAGATGGCGGGAACCCGCAACCAAACCCTCTTCCGCCAACTTCGACTGTCCGGTTTCGCGACAGATTGTCCGCTTTTGCGATTGAACCGGCAAACTACGAAGTTGCCACTTGCGCTACTATGAAGGGCAGATGGACGTCGAGAAGACCATTGCATTCATCCTCGACCAGCAGGCCAAGACAGAAGTTCTCTGGCAACAAAACGAGGAACGTTGGAAACGCAACGAAGAACGCTGGAAACGTAACGAAGAAAGCTGGAAACGTAACGAGGAACGTTGGAAACACGCCGATGAGCGCGTGGACAAATTCGATCGGAGCCTGGTTGGCATCCGGAAACTGATCTTACTGGGTGCGAAGACCCTGGTAAGCTCCCAAAAAGCGGCTAAAGTTGAGCTCCGCGAAATCCGGGAAGACATTCGCGAGTTAACTGCGGCACAGAAGCGCACCGATCAGAAGTTCGAGCGCCTGGTCGAGCTGCTCAGCCGCCGCAGCCCCAACGGCCGTCACTAAATCTAACCGGGCGGATCTGGAATCGAGAGCCTTCGGCAGATTCTTTTAGCTAACAGGTTCGACACTTCCGAGTGTCTAGGGACAACAGCCTGGTCTCGGTTCATCCAACCACGATGGGCTCCTGTTTCGCGTCCGCTGGCATTGAACGGAGAGTATCTTCGCTCCTCTGCTCGAGAATCAGTTCAATAGCCTCCCGAAGATTCGCCAAACACTCTTCCCGGGTTCGGCCCTGGCCATTCGCTCCTGGAACTTCAGCACAATACGCGATGAACCAGGGACCATCTTGCTCGACGATTGCCGTGAACTCGTTCCGCATAAGCCTTCCGTACTAAATCTCTAATATCACCGGCATGATAAGTGGCCGGCGCGAGGTCTGCTTCTGGATGTAGCGCTTCAAATCCGCCCGAATCTTTTCTTTCATGACGCCCCAGTCGGTCATCTCTTCGGGGTTCGACGTTTCGAGCGTCCGCTGCACCACCTGTCGCGCCGCCAGCATGATTTCCGACGCTCCATCCTCGTCGCCGGTGAAGCCCCGGCTCACCAATTCTGGAACGCTTTCGACGCGCCCCGTATGCTTGCTGATGGCGATGATCGGCAGTACGATGCCGTCCTCGGAAAGATGACGGCGATCGCGAATCACCACATCTTCCACCACTTCATCCACGGACCCGGAGTCGATGCACACGCGCCCCACTGGAACCCGCTCCCCTCGCCGCGCTCCGTGCTCGTCGATCTCGAGAGTGTCGCCTGTCGTCATCACGAACGTCTCATCCAGCCCCGAATGGCGCAGGTGCTCGGCCAGCCGCGCGTGTTTGTCCATTTGCCGATATTCGCCGTGAATGGGCACAAAATAACGCGGCCGCACTAGATTCAGCACTAGCCGTAATTCCTCCGCGCTCGCGTGGCCTGACACATGAAGCGGCGGGTTCATGGTTCCGTACATCACGTCGGCGCCGCGGCGCGCCAGGTGGTCCACCATGCGGTAGATCAGCTTTTCGTTGCCGGGGATGATGCGTGAGCTCAGTACTACTGTATCTCCGCGTTCGGCCGAGATGTGCTTGTGATTGTCAACAGCCACACGCGAAAGCGCCGACATCGGCTCGCCTTGTGTTCCCGAAATCAGCACCGTCACCTTGGAGGGCTTCGTCTCCATCACATCCTGAGGACGAATGAGAACACCATCCGGAATCTTCAATAGGCCCAGCGAGTGGGCGATCTCGGAAACCGACGTCATGCTCCGGCCCACGATGGCTACTTTCCGCCCGAACTCCTCAGAAGTGTCCAAAATTTGCTGGATGCGGTGGATCGAAGAGCTGAAACAGGAGATGATGATACGCCGTTCCGCCCGATTGAAAATATCCTCGAGACGCGGGCGTACGGCGCGCTCGGATTCGGAATACCCTATTCGGTCTGCGTTGGTCGAGTCCGACAGCAGCAGCAGCACGCCGCGCTTCCCATAGTCCGCCAGCGTGTGCAGGTCGAATAGTTCGTTATCCGTCGGAGTGGGATCGACTTTGAAATCGCCCGTGTGGATCACTACTCCGACTGGCGTTGTGATAGCCAGCGCAACAGCGCTCACGATGGAGTGGGTTACGTGAACGAACTCTATTTTGAATGGGCCGATCTCCAGCAACTGCTTCGGCGTAATCGTGTGCAGCTCCACCTCTTCGGGAAGGTCATACTCTTCCAGCCGCCGTTCCACCAGCGCCAGCGTGAATGCTGTGCCGTATACCGGAACGTTCAAATCCGCCAAAAAGAATGGCACCGCCCCGATGTGATCTTCGTGGCCGTGGGTGAGAATGAGCGCGCGAACATGCTCGCGATTCTCCCGGAGGTAAGTGAGATCGGGCGTCACCAGATCGACGCCGAGCAGGTCATCCTCCGGGAACATCATCCCTGAGTCAATAACGATAATGTCGTCTCCATAACGGAGCGCCATCATGTGCATCCCGAACTCGCCCAAACCGCCGAGCGGGATCACGCGAAGTTTGTTTGCCAAGGAGTTTTGCCTAAATTCCAGTCTACAGGGTGTAGTAGGCTGCTTGTCTCAAAAATAGAAATGCTCACCCCGAAGGGTGAGCATATTCAATCCCCCTGTTCTACCAGGGTGATGTTCGATGGGAGAATCATTTTCGACGGCATCGCAACCGCCAAAAACTTAGTGATTGGATGATAATTTCCGCTGGGCATTCAAGTCAAGCCAAAAAAAGTGCGAAAAAATCTGCCGCTAAACGTTAGCAGTTAAAAAGCTTACACGCAAACAACATTTCCACAGCGGCTGTGGAAAAAGACTGCGACTACTGATTTCAGCCGGCCTTTTCAGGGCTAAACTAAAGATAAGCTTTGCCTTACCGATCCATAAGATGAAGCGAAATCACGGCTTCCGCCCCGCCAGCTGGCCCGGAACGGCGGCGAATGCTCCGCAGACCGCCATACGAAAGTCCTGCAACAACACAGAATGCCAGCAGTATCCCTATAAGTTTAAAGGCATTTACAACGAGGTCCCCAATGTTGTCCCGCCGGGTCGGGATGCGTTCGCTCCAGGTAATGTTTGGTTCGTACCTCACCTGTGCCAGAAGCCTTTCGGCATCGTCGGGACTCGCTGCAGCGAGGATTACCGCCACCAGCGGGCCCGTGCGCTTGGCGACGGCGCCAGGAATCTTCTGGAAATCTACAAGGCGTTCCCGAGCGATCTGGGGCGTGGGGTAAGAGAAGATCGCCAGTTTCATCTCCCCTCGGGGAGTGAGGAAGGCGCCTAGTTGCCCTTCCGCGCCCACGTGGAATGCGGCGGTCGATGGCGGGATACCCGGATTGAACCTTTCCAGGCCTACGGGTCCCGTGACGTATCGCTGTGAGTTGGGAACCAGCTTATTTTCAGGGAGATAGCCGCTTAAAGTGGGAAGGGGCGATTGGTCCAGTTTTGGCAACGTCTGGTAGAGGTTGCCGATCTCGGCAACTGTGGGCTTATAGCCCTGAAACAAAAGAACATAGTTGCCGTGAGCCAGCATTGCCGAATCACCGGTCTCCACGGCCAGTTTGCCCAACGCCGAAGCCCGCGCGCCGGACGGCCGCTGCCAATCGAAAATGCCCAGCGCGCCAGTCGAATCCTGGAGCTGGTAAGCGGTTGCTGTAAATTTGCGGGAGCCCGATTCGTACTCCGCCTGCTCGGCATGCTGCAAGCCGTACTCGTCCCAAAGGGGCCGGTCGGAAACCTGCACTGGCTGGCTGGTGGTTCGGTGGAAGGCGCCGAAGCTATCGGGCCAGACGCCGGCAACAGACAGAGCCGGGAAAAATAAGAACAGACAGAACTTCATTTGGCTCCGTGGCACTTTTTGTATTTTTTACCGCTACCGCAGGGACAGGGATCGTTGCGGCCAACTTTGTCGCCCTTGATGACCTGCTTGTTCTGGCCGTTGGCGCTGCTGTCGCCGCCGACCATTTGAAGCTCTGCCATTTCCTTTTCCTTCTTGCGCTGGATGTTGCGCGTGAAGTCCTGGATTGAGGTCTGCGCCATGGCCCGCTGTTGGTCAGTGGCGGCGGGTTGTTCCTCTTCCTCGCCCTCTTCGTAGCCATTCTCATCCACATCGAAGGGCATTTGCGGACGGCTGCCCGCGCCGGGTTCGTGTGAGATCTGCAGGAAGTAGAGGAAACGAACCGTCTCGTCCTCGATACGGTCCATCATGTCCTGGAACAGGGTGAAGGACTCCTTTTTGTACTCGACGAGCGGATCTTTCTGGCCGTAGCCGCGGAGGCCAATGCCTTCTTTGAGGTGGTCCATCGAGAGCAGGTGGTCTTTCCACTGATCGTCGATGACCTTAAGCATGATCCAGCGTTCGCTCTGACGCATGAGGTCGGAGCCGATCAGGTCTTCCTTCTGCTGGTATTTCTGCGCGAGATGTTCGAAAACGACTTCCTCGATGGCTTCCCGTTGCAGGCCCGCTACATCACTTTGTTCGATCTTGTAGCCGAACTGGCTCAGGACATCGGTACGAAGACCGCTCACATCGTAAGTATCGGGATGAGTTCCCTCGGGGCAGCGCAGATCGATAAAAGCTCCCAAGGCTCCGCGTACCATTTCGAGCACGCGTTCTTTCTGGTCAAGGCCTTCGAGCAACTGGCGGCGCATCCCGTAGACGGCCTGCCGCTGCTTGTTCATGACGTCGTCGTACTCGAGGAGATGCTTGCGGGCCTCGAAGTTCTGAACCTCAACTGCTTTTTGCGCGGCCGCGATGCGCTTAGTGATGAGCTTCGACTCGATGGGCACGTCCTCTTCCATGCCCAAACGCAGCATGAGATTCTGCATGCGCTCGCCGCCGAAAATGCGCAGCAGGTCGTCTTGCAGCGAGAGGTAGAAGCGCGAGCTTCCGGGATCGCCCTGGCGCCCGGCGCGGCCGCGAAGCTGATTATCGATGCGCCGCGATTCGTGCCGCTCCGTACCCAGGATGTGCAGGCCGCCCGCCGCCACCACGTCATCATGCTCTTGGTCGGTCTCCCGCTTGTACTTCAAAAGAGCTGCGTCCCACTCCGTGCGTTCCGGCGTCCCGACGGCGCTGATCTGTAATTGGTCAGGATCCTTGCCCTGCTTGCGCAGCGCTTCCTTGGCCATGAACTCCGGGTTGCCGCCCAGCAGAATGTCGGTACCGCGACCGGCCATGTTGGTCGAGACCGTCACGGCGCCTTTGCGCCCGGCCTGCGCCACGATCAAGGCTTCACGCTCGTGGTGCTTGGCGTTCAAGACCTCATGCTTGACTCCCATTTTCTTGAGCAGGCCGGACAGGCGCTCCGATTTCTCCACGGAGATGGTGCCCACCAGAACCGGCTGGCCTTTTCCCTGGAGATTCTTGATCTCCGTGGCGGCGTTGCGGAATTTCTCCTCTTCCGTTCGATAGACAACGTCCGAATGTTCCTTGCGGAGCATTGGTTTGTTGGTAGGGATGACGGTGACGTCGAGGTTGTAGGTTTTCTGGAACTCCGCGGCTTCGGTCTCGGCGGTGCCGGTCATGCCACCCAGCTTTTTGTACATGCGGAAGTAGTTCTGGAAAGTAATGGTGGCGAGCGTCTGGTTTTCGCGCTCGATCTTGACGTTTTCTTTGGCTTCCACTGCCTGGTGCAGGCCATCGGACCAGCGCCGGCCGGGCATCAGGCGGCCCGTGAACTCGTCCACGATAATGACCTGGCCATCCTTGACCACGTAATCCTTGTCGAGATGGAACAACACATGAGCCTTCAATGCCTGCTGCACGTGGTGGTTGTACTCGATGTTGGCAGGATCGTAGAGGTTGGGGAGGCCAAGGAGCTTTTCCACCTTGGTGACGCCTTCTTCGGTCAAACCCACGGCGCGATGTTTTTCATCCACCGTGAAATCTCCGGTGGTGTACTTTTCGCCGGGTTCTTTGCCTTCAATCACCTCGCCGCGTACGAGTTTGGGGATGATGCGGTTCACCTTATAGTACTTGTCGGTCGATTCCTCACTCGGGCCGGAGATGATGAGCGGCGTGCGCGCCTCGTCGATAAGGATTGAATCCACCTCGTCGACGATGGCGAAGTGGTGGCCGCGCTGCACGCAGTCCTCAATGCGGAACTTCATGTTGTCGCGCAGGTAGTCGAAGCCGAACTCGTTGTTGGTGCCGTAGGTGATGTCGCAGTTATAGTTTTCCTTGCGCTCCTCGTCGTCGAGATCGTGGACGATGACACCAACCGACATCCCCAGGGCCTTGTAAATCCGACCCATCCACTCGGCGTCGCGGTGCGCCAGGTAATCATTGACCGTGACCACGTGCGCGCCCTTGCCTGCGAGCGCGTTGAGGTACACAGGCAAGGTCGCAACCAGCGTCTTGCCTTCACCAGTCCGCATCTCGGAGATCTTGCCGCGATGGAGAACGATGCCGCCGATCAACTGTACGTCGAAATGGCGCATGTTCAGGAAGCGCCGGCCGGCTTCGCGCACTACGGCGAAGGCCTCAATGAGAAGGTCGTCCAGCGTGGCGCCCTGAGCTAGCCGTTCCCTGAACTCGATGGTCTTAGCGGCGAGATCGATATCGGAAAGCTCGCGGAGCCCGGGCTCCAGTTCATTGATGGCCGCAATGGTCGGCAGGAGCGCTTTGATTTCGCGCTCGTTCTTGGTGCCGAAAATTTTAGCCAGAATAGCGTCGATCATACAGACGGTCTTTAAGGGAGGGGAATCCTTTTCTATTTTACCTTAAGGCCGCGAATACGCGCGAATGAATCGGCGTCGTATACTCGGGCTAGGGAAGCCCATGGACCTCAAATCATACAAGTTACGGCTGGTGGCGCGAGAGCGGGAGTTGCTTGCCGACATCGGCCGATTTGAGCGCGAGGCGCGTGAGGCCGGCGATTCTGAGGTCGGGGACCCGACGGATAGAGCCACTACATCCGAAGAAAAGTCCACGACGTTCGAAGAGAGCAACCTGGAGTGGCAAACGCTGGTGCAAGTTCGGGAAGCCTTGCAGCGCATCGAAGACGGCAGCTTCGGCAAGTGTATCGATTGCGGACGTGCGATCGAACCCGCCCGGCTGGAAGCAATTCCCTGGACGCCTTACTGCCGCGATGACCAGGAAAAGCACGATCAACTGGCGCCTGCGCGCGGTGGCGCGACGCTGTAAGCGGCGGCAGAATCCGTCCCTCGTGTGTAATTGATCCATGCCTCTGCGGCAATGAGATTAACGGTGAATCCCAGCCAAAAGGCGGTGCCGAAGAATTCGTGCGGCGTCAGGTGAGTGAACGGGCTGGTAGCGAAGAACACGCCCACGATGGGCCGGACGGTCGCCACCGCCAGCCCGATGGCATAGGCGCGGATCATCCACTCGCGATGCTGAGCAATCTGACGCCGGCGAATATGCACGAACGCCTTCACGAGATCGAATAAGAACACAATGGCGAAGAGCGTGGTTGCAGCTGTTTCATTAGCACCGCCGATGGACGTCGTGTAACTCATCGCCAGCGCGGACAGGCCGACGACCAGGCCAACGGAGACGAACACCCGCCCGGACCAGCGATGGAACTGTAAATGTCTCGAGCGGATGCGCCGCACGAATTGCAGCGGTCCCAGAACCATGAAGAGAAATCCAGGGAAGATGTGAACCAGCGTCAGATCACGATGACGCGCGAAGCCGGCGTCCAAAGCGGCTGCTGGATTCCTGCTTGAGGTTGCTGGCGACGGAAAAAACAAGACTATGGCCCTTCGGGTGACAGCGGCCACCCCGACAAGCGCTAGGAAAATCACCAGGCCCCACATCAGGCGCACAATTGACTTACCAGGTTTCATGCCTAGTAAAGATTGTCGCGCAAGGCCGAACGTTCGGAGCCGAACACTGTGCATTTCAAATCTGAACAAGCGAACGGTGCCGGTAATCATTAGTCCAGGATATTCAGGCGAGTTCTTTTGGAATGAAACCTGCTTCGATCCAGCCTCCTCGATCCGCCAAAAGGAGATGAAAGCACTATGTGGCGCTTCAAACTTGGTACGAGACTGGGGCTGGTTATTCTCACGGTTCTGCCTGCCGCTGGTTTCGGCCAGGACCTTCCCGCGGTCCAAACATTCGCGCTAAATGAAACCAAAGGCCTGATTGAACGGAACGTTAAGTTGGAATCGGTGGAATACCAGGGCCGCAAGGCGGTTCGCCTCACCAAAGAATCGCCGGATGACGGATTCGCGCTTCTGCCAGGCACGGACTTTCAGGATGGAACCATCGAAGCAGACATCGCGCTGAAGGTCACTGCGCCGCCCGGTGTGAGAATGCCCGGTTTCATCGGGATTGCCTTTCGAGCGCGGCCTGACGCCTCTCACTACGAACTTTTCTACATCCGGCCCGGAAATTCCCAGTCCGATGACCAGGCAATGCGGAACCACTCGGTGCAATATTGTTCGGAGCCGGACTTTGGTTGGTATGCGCTACGCAGAGCGTGGCCGGGCGTCTACGAGGCGTATGCCGAACTCCAGCCGGAAGTCTGGACCCACGTCAAGATTGAGGTGACGGGCCGTTCCGCTAAGCTCTATCTAAACGGATCGGCGAAACCGAGCCTGGTGGTTGACGGCCTGAAGGGCGAGGACCTGCACGGCGCTGTCGCGCTTTGGGGCTACGCAGGCGAAGAGTCGTACTTTTCCAACGTGCATATTACCCACGCGGCGGCGCAGCCGGTCAAGAACGGCGCCGACGCTAGCGGCGTTTGGGACGTGAGGTTCGCAACGGACGCTGGGAGGTTTCAGGGCTCTCTGAAACTGAGCCGCGATGGTAAAAACCTAAGCGGCACATGGTCCGGCGACTTCGGTGAAGACCGGCCGGTTGTGGGAATGTGGCGCGACGGCTACGTGGAACTTACTTTCACCGGCAACTGGCCCAAAGAAAGCCTGCCGGGCGCGCCCGGAGAAGTGGCCGCAAGTCTGGCCGGGTGGATAGACGGGGCTTCAGGCAAGGGGCGAATGAAGGTGGAAGGCCGGGCCGATGGGCAGTGGACGGCCACTCGAAAGCCATAGGCAGTTTTCCTAATCGGCTCGGCTACAATCTCTTCTCGGAGACCTTTGGGGATGCCTTAACGATCTACTGCAGTGACTGCTGTGGTTCGTCAGCCTTTCACCACCGCTCCCTCTCCAGAAAGCCATCTGCAAGTTATTGATTCCATTTGCACCCACCCAGCAGCTTTCCGGGCCCCATGACGCGCGCTGCGCGTTTAGAACTTTGGTCCCGGCTCGGTTTCGGACGCAACCACGAACGTCAAGGAAGCGGCTAATGTTCTCGAAGCGCCCGGAAATTTTTTTCCGGCCCATTGTCGATTTCCAGCACCCTCGCCCGTCATTGGATTACAAAACGCAATACCGGAAAGGAAAAATTTATGAAACGACAGTATTTGTTGATCGCAAACCTGGTTCTGGCCGTGGCAATCCAGGCTGCCGGCCCGAAGTCCGAACGGACGAACGATTCCGCAGCTTTCGCACGCCTCAAGACGCTGGCGGGCGAATGGGAAGCTGAGACCCGGATGGGAAAGGCTCACCTGAGCTACGAAGTGATTGCCGGGGGCACGGCGCTGGTGGAAAAGGAAAC
>WNFC01004748.1_pt1 | contig 16334 bp, 13 predicted proteins | sample 5400541 | NCBI WGS metagenome assembly WNFC01 (sample SAMN13153342, study PRJNA577476) | soil metagenome | isolation source: 120 cm saprolite under Douglas fir tree site 2 hole 2 replicate 1 | place: USA:California | collected 2015-04-18
GAGCGTGCCGGGTCAGCAAATTTACCCGGCACCGCATCGACTGTCGGTCCCGGCACAACTGCCAACGCGCCCAGCCGCCTTTGCTCACTCTTCACCACGGCGGAGATTAAAGAGATCCTCGGCACCCCGGTCGGGGACGGAAAGGTGGCGGGACCAATGGATTCCGCCTGCCAGTGGGATGGTAATAGCGCTGGCGACGAGGGCGTGTACGCACAAATCCAATTGATCAACGGCACCCGTTACTGGGAAAAGCATTCGGGCGCGAAGGGATATGAAGTGCTCCCCGGCATTGGCAAAGAGGCTTTTGTGGCTACTGCTCTGGGAGGCTGGGAAGCCGGCACGGTGAACGACAAAGCGGTCGTTTTTGTGTCGCTGAACGGAGGGTCCGCCAGCCGTGACAATGCGGTCAAGTTTTTGCGAAGCACCCTTCAGAAGTTAGGAATGAGCAAATAATAATAATCGCCTTCCGAAAGGTAACCGCGTTTAGTCGGAATTTGAAAGGAACATATGAAAAGCTTAATGTCGAAGTTAATCGGTGTACTCGTAGTCCCATTGCTTTTCTTATCAGTGGCAGCGACGGGCACTTCTCAGACTAGCCAGAAAGTAACTCCGGTTGACAGAAAAGGCAGCGCTGAGCGTAACAAGTCACTCGAGGGCGTGAAGAGCGCCGACGCTCAGCCTGCCGCCGATGAGTTGCGTTGCCGCGGCGGCGGACTGCACTTCGTCGTCGTCGAGGGACGAACTACTTCAAGCGGTGACCAGACAATGTACATGACGGTCGACTTCCAACATGGCGCACAAGCTGCCGGAACGCTGGGTCGCAACCTACAGCCAGGCCAATGCGCCTTCGCGGACCGAGCGCTGCGAACGAATGAGCCTGACCAAATCATTCAGGAGATCGTCTCCTTCGGCCAGTTGAAGGAGAAACTTCATGGCTCGGCGGTGGATACCTCTCCAACTGCTGCCGAGAGATATCCCGATTCCAAGAACGTGCCGCAGTACTTAAGTGATGCGAAGCACTACTGGAGTTTCTTTGTGCGCCAGAATGGGCCGCTGCCGTCGGGTAGGTTTGAGTCCTCTTATGGTCGTTACTGGAAGCCCGGGCTCGATGCGGTTCGCCCGTTCGATGAACGGAGCAAGAATAAGAATGACTTTCCCATCGTGGTTCCGAAAAAACCTTAAACCGTACCGGGGCAGTAAAAGCCTGCGTATCAATTCGAGTTGGTGGAAAAACTTACCACCCGCGCTTTTGTTGTGTTACTGCTTTGGGTCGTAGCCACGACTCGGGGTTTTGTGTTCATCAGTAGGAACGCGCCTGCTCTTGGGGTCGCTGAGGTTAATTAAGTTATGAAGCATTTGCCCGAAAAGTTCAGCATCAGCTTTCTCAGCATTATGTTCGTGGCTGTGGCGGCGATCATCTTCGCCGGCGTTGCCGGAGCGCAACAGAAAGAAAAGATCGGCAGGGTACAACAGGGGCTCGTCGGTGGCTCTGTCGTTAGTGTCGCGGTCCAGGAAGAATATGGCCTGCTGACATTGACCACGGGGAGCAAGGGCTGCAGCGCCTCGTTGCTGAGAAATAACTGGGCCATCACGGCGGCTCACTGCGTTGATAAACCTGACCCTAATAGGCCGGGCCAGTTCATTTTGGCTCCCGAAAACAGCGCCACCCTGACGGCGAACTGGAAGAAGGTCCAGGCGCAGCAGTCAATGCGAATCATCACCTTCCGGCCGAACGATGTCGCGATCATTCGGGTGGCAACTCCCTTTACCGTGAGTGGATCCGACGGGCAATATCGTTTAGGCTTTGTCACTTTCCGATCAGAAGCCCAAGACCGTTATTGGTATCCCAGCGAAAACGGTCAAATGATCGCTGGCGGCGACAGCGGTGGACCATCATTCGCAAAAGTTCTTTCAGGCGAAGTTCTCGCAGGGGTCCACTCGTTGTGCCATTCTCAGTGTTTGGTCGGCCAGACCTGTGGCCCGAACAGTTGGACGTGGGTGGCCTCAACGCCGGAATGCGCTGACGCTCCGATCGCTCCAGTCTGGGATGAAATCAATCGTTACCTGGGCGCTTTCACAACAGAGTCACAGCCGGCAGTGGACTCTCCCGCGCCCGGACTCATCGGCACGTTCAGCAAGACGCCGCCGAATTACCAGCCGATGTGGGTGTACGCGATAAAGAATAACGGCGATTTGCTCTGGTACCGGAAGGACACCGGCGAGTCCCCCTGGCAGGGTCCGAAAAAAGTTGGCAACGGCTGGAATTTCAAGGACGTGATTCCGGCGGGGGGAAACAGTGTGTACGCGCTGACAAACGACGGACGCCTGCTGTGGTATCAGCACAACGGTTTCAACGACGGCACCTTCATGTGGAAGGGCCCGGTCGAAGTCGGCAGCGGCTGGACGTTCACTAAGATTTTTTCCGGCGGCGAGGGAATCGTCTACGCGTTGCAGGCTGATGGAAATCTTCTGTGGTACCGACACGGTGGCTATGCCGATGGCGGCGGCCCGAATACCTGGATCGGCCCCAAGGCGGTGGGATCGGGTTGGCAGGATTTCAAGGATATCTTTTCCAGCGGTGAGGGGAAGGTGTACGCGATCAAACCGGACGGTACGCTGCTGCTATACCAACAGATCGGCTGGCAGACCGGCGAGAAGTCATGGGAGAAACCGCGGCAGGTCGGCACTGGGTGGGCCGACTTCCGGCAGATCATCCCTGCTGGCGGCGGCGTCATTCTGGCAATTAAAAATGATGGAGCGCTGCTTTGGTACAAACATCTTGGCCTGACTCGCGCTGTTTCGTTTGCCAGATTGAAAGAGACGTGGGAAGGCCCCGTCCAGATCGGCTCCGGATGGGTGGGCTTCAAAAAAGTATTGGCCTTCATGCCGGTAACATCGGCGCCGATCGTCCGTTGAGGCCAGCCAAATAGCATTTAGGGTGCTGACACAAGAGTACATGATGTATCTCATCGCGATAAGCGCGAAGATAACGAATTGTGCCGTCCCGAGGCCTTGCGGATGCGCGCGAGGTGGTGCCAACTGTGCCGTAGCGCATGGTCCTCAATGACGAACTGCGCGGTCACAGGCGCGCCGAAGCTCAGCGAGAAGGGCGCCGCCTGGTCCAACTCGTCATCCGTGAATGCGCGGACTGCGTCGGCCGCCGCGCGACTATTCCTGCGCAAGAGTTCAATCGCGGCGTCCTTCGTTACCCCCACCTGATCGTGGGCATGCTTGGCATTCAACTCGGACACAACTTCCCAAGTGACGTCAGTAACTGCGTAGCCGCTTGCGATTGTTTGCGCGAGCTGAATCTCGATAGGGTAGACGGTGGCAACATGGTGCACGATGACGCCGACCGAACGGCTGTCCGTACCCGACACCGGTGTGTGCCACTCAGCTTCCGAAAGCCCTTCAGCAAAGGCAGCCAGGCCGTCAGCACCTTCCTCGATGCGATCAGCTAATAACTCAGAGCGTCGACTCATTATCAGTCTTCTCCTTTCAGTGGCGGCCGGGGATAGCTCAGGCGCGCGTTGCAATAACCTCGAGGTATTCGGCGTCGACCTTCGTCGCTTCGCCCTTGGCCCGGTTGTGTTCGGACCACAGGCCAACAAGTTCACTGCGCAGCTTCTTTTGCCCGCTCACGTCGAGCGAAGCGAAAGCCCGCGACATTGGGCCGTAATTGGTACGAAAGAATTCCACTACTTCGTCCGGTGGAAATGGATAGACAAAGTGATAGATTTGACGCTCAAGCCTCAGACGAGTAATTCCTTTACGGAGGCGATCGCGAACGGTGGCTTCATCTCCCCACAGTACGGGCGAGGGCATCCCTGACGGAGCGATATGCTTCGCAATCGTCTTAAACATGAGCCCGATGAATCCGGCGGGTGTCCAATTAGCCATGGCAATCATTCCACCCGGCCGGCACACGCGGGTGAGTTCGGCCGCAACCAAATCCGGACGAGGCGCGAACATTGCTCCGATTAAACTGACGACTACGTCATACTGGGCATCGTCATACGGCAGAGCTTCGGCATCGCCCTCTTCAAAGGTGACGTCAAGTCCCGCGGCGGTTGCGCGGGCCCGGGCTTTTTCAATCCAATTAGTGGCAATGTCGCAACCAGTAACCTCTGCGCCGGCCCGCGCCGCGATCAGGGCAAGTTGTCCGGCACCGCAACCGACGTCGAGCAGACGGGTTCCTGGTGTGACTCCGAGCCGCCGGAAAAACTGCTCCGCGTCCTCCTCCATAAAGCGTGAGAAAAGGTCGTAGTTACCGGTCATCCATGTCGTCTTTAGGCGAGTTTTAAGTTCGTCAAATTCGCTGCTGGTCTGTTTCTCTATCGTAATCGCACTCATGATTGGTATGCTCCTTTCAGTCAACTGTCTTTCGATCCGCACTTCGATTTCACTATACGGCCGGCAACGTCTAGAATACTTGATTAATCGTCCAGTATTCTTGGCACAGACACCCAAATTCCGCAAGGCTATTAAGATGGACGTGCTTTCCGAGGTCTTAAGAGTTGTTAAGCTTGAGGGAGCAGTGTTCTTCAACGGTGAGTTTAGTGCTCCCTGGTGCCTCAGCGAGCCCCGCTCGACAGCCATCGCTTCGTTTCTTTCACCTGAAGCAGGGCACCTGATTCTTTATCACTTCTTAACCGAGGGGCGGGCCTATGTGAAGTTGCCGGATGGAGGGCGTGAGGAGTTGATCGCCGGCGATGTCGTGGTCTTCCCGCATGGAGATGCCCACCTGTTGGGCAACGGAGCACCACAAAGACCTGTGGACGCCGTCCAGAGGTTTGCGAAGAATCTGACCGAGGGGCTCAAACTCGCAAGCTTTGGCGGTGGTGGAGAGATCACGAGATTCATTTGCGGATATATGATCTGCGAGCCACGGCTAAGTGAGGTTTTTTTGGCTGGCTTGCCAAAAATGCTAAAAGTGCATGTCTCAGACGAACCGTCGGGCAAATGGCTCGAAAATTCAATCCGATTCTCGGTCGGCGATGGTAACGGATCGAATGCGGGCAGCGGGCTGGTGCTCGCCAAATTGTCTGAAGTACTGTTCGTCGAAACCTTGCGACGCTACATCAACTCTCTTCCTGCGGACCAGACAGGCTGGCTCGCCGGTGCACGTGACCCAATCATCGGCGAAGCTCTCGCTCTGCTGCACAAGGAACCGGCAGATCCATGGACCGTTTCCGATCTCGCGAGACGTATCGGTTTATCACGTACGCGGCTGCCTGAGCGCTTCCGCCACTTTCTGGGAGCATCACCGATGGCCTACCTGGCCCAATGGCGGCTGAAACTGGGGGCGGAGATTCTTCAGTCATCCGAGGACAGCGTCGCGCAAGTCGCGGCGACGGTGGGCTATGGCTCAGAAGCGGCATTCAACCGTGCGTTCAAGCGTGAGTTTGCTTGTCCTCCAGCGCAATTCCGTCGCAAGCGTAGGAACACACCAGCCCAGCTTTAAGACTGCGCCGCATACACTTTTATGGATATATGGAAACCTTAATCAAAGACATTCGCTACGGTGTCAGGAGCTTGTTAGCGCGACCCGGCTTCACGGCCCTCGCCGTATTCACCCTGGCGCTTGGCATCGGAGCTTGTACCGCGATCTTCAGCGTGGTTGACGGCGTCTTGTTGCGGTCTTTGCCCTACCCCGACGCTGAACGGATCGTGCAACTCCGCGAGGTCCGTGCGAGCGGCGCGCAGATGGCGTTTGCGGAGCCAAATTATCTCGACGTTCGCGCCCGAAGCCGGTCGCTCGAGGCTGTCGCTCAATACGGCGGAGACTTAACAACGGTGACGGGAGGCAGTGAGCCAGTTCGCGCTCTCACCTTCTCGGTGTCTGGCGATTTCTTTCACGTGCTCGGCACCAACCCGCTCGTTGGTCGCACCTTTCTGCCCGAAGAAAGCAAACCAGGGGGCGCCCCGGTAGCCGTGGTCAGTTATGGCTTCTGGCAGCGACTATTGGGCGGAAAATCAGACTTGGCCGGTACAACGTTGCGGTTGCTGGACCAGAACGTCACCGTTGTCGGAGTAATGCCAGCTGGTTTTGCCTTCCCGCAAGACGCCGAGGTTTGGATCCCACGAGAATTATTTCTGCAGGAAACCTCGCGATCGGCTCACAACTGGAGCGTCGTTGCCCGACTGCGTCCAGGCATCAAGATTGAGCAGGCGAACGCCGAAGTGAGCGCGATCGCCAAGCAACTCAAACAAGAGTACGGCAAGGACATCGATGCAGTGAATTTCACTGTGGTTCCACAGCAGGAATTTATGGTGGGGAATGTCCGCGGCGCTCTGGTAATGATTTTCGTGGCGGTCGGATTCTTGTTAGCGGTTGCCTGTGCGAACGTCGCGAACCTGCTGTTGGCCCAGGTGACAGCGCGTCAGCGAGAGTTTGCCGTGCGCTCGGCGCTGGGAGCAACCCGTTTCCGGCTGGCGCGACAGTTCATCACGGAGAACCTGCTTTTGGCTCTTACTGCCGGCGCACTCGGCGTTCTCCTTTCTTTTTGGGGAGTTGATCTACTACTCAGCTTGAATCAGCAGAGCCTGCCGCGCATGAGTGAGATCGGAGTAAATGCGAGAGCAGTCGCTTTCACCTTGGGCCTTTCATTGCTGATTGCGATAGTGCTCGGAGTTGTGCCGCTGCTTCGTTTTTCAACCAGGGATCTGGAAACAAGTCTCCGAGAGGCTGGGAGCGGTGCGCGCGGATACGCGGGCAAGCATTTGCGAAGTTTGTTGGTGGTGGCGCAGATGGCGTTGACGCTGATTTTACTAGTGGGCGCGGGATTGCTGGGAAAGAGCTTCTATCGCCTGCTGCGAATTGATCCCGGTTTTCGCACGGAGAGCGCCGTGGCAATGGAGTTATCGCTGCCTATTACGACGCCCTGGGCCGCGGACGAGCAGCGCTACCAAAAGTTCATACAGTCGTACAAGCGCTTGATGGAACAGGGCATCGCTCCTGATACCAGTGTTCAGTTCAGCGCGGAAGAGGAACGACAGAGGCAATTTCAAAAGCAGCTCATGGAACGTTTGAGCGCGACTCCGGGAGTGATCGCAATCGGAAGCATCAATCACTTGCCGTTGGCCGGAGGCGGCCCCGACGGAACTTTCCTCATCAACAACGACCCGACGAGGAAGGGACACGCGGAATACCGTCTTTCCAGCTCGGGTTATTTTGCCGCGATGGGAATCCCATTGCTCCGTGGTCGGACGTTCGATGCCAGCGACCAGGCTGACTCCCCTAATGCGGCAATTGTCAGCCAATCACTCGTGCAGAAGTATTGGCCGAACGAAGATCCGATTGGTCAAACGATTCAGTTCGGAAACATGGATGGGGACTTGCGCCTGTTGCACGTCGTCGGGGTGGTCGGTGACGTGCACGATTACGGGGTCGATGTGGCGATTAGCCCGACGATCTATGCCAACGCACTACAGCGGTTGCCGTCACCGAGCTTGACCATGGTGGTTCGGGCTCAGGTTGGGGCTTCCGCGCTAATCCCCGCGATGCGTGAAGCGGTCAGGTCGCTTGATCCGCAACTGCCCCTCCACTTTCGCACCCTGGACCAGGTCTTTTCCTCATCCCTGGATCAGCACCGCTTTAGTCTGGTGATCTTCGGAGTCTTTGGAACGGCCGCGCTGTTGCTGGCTGCCATGGGCATTTACGGCGTCACCACCTATGCGGTTGCGCAACGCACACAGGAGATCGGAATCCGCATGGCGCTGGGAGCACAAATGAGCGACGTGCTGAAGCTGGTGCTGGGAAATGTGATGTGGTTGGGTTTCATCGGCGCGGCGATCGGACTAGCAGGTGCTTACGCCGTCACCCGCGTGATGTCCAGCCTGTTGTTCGAGGTAGCCCCTACTGACCTCGCTACTTTCGTCGCAGTCCCGGCGATCTTGATCATGGTGGCTTTGCTGGCCTGTTTCTTACCCGCGCGCCGCGCGACCAAAGTCGATCCGCTGGTGGCGCTGCGTTACGAGTGAACTATTTTGTTCCTCGTTTCGTTTCTTTAAGTCAGCTCTCACGAAAGTCCAAATCTACAAACCTGTGGGACAAATTGTTTGACAACCCTATGTAGATAGTTAGTTGCTGATGGGGCGCGATTTCACGGACCACGATGACGCCGACGCGCCTCCCGTCGTGATCGTTAATCAGGAATTTGGGCGTAGGTTTTATGGCAGTGCCGAGAAAGCGATGGGGAAACGTTTTCGCTTCGCGCAAGGCACGCCGCTGATGGAGATTATCGGCATTGCCCAGGACGGGCTCTATCGCAGTTTGTACGAAGACCGGCAACCGTACATGTTCCTGTCCGTCTACCAGCAACAATACGGAGCCGTGACTTTGCTAATCAGCGCACAATCGGCTGATGATTTTCACGCGGTGGTGGAAAGCGCGCGTCGCGAAATCGCGCAAATCGATGCCCGGTTGCCGGTGATTGGCGTGATGGTGGCGGAAGAGAATCTGTCGATAGCGTATTGGGGGCCACGTTTGGCGGCGGGAATGGCTTCCACGTTTGGCTTGCTGGCATTGGTGTTGGCGACAATGGGTCTGTACAGCGTGATGACGTATACCGTCAGCCAACGCACGCGCGAAATCGGCCTACGGATGGCGTTGGGCGCGCAAGTCCGCGATGTGCTGCGATTGATTGTCAGTCAGGGAATGCGCATGGTGATGATCGGGCTGGTGCTGGGATTGGTAGGCGCATTGGCGTTGACACGCGTGTTCGCAAGTTTGTTGCTAGGCGTTGGCACAACAGATCCGTTGACGTTTGTTGGGGTGGCGATTTTATTGCTGGCGATTGCGTTGCTAGCGTGTTGGATTCCCGCACGTCGCGCGGCAAAAGTGGATCCGCTGGTGGCCCTGCGGCACGAATGAACCGTGGTAGATTCAAACTCTCAAGCGCGACTCAACGCCTTTCATTCTCCCCTAGCTTCAGCCAGGGGTACGATGGCTCTTGATGAATTGGAAATCGTTTCAACGGTTTACTCTTCACCACGATCTCAGTTTATGGTCCGAACGGGAAACCGTTAAAACGGTTGCAGCTTATTGGGAGCCAGGGGCACAGCCCAAATGGTTCCAGCAGGTAACCGGCGGGGCAGAGCCACGCCTCACATCGGGCGGCATAGCCGATGTCGGCGTAGCTCATCGTGCACTCTCATCGGGAGTCGCCGCGTTACTTTCTCTTGCTACAGATTACGAGACGAGATTGCGTGGACCCGACGCTACCGCGTTTACGCTACTGACTGCATTGTCTTGCGAAGGGTCGTGATCAGCGCGCCTGCGCTTTGGCCAGTTCGTAAGCACCGTTCCACGTGGCTTCGATCTCGGTCTCCGATTTTGCCACGGTCTTGAACATGCCACCGCCAGTGACGCCGCGGTATTGACCATCGCCGCCCGTGAATTTAAAAGTGCCTTCGACCGTCATCGTGCCGCCCGCAGCGGAGACTTTGCCCTCGAATGTGCCAAAGTCTCTGCCCCCGTCAGCGTGGACGTTGTTGAAGTAACCGGTTTGCGAGCCCTCGCCGTTGAGCAAGTCGTTAACGCCCCAGTATGTAATCTTCGAGTCGTTCCACAACGGATCAGGCGAGTTCTGCGTACCGTTAACCTCGGCGATGCCGAGTAGGTGATTGGATTGGTCATTAAGTGGCAGTCCAAACTGCTGAGTGATTTTTCCCGAAAAGGATCCTGAAATGGGAGGCATGATCTGTATTCTCTACTTTCTTTAGATTGGTTGTCGCGTGAGTTGGGCGCATTCTGAACCTCCTCTATCGCCACTGTCAATGGACACTTACGTTCAATATGGCTTTCCTTAAGTACCAGGCGTAAAATAGCCGCCGAGGAGAGCACAAACAGATGGCCGATCCGAAGCAAACTGAACTTGTTGCTGCGAAGACTCAGGAACTGCCTGCCGTGCGGCCTGCCGTCGCTCCGCGTGACATCGTTCCGACTGCTCAAGATGACAGACAATTTCGCGCGGAGCAGGAGCGCATCATGAAGATGATTGCCAATAACGCGCCGCTTAGCGAAATCCTCTCGAACCTGGTGTTGATGATCGAGGCGCAGTCGCCAGAGATGCTCTGCTCGATACTGCTGCTTAGCGCCGACGGCAACCATGTCCGACATGCAGTGGCGCCGAGTCTTCCGGAGAGTTACGTTAAGGTGATTGATGGCAGTCCGATAGGGCCGAAGCATGGCTCATGCGGGACGGCTATGTTCCGGGGTAAGCCGGTAATCGTCGCCGACATTTCTACCGACCCGCTCTGGGACGAATATCGCAATTTTGCGTGGGCCATCGGTGTGGCCGCTTGCTGGTCCACCCCGATAATGTCGAGCAAAGGCAAAGTGCTTGGATCGTTTGCCATGTATTACCGCGAGCCACGCACGCCAGACGGCCAAGAGAGGCACCTCACAGATGTGGCCACCAAGCTTGCTGCCCTGGCGATTGAGCACCGCGCGGCGCTTGAGCATCCTGCGTCAGGCGACACGACGGCTCGACGTAGGCTGAACACTGACTCTCAGTGACGACTTTCGCACAACAAACCCTCCCCAAAACTCAATTCAAGCTGGAGCTAAATGTTCAAGCTGAGCAAATTTACTCGACTTGAATTTGTCCAGTTGTTAGGTTAAAGGTTCGGAAAATTTAACGCGGTTCAGATAATAATTTATTCATGAGAAAAAGAATCGTCATTTTACTCTTTATGACTGCTGCTGTGGCCGGCGCAGTGTGGGCCCTGGTCCACTTTAGGACTGCAAAACGCGATCGCTTGGTCCAAACGGCACCAGACTTATCTCACGCTACAACGAATACGGATCCTGAAGCGTGGAACCGCGCGGTGGAGAAAGTCAAAGCGGATCGAACTGAGGCTGGTGGAAACGGCGCTGTCGAGATTCCAACCGAGCTCCGGCTCTACAGCGACCGGCACTGGTTTCTCGCTGCGCAAGTCGCCGAGGTTGAAAAATACCATGTCCAAACTTGTCAGGACTTCGTGGATCTCGCCGCGATCATCGAGCGCGGCGAAATGGTTGCCGTGCCGGCTGTCACTGACACTTACGTCTTATTCGGAGTCGGCGCGAAAGCAGACGACGCTGAGTTCACCAGATACGAAGACGATCACAGCATCGAACTCTACAACGAAGCACAACTGGGAGATGCATACAGGCGTCTCGACGAGAGACGATCAACCTCCAGACCGAGATTGCCGCTTTGAAAGTTCAGTCAGGCAAGCTGAATAAACGCGACCGCACAAAACAAAACGAGCTGCAAAAACAGATCACGGCGCGGCAGCAGCAGCTGAAATCGACGGATGAAGATAAAGCGCAGCTCGATCAATTCTACGGGCAACCTGACAGTCGCCAGAAACTATTTCGCGATTGCGAGTCGTTACAGACGCTGGCGAAGAATTTCGTCGGACGCTCTTACAACCTCGACGACGCGTTGGACCGGCAGGCGATGAAGGTCAACATGCTCCAGTCGCTAAGACCCGCAGCGTTGAGAATCCTGGAAGAAGTAGCGGCGGCCTACCACCAACAGTTTGATCGCCCGCTACCTGTGAGTTCACTGGTGAGACCGGAACAGTACCAACATGCATTAAGCAAGGTGAACCGGAATGCCGTGCTCATCGACACGCCACCACATTCAACTGGTCTGGCGTTCGATATCGACTATCGTTATATGGGCGGGGCAGAACAGACGTTCGTGATGCGCGAACTGGCCCGCTTGAAGAACGAAGGCCGCATTGAAGCAATTCGCGAGCGCAACGCCAACTATCATGTGTTTGCTTTTGTCAACGGCACTCGACCAAGTGACGAACTGATCACAGCTGCATTGGATAAGGCCAGCGCGCCAGTCGAGGAAGCCCAGCACGCGCGCAGCAAACCGGCGAAGGTCAAGAGCAAATCGCGAAAAAGTCGAACAGCCAAATCGCGACCGCGTCGATCGAACATGCGCGAAAACCGAAAACGTCGCCATTAGTCGGTACGATCACGCGGTAGAGACTGAGTGCTATTCCGACGCTCGCTACTGAACTGCCAGATTCACTTGGGCAAGCCGATACGCCTGACTAGATCGGCAAAGCGCGGGTCGTCGCGCAAGGGATCCAAGAACGGGTCCGTCTTGATTCGCGGCAGGAACCAGTCGTGTGCCTGATAGGCCTTTTCAAGTTCGGCAAAGGCTGCTTCTTTTTCGCCCAGCGCGGCGTATGACGAAGCAACCCAGTAGTTCATTATGTATTTCGTTTTTTCCACTTCCTTCCACTTATTTATTACTGCCTCAGCTTCCCGCGGTCGGCCGGATTTTGCATAGGCGTAACTGATATCCTGGAAGAACGGAAAATTTGTTTGCACGGTCTTTTCTGAGATCGCAAGCGATTCCGCGTACATTCCTTTTATGTCATAGGAACGACACATCCAGCTTTGCCCTGTAACCATGCTCGGGTCGAGGTCGTAAGTCTTTTTGGCTTGATCCAGCGCATTATCAAACTGCCGGGCGTAGATATAAACCGCGGCAAAATTTGCACCCTGGACAAGCGAGAGAGGCTCCAGTTCCATTGCCCGCTTCATTTCTGCGATCGCCTCATCATGACGGCCCATCGGGCTCAAGTAAACCCAAGCGTAGCGATAATGTGTTAAGGCAAGATTCGGGTCGAGCTCGAGCGAACGCTTGAATTCGCGTTCCGCTGTCGCCCAATCCCAGTCATACACCGAAGCTATCACGGCCGAAACGGTATGCGCTTCGGGGAGTTCGGGATCGAGCGCCAGGGCTTTTGCAATTGCGGCCCTGGCCTGCGGCATCGCATCCTTCGGCGACATATACGGGTAAGACGGCATCACTGCATACGATTCCGAGATGCCGACATAAGCCAGGGCGAAGTTCGGATCGAGCTTTATGGCCTCCTTGAACTCTTCGATACTGCGATCGAGGTCGTCTTTTGTTCGCCTGGCAAAATGGAACCGGCCCTTCAGGTATAGCTGGTAGGCTTCGTTATTGTCCGTGTAACGTTTTGTGATCCCACGGGTTTCATTTCCCGATAGCTTCAATTGCAGCTTTTGCGTGATAGCCGCCGCAATTTCGCGTTGTGTTGCCAGCAGGTCAGACATCTTGCGCTCATACTGCTCGCCCCACAGCAGTTTGTTATTTCGCACATCAACCAGTTCCACGCTGATTGTCAGATTGTCACCTCGTTGGGCCATACGCCCGGTCATCACAGTACTGACGCCGAGTTCGCCGGCGATTGTTTTTACGTCCATCTCCTTACCTTTGTAACGCATGACCGAACTCGTGGGGCTGACTTTCAGATTGGGAAGCTGGGAGAGTCGATAAATCAGCGACTCCGCCAAACCGTCGGAGAGGTATTCGGTATCGACAGCGTTGCTCTTATTCTCGAAAGGCAGGACGGCAATGGAGTCAATCGCGGCCGTCGTGTTGCGCGCGCGTACCAGAAGACTGAGGCCGACGCCGCCGACAATGAGCACTAGAACAACGATGGCCGCCGCAAGTTTGTGCTGCTTGATTCCGGTGACGACGTACTCGGCACTGGAGGTAGTGGGAACCTGAACCGCGCTTGTTGCTCCGTCGTTTATTAGCGAGCCTTGTGTGCTCGCGCGCGCTGAGCCACCACTCGTGCTCCGTACTCCAGGCGTTACGGTGCGTTCTATTTCAGCGTCGACGTCCAGCCTGCGTCTTAGGTTTCGCAAATCGATCAGCAAGTCCTTCGCAGTCTGATAACGTTCATCTTTATCTTTGGCCAGACACTTGGCCACAATCTCTTCCAAACGATCCGGCACACCTTCGACCAGCTGTGAAAGTGGCGCCGGCTCCGTCTCCTGGATGGCGATGATCTGCCGGTGAATATCCTTTCCCGGAAAGGGCACGCATCCGGCTATCATCTCGTAAAGCACGACGCCGACGCTCCAGATATCTGTACGTTGGTCTACGCCCTTTCCAACCGATTGTTCCGGCGACATGTAACTAACGGTCCCCATCACCAGCCCGGGCTCCGTCTGCACGAACACCTGGGTGCCGGCTTCGGAGTCGATCTGCTTATCCGACAAAGTTGCCGTGAGCTTCGCCAACCCAAAGTCGAGTACTTTCACGATCTGGTCACGGCGGACCATCACATTCTCGGGCTTTAGGTCGCGATGAATAACGCCGGCTTCGTGGGCCGCATTGAGCGCGGCAACCATTTGAATGGCGAGGTCCAACACGTCGATTAACTTCAGACGGCGGCTGGACTGATGTTCGCGCAGCGTCACGCCGTCGATGTATTCAGTCGCAATAAAACAAGCCGAGTCCGTCTGACCGAATTCGTAAACGGTAAGGATGTTGGGATGATTGAGATTCGAGACGGTACGCGCCTCCTGCGTGAAGCGTTGTAAACGATCTTTGTCTTTCGCAACTTCAGCCGGCACGATCTTGAGCGCCACCCTTCGAGCGAGCTCCGAGTTATCCTGCGCCAAATAGACCTCACCCATACCGCCAGCGCCAAGCTTTGCGCGGATTTCATAACGACCAAGACGTGTTCCTTCAGGAAGTGTCAAAGCTTCTCTTCAAATCAGGGCAGTCCGACACGCCGCAGGAGATCGCTGAATCGCGGGTCCGAACGCAAGCCATCGAATTCTGGCTCCCGTTTCAGGTTGACCAACAAGTCAGAACGTTCGTCATAAGCTTTGTCGAGCCATGCAAACGCTTGATCTTTTTCGCCCAAGCCGGCATAGATGGAGGCAATCTGGTAGGCCGGGACGTACTTATGTTGTGCGGTCTCTTCCAACTTGGCCAGCTCTTTCTGCGCCTCATCTCTCTTTCCTGATACGGCATGCGCATGTGCGAGTTCTGCTTCTACAAGCGTGTTCCCTCCAAACAGAGCGTTCGCCTTTTGCAGCTCCGCGATTGCTTCGGTAAACCTGGCCTGTTTTTCATAAGCTAATGCCAGGAAGCGGCGTGTCTGAGCAAAATTGGCATCCATCTCCAGCGTCTTCTGTAGTTGGTTTGCTGCCTGGTCATACTGGCGCGTGTAGAGGTAATGCCAGCCGAGATGAACATTAAGGAGAAGATTGAGCGGCTCCAGCTCCAGGCAGCGACGACTCTCGGTTAATGATTCTTGATCGCGCCCCATCGCGACCAGGAAGTGTGAGTAGTAGTGATGACCTTCAGCGTAAGCTGGGTTCAGTTCGAGGGCTCGCTTGAATTCTATTTCAGCGCCGGGCCAGTCCCAATCAAAGTAGAACTTGACGTATCCCAGCGAAGCGTGAGCCTCGGCGAGAGAGTTATCAATCGCCAGCGCCTTCATCGCTGCCTCCTTAGCCTTGGGCATTGCTTCCCGTGGGGTTACAGCTTCGACCGGGAAGACCAATGCAGAGTAGGAGTCCGCCAACCCGGAATAGGCCAGCGCATAGACGGAATCCTTGGCGATTGCCTGCTGAAAGTACTCAATCGCTTTTCCTGTGCTCTCCTCTGTGCGCGCGTTCAAAAAGTAGCGGCCTTTAAGGTAGAGCTGGTATGCCTCAGGGTTCTCTGTGTAATGTTTGGTGAGGCGGTCTTTCTCCGTACCGGAAAGTTTCAAGCGCAGGTTGTCGGTGATCTGCTGCGCAATATCCCGCTGCACGGACAACAGGTCCGAAACTTTGCGCTCATATCGTGAGCCCCAGAGTTGCTTCTTATCGCGCGCGTCAATCAATTCGGCACTGACGGTCAGATTCTCTCCGCGCTGCATGATGCGACCTGTCAACACCGCCCGAACGCCTAACTCGTTCGCGACTGTGATGGGGTCCGTCTGTTTCCCTTTGTAGCGAAAGACAGAACTGCGTGCGATCACTCGCAGGTTGGGAAGCTGCGTCAGGCTGTTGATGATGCTTTCCGTTACGCCGTCCGAGAGGTACTCTGTTTCGAGGTCGTGGTTTTGATCTTCAAAAGGCAACACCGCGATTGATTCAATTGCAACTTCCGTGTTTCGCGCGTACAGATAAAGACTCAGACCAACGGCGCCAATAACCAGCACGAGAAGAGCAATTGCCCCGGCGAGTTTGTGTTGTTTGATTCCGGATACTATGTACTCAGCACTTGATGTCACGCGAGAGTTGTCGAACGCTGTATCTGCGGCGGCGCGCGAACCAGTCAAACCGATCTCGCGCGCGTAAGAAGGCTTTGCCTCGCCGCTTCCGCTTCCCTTCGAGGAGGTGCGTTCGATCTCCGCGTCAACCACCAGCTTCTGCCTCAGTCGCTTCAGATCGATCAACAAGTCCTTCGCCGTCTGATACCGCTCCTCTCTATCTTTATCCAGAGCCTTCATCACTATCCGCTCGAGCTCTGCTGGCGCTTCAGCAATGAAACGCGCGAGGG
>WNFC01010600.1_pt1 | contig 16330 bp, 17 predicted proteins | sample 5400541 | NCBI WGS metagenome assembly WNFC01 (sample SAMN13153342, study PRJNA577476) | soil metagenome | isolation source: 120 cm saprolite under Douglas fir tree site 2 hole 2 replicate 1 | place: USA:California | collected 2015-04-18
GGACACCTATCGCCAGCAGGAACAGGAGCTTCAGCGCGTCGCCAACATGACGCGACAGGAGGCTCAGGGCGTCCTGATGGCACAGGTCGAGCAGGACCTCCGCAACGAGGTCGCCCGCAAAGTGCGGGAGGCGGAGTTGGCTGCTCGCGATGAGAGCGAGCGGCGCGCCAGGGAGATCGTCACCGAATCGATTCAGCGCATCGCCGCCGACCAGACCGCCGAGGTCTCGGTCTCGGTGCTGCCGCTGCCGACTGACGAGCTCAAGGGCCGCATCATCGGCAAGGAGGGCCGCAACATACGGGCCCTACAGCAAGCAACGGGGATCGATCTCATCGTCGACGACACCCCGGAAGCCGTGATCATCAGCGGCTTCGACCCGGTCCGCCGCGAGGTGGCAAGGGTCGCGCTCAACAAGCTGATCGTGGATGGCCGGATCCATCCGGCCCGCATCGAAGAGATCGTCGCCAAGTCCCGCCAGGAGGTCCTGCAAAGGGTCAAGGAGGAGGGGGAGGCGGCTGTTCTGGAGGTCGGGCTACAGGGTCTGCACCCTGAGGTCGTCCGTCACCTCGGCATCCTGCGATTCCGTACCAGCTACGGCCAGCAGGTGCTGAACCACTCGAAGGAGGTGGCCTATCTCGCCGCCATGATGGCGTCCGAGATCGGCGCCGACGTTCGCATCGCCAAGCTGTCGGGCCTGCTTCACGACATCGGCAAGGCCATCGACCACGAGGTCGAGGGCTCACATGCCGTGATCGGGGCAGATCTTCTGCAGCGACACGGAGTGCCCGCCCCGGTCGTGCACGCAGTGCGCGCTCACCACTACGACGAGGAGCCGCACTCGATGGAAGCGCTCCTTCTGATCGCCGCAGACGCCATCTCGGCTGCGCGGCCGGGAGCGCGGCGTGAGTCCCTGGAGGCTTACGTCAAGAGGCTGGAGAAGCTGGAGGAGATTGCGAACTCTTTCCAGGGAGTCCAGCAGTCATACGCCATCCAGGCCGGCCGCGAGGTCCGGATCCTGGTCAAACCGGAGCAGATCGACGATACCGCTGCCCAACTGATGGCGCGGGACATCGCCAAGCGCATCGAAACGGAGCTGAGCTTTCCGGGTCAGATCCGGGTCACCGTCGTCCGCGAGACGCGGGCCATCGAATACGCCAAGTAAGCAACCAAAGGGAGTCCGCCTCGGGCTCCCCTTTTTTTTACCTCCCCACCGCGTGGGGAGGTCGCCTCGCCGCGAAGTGGCCAGGCGGGTGGGGAGGGGCAATAGACTTGAGCCGCGTGGCCGACGACTTTCGCATCTTGTTCGTAGCCGATGTCGTAGGCCAGCCTGGTCGCGAAGCGGTCAAGGCCATCCTGCCCGGGCTGAAGCGCGAGCTCGAGGCCGACCTCACGATCCTGAACGGGGAGAACTCCGCCGGCGGCTTCGGGCTGACCGGCAAGCTGGTCGCCGAGCTGCGGGCAGCGGGAGCCGACGTGATCACGACCGGCAATCATGTCTTCGCCCAGAAAGAGTTCGTCTCCGAGCTGCCGGCCCTGGAGCGGGTGATCCGGCCCGCCAACTACCCGCCGCAAGCTCCCGGCCAAGGGTGGTGCGTGGTCCAGGCAGCCGGACACGACGTTCTGGTCATGAACCTGATGGGCCGGATTTTCACGATGGATACCCTGGACGACCCGTTCCGCGCCGCCGACGCGATCCTGGCCGCCCATCCCGAAACCAAGATCGTTTTCTGCGACATGCACGCCGAAGCCACCTCCGAGAAGACGGCGATGGGGTGGTATCTGGACGGCCGTGTGAGCACCGTCGTGGGCACCCATACGCACATTCCGACGGCTGATGCTCGGGTGCTGCCCAAGGGCACGGCGTACGTCACCGACGTCGGCATGGTCGGGCCGCGAGACAGCTGCATCGGGATGGACAAGGACGTCGTCCTGCAGCGGTTCCTGAGCGGGGTCCCGAACCGCTTCGTGGTGGCGTCTGGAATCGTGACTTTCAATTCGGTACTGGTTACCATTAGGCCTTCCACCGGACGGGCAACATCGATCCAGCGAATCGACCGCGAACATATTTGAAGGGGTTCCAGCAAATGACAGGGGAGCGCGTTCCAGTGGAGGTGCTGAAGGTGTCAGCCACCTCCAAGCCGGTTGCGGTGGCCGGAGCGATAGCGGGTGTCATCCGGAGCAAGGGGCGCGTCGAGGTGCAGGCAATTGGAGCGGGCGCGAGCAACCAGGCAGTGAAGGCGATCGCGATCTCGCGCGGATATGTGGCCCCGGGGGGGCTTGACCTGGTTTGCATACCGGCTTTCATCGACATCTCGATCGACGGCGAGGAACGTACCGGCATCCGCCTGCTCGTGGAGAGCCGATAACGACCAGGAGTCGAGTCCGGGCGCGCTCGTTCCACATCTGGACGATCGGCTGTCAGATGAACGCAGCCGACTCCGAAAGCCTGGCGCGACGGCTGCTCGCGGCCGGCTACACCGAAGATTCGCTCGACCGGGCCGACGTGGCCATCCTCAACACCTGCGTGGTCCGCCAGGCTTCTGAGGATCGGGTCTACTCCAAGCTCCACGAGCTCAAGGCCTGGAAGACGCCCGACCGGACGATCGCCATCACCGGCTGCATCGTGGCCAAGGAGGGCGATGACCTGCGAGAACGGTTCCCGCACCTCGACGCCGTCGTGCCCATCGGTGAATACGACGACTTCCTGGCCGGCCTCGCAGCCCGCTACGACTACTCGGAAGGCGAGGCGCTGCCGCCCGCCGGCCGCACGGGAGTCAGCCACTACGTACGCGTGATCCAAGGCTGCGACCACAACTGCACGTTCTGCATCGTGCCGCGCGTGCGCGGCCGGGAGCGTCATGTGGCGATGGCCGACGTGCTCGAGGAGTGCCGCGCCGCGGTTCTGGCAGGCGCCCGGGAGGTCGTCCTGCTGGGCCAGAACGTCGACGACTACCGCGACCCAGACGGTCGAGGCGGACTCGCGGCTCTGGTTCGCGAAGTGGAGAGGATCCCCGGGCTGAAGCGACTGCGCTTCATGACGTCCCATCCTCAGGACCTCGAGCCCGAGCTGCTGGAGGTGATGGCGGCCAGCAACGTGGTGTGCAGAGAGCTGCAGCTGCCCGTGCAGTCAGGTGACGATGGAATCCTCAAGCGCATGGCGCGGGGCTACCAGACAAGGCACTATCGCGCGATCGTCGAGCGCGCGCGCACGCTGATGCCCGACCTCGGCCTGGTCACGGACGTGATCGTCGGTTTCCCGGGTGAGTCGGAGACCGCGTTTCTCAACACGCGCAGCCTGCTCGAGGAGATCGAGTTCGACGTCGTGCACCTGGCCATGTACTCGCCGCGTCCCGGCACATTTGCCGCCACCAAGATGGCCGATGACGTGCCCGCCGCCGAGAAGCTCAGGCGCCTCAACGATCTCCTCGCACTGCAACGCGAGATCGCCACGCGCAAGACGGCGCGCTGGGTCGGCCGCGACGTCGAGGTGCTGATCGAAGGCACCGACGAGCTGGGCCGCCCATACGGCCGGATCAGGCAGGGCAAGCGCGCGGTTGTGCTCCGCGGGTCAGGGGTTGCGCCCGGCGACCTGGTCAACCTGCGCGTCCTGCAGGCTACGGCGGGTCAGGTCGCAGGGCTGCCTGCGGCGTGAAAGACGGCACTGCTCTGACCCCGGTCATGCGGCAGTACCGGGAGGCGAAAGAGCAGCATCCCGAGGGAATCCTCCTCTTCCGGCTCGGCGACTTCTATGAGGTCTTCTTCGACGATGCTCTGATCGCCGCGCCGGTGATGGGGGTCACGCTGACATCGCGGCCATTGGGCAAAGCGGGGCGCGCGCCCATGTGCGGGGTCCCTTATCACGCATGGCAGCTGTACGCGGGCAAGCTCTTGCGCGCGGGCCACAAGGTGGTGATCTGCGACCAGCTGGAAGCCCCCGGCAAGGGCCCGGTCGTCAAACGCGACGTCACGCGCGTGCTCACGCCGGGGACGGTCGTCGAGGAGTCCTATCTGGACCCGGCGCGTCCCAACTACCTGGTCGCGGCCTGGACCCGCGGTGGCGAAGCCGGCCTGGCCGCATGCGACCTTTCCACCGGCGAGCTGCTCCTGAGCCAGCTCCCCGCCGACCGGCTGAGCGCCGAGCTCGAGCGGCTGGCGCCCGCGGAGCTGCTGACGCCACCCGAGGTGGAGGAGTACAGGTTCGACCCGATCCGTGGGCAGCAGCGTCTGCGCGACGTGCTGGGAATCGCCTACCCCGCGGCGGTGGGCGCGGCCGACGCGCCGCTCGCGGTGGGAGCCGCCGGTGTCGTCCTCGACTATCTGAAGCAGATCCAGACCCGCGTCGGCCCCGGGCTCCTGAGCGTCCGCACCTATTCCCCGGACGCGACCATGCCACTCGACGCGGCCACCGTACGCAACCTGGAGCTGCCCGAGCTCGTGAAGCTTGTCGACCACACGAGGACGCCCATCGGGGCTCGCCGGCTGCGCACGTGGCTTGGGGCTCCGCTGCGAGACGCCGAATCGATCGAGCTGCGGCTGAGCGCGGTCGACGAGCTTGTCGCCGCACCGACTCTTCAGGACCGGCTGGCGACCGCACTCAAAGACGTGGGTGACCTCGAGCGCCTCGTGTCGCGCGCCGCACAGGGCCGGGCGGGAGCCCGCGACCTGGTTGCCCTGCGCCGTTCTCTCGAGGCGATCCCGGCGGTGCGCGATGCCGCCGCCGCTTGCGAAGCCCTCGCAATCCGCGAGCTGGTCGCACAGATCACGGCTGCACCCGAGCTTGCGTCAGAGCTGATGCGCGCGCTCATCGAAGACCCACCGGTGCATTCGCGCGACGGCGGCGCCATCCGGCGGGGCTACGACGCCGAGCTCGACGGGATCACCGACGCGTCGCAGAGTGCTCGGGATTGGATAGCGGCCCTCGAGGCCTCGGAACGCGGGCGGACCGGGATCCGTTCTCTCAAGGTCGGGTTCAACAAAGTGTTCGGCTACTACATCGAGATCAGCAACGCCAACACCGTATCCGTCCCGACCGACTACATCCGCAAACAGACGCTGACCGGCGCCGAGCGCTATCTGACACCGGAGCTCAAGGAAAAGGAAGCCGTCGTCCTCACTGCACAGGATCGTGTCGCTGCGAGGGAGGTCGAGATCCTACGCGACCTGGGGGGAAAGGTGATGGAGTCCGCACCCGCCCTGCGGACGACCGCGCAGGCGATCGGGAGCATCGACGCACTCAGGAGCCTTGCGGTTGCGGCCGCCCGCGAGCGCTGGCGCCGGCCAAAAGTCAATGCAGGCCTCATCCTCATCATCAAGGGCGGCCGCCATCCCCTCGTGGAGCGCCACCTCGCGGATGGAGCCTTCGTCGCCAACGATCTCGAGCTGGACCCCGACGACCACCAGATAACGATCCTCACCGGGCCGAACATGGCAGGCAAGTCGACCTTCCTACGGCAGGCCCGACCAAGCGATCGTCGGACTCGTGGATCGCATCTTCACGCGTGTCGGAGCGCACGACGACATCAGCGCCGGCATGTCGACCTTCATGGTGGAGATGACCGAAACTGCGAACATCCTCAACCACGCGACGCGCTCGTCGCTTGTGATCCTCGACGAGGTGGGGAGGGGGACCTCCACATACGACGGCGTCTCGATTGCGCAGGCGGTCGTCGAATACTTGCATGACTCAGTGCGCCTCGGCTGCCGGACCCTCTTCGCCACGCACTATCACGAGCTGACCGCGCTCGCTGAGCGCCTGCCTCGCGTTCGCAATGAGCGCGTGGAGGTGCTCGAGGAGGGCGAGACCGTGCGCTTCCTGCATCGAGTCGTGCCCGGCGGCGCCGACCGCTCTTACGGCATTCATGTGGCCGCGTTGGCCGGGCTGCCTTCAGGGGTCATCGCGCGCGCCCGCCAGGTACTAGCTGAGCTCGAGCGCCAGCGTCCGCTTGAACCACCGGAGCAGCAGCTGGGCCTGCCGATGGAGATGGCGCCAGACCCGCTCCGCAAGGAGCTCGAAGAGATCCAGCCCGACACACTCAGCCCCCTCGAAGCCCTGCAGAAGCTGTACGAGCTCCGCTCGAGGCTGGATAGATGATGGAGATTCGCATCCTCGCACCAGAGGTCGCCGACGCGATCGCCGCGGGCGAGGTGGTCGAACGGCCCGCGTCGGTGGTGAAGGAGCTGGTGGAAAACGCGCTCGACGCCGACGCTCGCCGCGTCAGCGTCGACGTGCGCGGAGCCGGACGGACGTCGATTCGCGTCAGCTGGGGGCGCGCGCATTCACACCCGGGCGGGTGAGGTGATCGAGCAGGGCGCCGGGCCGCTGCTGACCGGGGTCACGATCGAAGTGCGCGATCTGTTCGCCAACGTGCCGGCTCGGCTGAAGTTCCTGAAGTCGGACGCCACCGAGGTCGCCGCCATCAAGGACGTGGTGACCGCCTTCGCGCTGCTGCATCCCCACGTGCGATTCCACCTCACGATCGACGGCCGCATCGCTGTCGGCAGTGCAGGTGATGGTGATCGGCGCCGCGCGTTCGCGTCGGTTCACGGAGCTGCGGTCGCGGAGGAGATGCTGGAGCTCGTCGGCCCCCCTATGGTCACCGGAATGGTGTCCCAACCGCGTCTCAGCCGGGGCAGTCGCGACGGGCTGGTGCTGGCGGTGAACGGGCGGCCGATCATGTCGCGCCCTCTTTTGTACGCGTTGGAGGAGTGCTACCAGGGCCGCCTCGAGCGCGGCCGGCATCCGGTGGCGGCCATCGACATCGGCATCGACGCGGCTCTGGTCGACGTCAACGTGCATCCCGCCAAGCGCGAGGTCCGATTCCGAGACGAAGGCGCCGTCTTCGCGGCGCTCCAGCGGGCAGTCCGGTCGGCGCTTGGAGCCAGTCAGCCCGTCCGCTACCAGACCTCACAACCGGCGTCCGCCGTCGCCGCAGCGCGGGCCCAGGTGCCTCAATTCGCGGTCCAGGGCTCCGCCTTGCCGGCCTTGGAGCAAGACTTGCGGGGCCCCGCCTCGGCCGGCGTGCTCCGCCCGATCGGACAGGTCGGTCCCGGTTACCTGGTCGCCGAAGGGCCGCAGGGCCTGGTCCTCGTCGACCAGCACGCGGCCCACGAGCGCGTGCTCTACAACCGGCTGCTAGAGCGGCTGCGGACCGGAGTAGGCGCCAGCCAGCCGCTCCTGATGCCGCAGGCGGTCGACGTCGAGCCATCGTTGATAGCAGCCGCGGCCGATCACCGCGCCGACCTGGCGACGCTCGGCCTCGAGTACGAGGAGTTCGGCCCGCGCAGCCTTCGCATCACTGCGGTGCCGCTCGAGATGCCGGCGGGCCGCGCCACCGCAGCTGTGCAGGAAACGCTCGCGGCTTTGAGCGAGACGCGCGGCGATCAGGCGATGCACAAGGCGGCGGCCGCGCTGGCGTGTCATTCCGCGGTCCGCTTTGGCGATGTCCTCGGTCCCGCCGAGCAGCGAAGGCTGCTCGCCGACCTGGAGACCGCCGAGGAATCGATCACGTGCCCGCACGGGCGGCCGACGCGCCTGGTCGTCGAGTGGCAAGAGCTCACGCGCCACTTTCGAAGAAACTACTGACCCACATCACTCGCGTCCCCGTAATCGTCGGGCCGACGGGCATCGGCAAGTCGGCCCTGGCATTCGAACTGGCGCTGAAGATCGGCGGCGAGATCGTCGTCGCGGACTCGCGCCAGGTGTACGAGCGACTCGACATCGCAACCAACAAGCCCAGCCCCGAGCAGCGAAGGCGCGTGCGCTACCACATGATCGACTTCGTCGACCCCGCGGCGAGCTTCAACGCCGCCGAGTACGTCGAGGGCGCTCGCGCCGCCATCGACCACATCGCCGCGCGCGGCCGGGTGCCCATCGTCGAGGGCGGAACGATGCTTTACGGCGACGCACTCTGCGACGGGTTCAGTCTCACCGGGGTGCCCCCGAACCCAGAACTGCGCAGCGAGCTTGCGCAGCTCGATGTCGCTGGATTGAGTGAGCAACTCCTGGCGTTGGACCCGGACCCCGGCGTTGACCTGCGCAATCCCGTGCGCATGGTTCGCGCCATCGAGGTGCTGCAGGCGGCCGGACCGCCTCTGCGCCGGTTGCGCCGGCGAACGCCACCGCCCTGGCAACCGGTGCGCATCGGCCTGGTCGCCCCACTCGACATGATCGACCGCCGCCTCGACGAGCGGAGCCGCGCGCAGGTCGAGCGCGGACTCGTGGCGGAGACGCAAGCTGCGCTCGACGCCGGGGTTCCCGCGACGGCGTACGTGATGACCGGGATCGGCTACGCAGAAGCGCTTGCACACATCAGAGGCGAGCTGACGCTCGAGGAACTTCCACTCGCGATGGCGCGCTCGAACCGCCGCTACGCGCGCCGCCAGCTGCGTTGGTGGCGGCGAGACCCGCGCGTCCGGTGGTTCGGCATCGAGCCCGATCCGATGCCAGCTATCCTCAACTACGTGCAGGAGTCGTCTTGAAGGGAACGACCAGCGCCGGCGCTCAGCGCCTGGGCCTCATCCCGCCCTACCTGTTCGCGGAGATCGACCGCAAGGTGCAGGAGAAGAAGAGAGCTGGAGTCGATGTCATCTCGCTTGGCATCGGAGATCCGGACCTGCCCACGCCTGAACGCATCGTCAGCGTCCTTCAGGAGGCCGCGGCCGACCCGGCCAACCACCGCTATCCGTCGTATTTCGGGCTGGCGGAGCTGCGCGAGGCGATCGCGCATTGGTACCGCGAGCGGTTCCGCGTAACGCTTGACCCCGCCACCGAGATCCTGCCGACCCTTGGCTCGAAAGATGGGATCAGCCACGTACCGCTCGCGCTCGTCGACCCCGGCGACGTCGTCCTTGCGCCCGACCCGGGATACACGGTGTACGTAACCGGCGCGCTCATGGCGGGCGGCGAGCCGTACATCATGCCACTCAAGACAGAGAACCACTGGCTGCCCGACCTCGATGCCATCCCTGCAGCGGTCGCGGAGCGCGCGCGGCTGATGTGGCTGAATTACCCCAACAATCCCACCGCGGCCGTAGCCGATCGCGCGGTCCTCGAGCGTGCCGTCGATTTCTGCCGCCGCCACGGCATCGTGCTGTGCCACGACGCTCCGTATTCCGAGATTGCATTCGACGGATACAGGCCGCTCAGCCTTTTCGAGATCGACGGCGCCAGGGAAGTCGGCCTCGAGTTCCACTCGCTCTCGAAGACCTACAACATGACCGGCTGGCGAATCGGCTGGGTGTGCGGGCGGGCGGACCTGGTGGGTTTGATCGGGCAGCTCAAGACCAATATCGACTCCGGCATCTTTCAAGCCGTCCAGTGGGCCGCGATCGAGGCACTGAATGGGGGGGAGGCCGAGACACAGGCCGCGTGCGAGATCTATGCACGGCGCCACCTGCTGGTCGCGGATACGTTGAACGCCCTGGGCTGGTCGATCAAGCCTCCGCGCGCGACGTTTTACGTGTGGGCTCCGGTACCGTCCGGATATGACTCGATCGGATTCGCGAGCCATGTTCTGGACGAAGTGGGAGTGAACATCACACCAGGCGTCGGGTTCGGCGCCCATGGCGAGGGCTACTTTCGGCTGTCGGTGACCGCTCCCGACGCTCGTCTGGAGGAAGCGATGGCGCGCCTGAGGCGGCTCAAACTCTGATCACGAGGCCGCCGCGTGAGCGGGCGTACCTGGTCGGGCTGATGCTGCCGGGAACCACTCCCGAGCTGGTACGCGAGCAGATGGCCGAGCTGGCCGACCTCACCCGGACCGCCGGCGCCGACGTCGTCGGTTCCGACGTGCAGCGGCGCTCAGGGGTCGACCCTGCCCACTTCATCGGTATGGGCAAGCTGAATGAGCTGCGCGAGCTCAAGCTCGAGGGCGCATTCGATCTGATCATCTGCAACGACGACTTGAGCCCGCGACAGCAGCGCAACCTGGAGCTCGAGCTCAAGACGCGAGTACTCGATCGCACAGAGGTGATCCTCGAGATTTTCGCCCAGCACGCACGGACCCACGAGGGCCGGCTGCAGGTCGAAGCGGCGCGCCTGCACCACCTCCTGCCGCGCCTCATCGGCGCCTATGCGTACGACCGCCAGGTCGGCGGGCGGCGAGGCGGGGTGGGGGCCCGCGGTGGTTTCGGCGAGCAGCAGATCGAGGTCGAGCGCCGCCGCATCCGCAAGCGCATGCGGGACCTCGAGCATGAGATCGAGCAGGTGCGGTCGCAACGCCACCAGCAGCGGACCGGTCGCCGGCGGGCCGAGCTCGAGACTGCGGCGATCGTCGGTTACACGAACGCCGGCAAGTCCACGCTCCTCAACGCGCTGACCGGGGCGCACGTGCATGCAGAGCACCGCCTTTTCGCCACGCTGGATCCCACGACGCGGCGCGTCGACCTGCCGACCGGTAGAGGCTTGCTCCTGACCGACACGGTGGGCTTCATTCAGAAGCTGCCCACCGACCTGGTGGCCGCCTTCCGCGCGACGCTGGAGGAGGTTACCGAGGCTGACGTCATCCTCCAGGTCGTGGACCTGAGCTCGCCCGCGGTGGCGGAGCAGGCGGAAACGGTGGAGAAGGTCCTGTCCGAGCTCGGAGCCGCTGACAAGCCGCGCGTGGTGGCGCTGAACAAGGTGGACCTGATCGGTCCCGCGGCGCGCCGCCGGGCTGTGGCCGCGCTCAGCGCACGCTATCCGGGCGCGGTGGCCATCTCGGCGACGAACAAGCTGGGCTTACCCAATTTGCTCGAGGCCATCGACCAGGCGAGTCGCGGCGACGTCGTCAAGCTCGAGATCCTCGTGCCATACGGACGCGAGGGCGTGCTCGCCGAGCTGCGCCGGATCGGGGGCGTCGAGAAGACCGAATACGTCGAAGGCGGTACTCGTGCCTGGGGTTGGGTGGCCCGCCACGCGGCGCGCCGATTCGAGTCCTACAAGACCGTCATCGGAAGAGTCTGATCACGCCACGCACGACGCCGACCAGGCTCACGTTGCTGCTCACGATGGGCTCGTAGGCCGGGTTCTCGGCGATCAGCTTGACGTGGCCGTTGCCGCGCTCGAAGCGCTTGACGGTCGCATCTCCGTCGACCATGGCAACCACGATCGAGCCGTTGGGCGCCTCCTGCTGAGGCCGCACGAGGACGAGATCGCCGTCGAAGATGCCGGCGTTGATCATGCTCTCGCCGCGGACGCGGAGCAGGAAGAAGCCTTCCTGCGCGAGGTCTTTCGAAAGCAGGACGTGGTCTTCGATGTTCTGCTCGGCGAGGATGGGCGCCCCGGCGGCGACATTGCCGACAACGGGCACGGAGATCGCGTTGCGCCGCTGCTTGTCGAACTCGACGTCCTGGACGAGCTGGACGGTGCGGGACTTGCTGGGGTCCCGGTGGATGAGACCCCGCCGCTCGAGCTGGTTCAGGTGGTTGTGGACGGTCGAGCTCGAGCTCAAGCCGACCGCCTCGCCGATCTCGCGCACGCTCGGCGGGTAGTTGCGCGTCTTGGTGACGTAGCGGATGTAGTCGAGGATCTTCGTCTGCCGTTCGGTCAACTGTTCGGTCAATTTCGTTCTCCAGGAAGTCGTTTTTCAGGGCGTGGGCGGGACGTTGATGCCCATGCTAGCACCTGGGGCGTCTCGATGCAAACCTTTGTTCGGTACCTTGACAACCGAACGCCCGTTCGTTACCGTGGGTCGCGAACAGATGTACGCCGTCAGACCAGCAACACGGCCTTTTGGATCAGATCAGTCGGAGCGGGCGCTGCGCCACCTCTACCGCTGGGCGCTGGTCTTGGTGGCGGCGCTCGCCGTGATGCTGGCTCTCAGCCGGGTCGCCCAGGGCGGCGAGGCGGCGGCGACGGTGGTCGTGCAGCCGGGCGACACGCTGTGGACGATCGCAGCCCAGCGCTACCCGGGCGACGACACACGCGCGCGCATCGACGAGATCGAGCGCCTGAACCACCTTTCGAGCCCGGTGATCGTGGTGGGGGAGACCCTGCGCCTGCCGGCCTAGAGCCTTTCGTTGGCGACGGTGATCAGGCATTCCGGGTCTCCGCGCAGCATGCAGCTCTCCTCAGTGATCGTGATGTCGACCTTGTAGTGGGCGGCGGCGCCCCGGATGATGCCCTTGGCGAGCGGGCACAGGTTGCGCTTGGAGCGGTAGGTGATCGTCACGGCCTCTGGGCCTGAGCGCACGGCATGCAGCTCGGGCGGTCTTGCGTTCGGGGTGTTGAGCTTGACGCCGCGATGGATGACGTCCTCGGTGTTGAGAAGGAAGTCGATGAAGCTCCATCGCGGGTTGACGAGAAACCCGTACACCTCGAGCAGTCCGGGCACCAGGGCGACGCCGAACTCCTCCACGATCTCCTCGGGCGGGCGGCCGGTCGCCTCGACCAGGCCGCGCATGATCACCACGAGCTCGTCGTCCGGATATTTGCCGCTGAAGTCGTAGCCGCTGTCGCCTCGGCCGGTCAGGTTGCGGATCCGGATCAGCCCCGGCTGGCCGAGCTTGCTCAAGACGTACTTCTCCAGCTCGTCGAAGATGACGCCCTGCATCGTCCAGGATCGTACTCAGGGGAGGGCAGAACCGCCCCCTCAGATCGGTTAGGGTCGCCTCGTGCGCATCGTCCTCGTGACCAGGCAGGACTGCCACCTCTGCGAGGACGCCTTGCGCCTCTTAGAGGATCTCGACGTCCACCTGGAGCTCGCCGACGTCAACGCCGACGCGGAGCTGCATCGCCTCTACGACTTCCGCGTGCCGGTGGTTCTGGTCGATGGCGCGGTCGTCGCTGAGGGTCGCATCGCGCGCGAGCAACTGATCGCTGCGCTGGCCTCGAAGCGGCCTACCGACTAATCCTTGCCGCCTTCGACGATGAAGACGCAGACCGGACCGCCCCGCAGGACGCGGCTGGCCCCATCAAAAAGGGCGGTTCTGAACTGGCCGGAAGGGTGGCCCCGCCTGGGCTCGATGGTGACGATATCGAGTGTTCTAGATAGCATAAGTTCGAAAGCGCTGACGATAATCGCGCGCTGCGCTCCCCCTGGTTAAGGCAGCCGCTGGCGCCAGACGCGCGCAATCCGAGGCTTGGAAGCACGCCGCCGGCTCCAAACGCGGAAAACGTCAGGCGGAGCGCTGCAGGGCCGGCTCGGCGTCCAGACCGCGGAGGAACACCTCCAGAGGCATTGCTACGCGCTCGAAGTCCTGCCGCAGGAGCTCGAGGTCCGAGCCGTCCTGGGCGATGCCTGCGATCGCCAGCTCGACCGTCCGCAGCGATTCGGCCACGAACGCGCTGAGGGGCTCTTCAGGTCGGCCGGAGACTGCGTCCTGGGCCCACGAGTCGCGAACCTCGGCCACGAGCCCCAGCAGGCGGTCGACGATCGAACCGACCATTCGGCGCTCGGCCGGCTGCCAGCGCAGGCGCGAGAACGCCTCCGAGGTCGATCGGATCAGGCGGCGCAGCTTGACCTGGGTGCTGAGCGTACGCATGTTTGCGATAATTATAGCCGAACAGGCGTTCGATGTGCAAGCCGGCGTGTTAACGTGCGGGGCTTGTCCCCACCTCGCTCTACGGAGCGAAGATGCGGCAGAGGCTCGCGGCCAGCGACTCCGCGTCGGCGCCCGGGTGCGTCAGGAAGTAGCCCACGGCATCGTTGACCGCGCCCACCACCGACCGCCCGAACACCTGGGGGTCCTGATCGGCATAGAACGAGTCGTCGAGTAGGGCGAGCCGCACCTCCTCCGCGACCATGTGCGCAAACCGCTCCTGGAGCTGGTGCCGGACCTCCTCCACGCTCGGGCTGAGGCCCACGGACTCCACCATCATCAACCGCGCCACCGCCGAGCGCTTGTAGCACGTGACCACGAAGGCGCGAATCCCCCGGCGCATGCGATCGCGATGGTCGTTGCCGCCGGCCGCGGCTCCGATGACTGCGTGGATGAGCTCGCCGCCTTCCTGCGCCAGGACCTCGCGAAAGCACTGCTCCTTGGAATCGAACTGCTCGTAAAAGGCGGACTTCGACATGCGCGCGCGGGCGACGATGTCGTCGACCGAGGCTTCGTGGTAACCGCGCGCGGCGAAGATCGCCAGGGCGGCCTGGGTCAAACGCGCACGCCGCTGCAGGCGGCGAGCTTCGCGCGGGTCGACTGCGCCGGTTGTAGCGGCTTGTGCCGCAGCGCCGCGAACCACGCTAGTCCCGGGCCAGGGCTCGCGATATGACGAGCCGCTGGATCTCGCTTGTGCCTTCGAACAGCGTGTAGATCTTGGCGTCGCGGTGCCACTTCTCGACCGGGAAGTCTCGGATGTATCCGTAGCCGCCACAGATCTGGATCGCCTGCTCGGTGACCTTGACGGCCACCTCGCCGGCTTTCAGCTTGGCCATCGAGCCCTCAGCCTTCTTGAACTCACCGCCATTGCGGCCTTCCCACAACGCTCGCCAGATCAACGCGCGCGTCGCCTCGATCTCCGTCGCCATGTCCGCGAGCATGAAGGCGATCGCCTCGTTCTCGATCAACGTCCGGCCGAACTGCTTGCGCTCCTTCGCGTACTGGAGAGCGAACTCGAAGGCTGCCCGCGCGATCCCCAGCGCCTGCGCGCCCACGATCGGCCGTGACAGCTCGAAAGTCCTGAGTGCGCCTGAAGAGCGCTGGTGCGCGCCCTCTTTTGCGCGCGCCAGCCTGGCCTCGAGCTTCTCCATGCCGCCCAGCACGTTTTCGAGCGGGATCGTGCAGTCCTCGAGCAACACCTCGGCGGTGTGCGAGGCGCGGATGCCCATCTTCTTTTCCTTCTTGCCCTGGCGAAGTCCCTTGGTGCCGGGCGGAACAACAAAGCTCGCCTGGCCGCGCGCCCCAAGCTCGGGCTCGACCGATGCGACCACGACGTGGACGTCGGCGATGCCGCCGTTGGTGATGAAGATCTTCTGGCCGTTGATCACCCAGTCGCCATTCGACCGCACGGCGCGCGTCTTCATCGACGAGACGTCCGACCCGGCCTCCGGCTCAGTCACCGCGAAAGCGCCCAATGCAGGCTTCTCGACGGTGCCGAAACAGGCGGGGATCCAGGTCGCGATCTGCTCCGGGGTCCCCTGCGAGAAGATGGCAGCGATAGGCAGCCCGGTGCCCTGGATCGCAAGCGCGATGCCGGCGCAGCCCCAGGTCAGCTCCTCCGCGACCAGGGCGGGCATGATGCCGGTGGTGTCGGCGTACGTCTGCTGCAGGAACTCGACGCCGTAGAGCCCCACCTCGGCCGCCTTCTTGACGACCGGCCAGGGGAACTCCTCGGACTCGTCGTACTGGTGGGCGACCGGGCGGATTTCCTTCTCCGCGAAGCTGTGGACCCAATCCCTGATCTCACGCTGCTCGTCGGTCAGCTCGAAGGAAACCACATCTCTCTCCTGTTTCAGAACGCTTCTGCGGCTTGGATTGTCTTCAGAACGCACTGGTACTGGTACGTACCGTTCTAGGACACGGACGCTACGCCGCGGCGCGTCATCGTGTCAAGCGTTTGGTCGGTTAAATCGATCGGTCGGGCCTACTCCCCCGTCCAGTGCGGCTTGCGCTTGGCCAGGAAGGCTTCGACGCCTTCCTTGAAGTCCTTCGATGTGTAGCAGGCCACGATCAGGTCGGAGTCCGCCCCCTCCGGGATCAGCGCGTCGCGAACCCGCCGCAGCGCTTCCTTGGTGGCCCAGAGGGTGAGCGGAGCCATTGACGCGACCTCCTCGGCGAGCGACTGCGCTCGCGTGGGCAGCGAGTCCTCGTCGGGTGTGACCTCGGAAATCAGCCCACACGCCTGCATCTCCTGAGCATCCATCAGCCGCGCGCGCATGATCAGATCCTTCAAGCGGGCGATCCCGATCAGGGCGGCGACGCGCGTGTAGTTGGCCATCGACAGGCAGTTGCCGAGCGTCCGCGCGATCGGGAATCCATATCGTGCCGATGGCGAGGCGATGCGGAGGTCGCAGCAGGCGGCGATCGCCGCCCCCGCCCCTGTGCAAGCGCCGGCGATCGCGGCAATCGTGGGCACGCGTACTGATTCGAGGGTCCGCATGACCAGGTTTCCCCGAGCCTCGTAGTCAAGCGCGTCCTGTTCCGTCTTGAAAGTCCGGAACTGACCGATGTCGGTGCCCGCGACAAAGGCCTGCCCACCCGCCCCCGTCAGCACAACCGCGCGCACCGTGCGATCGGCATTGATTTCGTTGCAGGCGGTCTCGAGACGGCTGTACATGTGCCAGGTGAGCGCGTTGCGCGCCTGCGGCCGGTTGAACGTCATCCACACAACCGCGCCCTTCCGCTCCACTATCAGCTCGTCCGCCGGCGCGTTCATGAAGCCTTCACCACCCGCTCTTCGATGAGCTTTCTG
>WNFC01003836.1_pt1 | contig 16326 bp, 15 predicted proteins | sample 5400541 | NCBI WGS metagenome assembly WNFC01 (sample SAMN13153342, study PRJNA577476) | soil metagenome | isolation source: 120 cm saprolite under Douglas fir tree site 2 hole 2 replicate 1 | place: USA:California | collected 2015-04-18
CATCCTGGAGCGCGGCCGGCAGCCACTTCGCGGCCTGCGCGCGCGTCTGCGCGGGGAGCGGGCGCCGGAGGATCCCCATCGGCTCGTGCGCGTGGATCTTCGCTTCCACGTGACGGGAGAGGTCGCGCCGGACAAGGTCGAGCGCGCCATCGCCTTGTCTCGGGAGAAGTACTGCTCGGTCTGGCATTCCCTGCGCCAGGACATCGAGTTCACGACCTCGTTCGAGGTCCGCGCCCCGTCGTCGTAGGCGATTTCGTGTCACATCCGCGCCCGCCCGGACGTGAGGAGGGCAGGGACGGAGGTGCGCATGGAACGCAAGGCGGACGTGGTGGTGGTCGGAGGCGGGCTGGCGGGCCTGGCCGCCTCCGCCTACCTGGCGCGCGCGGGCGGCCACGTCGTGCTGGTCGAGAAGGCGGCGGCGATCGGGGGGCGCGCACGAACGCAGTCGGATGGAGGGTTCCAGTTCAACCTCGGGGCCCACGCGCTGTACCGCGCGGGCGCGGGGATGGCGGTCCTGCGCGAGCTCGGCGTGCCGGTGGCGGGCGGCCGGCCGACGGGCGAGGGGGGCTACGCCGTGCGCGGGGGCGCGATGCACACGCTGCCCGCCGGCTTCGTCTCGCTGCTCACCACGGGCCTCCTGCGGGCCGGGGAGAAGATGGAAGCGGCGCGACTGTTCGCCGCGCTCGGTCGCACCGCCGCCGATCACCTGCACGACGCCCCGCTGGCCGCCTGGCTCGCGCGCATCCACAGCCCCACCGTCCGCCAGTTGATGGAGGCCACGGCCCGCGTGGCGACGTACACGAACGACCCCGAGCGCATGAGCGCGGGGGCCGCGCTCGCCCAGATGCGGCGGGCGCTGGCCAGCGGCGTCCTGTACCTCCATGGCGGCTGGCAGACCCTCGTGGACGGGCTGCGGAGGGCGGCGGAAGAGGCGGGGGTGCGAATCCTGGAACGGCGCCACGCCATCGCGATCGAACGAGACACGGCGGTGCGCGGGGTGCGCCTGGACGACGGCGAGACCCTGGCCGCCGGCGCCGTGCTCGTCACGGGCGGCCCCGACGTCGCGGCCACGTTGGCCGCGACGGCCGGCTCGACCGCCGTATCGCCGTGGGCGGCGCAGGCGCGTCCGGTCCGCGCGGCGTGCCTCGACGTCGCGCTGCGCCGGCTCCCCCGCCCCCACGCGACCTTCGCGCTCGGAATCGACGAGCCGCTCTACGTTTCCGTGCATTCGGCGGTGGCGCGGCTCGCCCCCGAAGGCGGCGCCCTCGTGCACGTGATGCGCTACGGCGGGCGGGCCGGCGACGCGCCCGAGACCGTCGAGCGGCAGTTGGCCGGCCTGCTCGACGCGCTCCAGCCCGGCTGGCGCGACGGCGTGGTCGCGCAGCGATTCCGGCCCGATCTCCTCGTCTCCCACGCGCTCCCCGAGGCGGTCCGCGGCGGCACGCGCGGACGCCCGGGACCGCGCGTGCCCGACCTGCCCGGGATGTACGTGGCCGGCGATTGGGTCGGACCGGAAGGCCTGCTCGCGGACGCGAGCCTCTCCAGCGCGCGCGCGGCCGCCGTGGCCATCGTGGCCGCCGCGGCCCGCGCGACGTCCGCGGCGTGAGCCCATGACCGCATGACCGCCGACATGGCCCCGGTCTTCGACGAGCACCGGGCCTTCCTGTGGGCGGTGAGCTACCGCCTCACCGGCAACGCCGCCGACGCGGACGACATCGCGCAGGAGACGTTCGTGCGCGCCCTGACCCGGCCGCCGGCGGATCGCGACCGGCCCTGGCGTCCGTGGCTCGTGCGCGTCGCCGTCAACCTCGGGCGCGACCTCCTCCGGCGGCGGCGACGGCGCGGCGGGTACGAAGGACAGTGGCTGCCCTCGCCCATCGAGACCGAGCCTCCCTCGCACGAGCCCGCCGACCAGGCGGGAGACCCGTCCGCCCGCTACGACATGCTGGAGAGCGTGACCTTCGCGTTCCTCCTTGCCCTGGAGGCGCTCACCCCGATGCAGCGCGCGGCCCTGCTGCTGCGCGACGTGTTCGACTACTCGGCGGGCGAGACCGCGCGCGCCCTCGGCATCTCGGAGGCCAACGCGCGCGCGACGCACCTGCGCGCCCGGCGCGCCCTCGCCGGCTACGAGGCGCGACGGCGGCCGATCACCGCGGAGCGCCAGCGTGTCGAACGCGCGGCCCTGGAGAAGTTCCTGGCCTGCGTGACGGCGGGAGACGTCGCCGGCGTGGAAGCGATGCTCGCGCGGGATGCGCGGGCGGTGAGCGACTCCGCCGGCGAGTTCCACTCCAACCGCGTGCCCGTGATCGGCCGGGTCAAAGTGGCGGCGCTGCTCGTGGGCGTGGTCAAGGGGCTCGGACGGTTGCGCCGGGCGGAGGTGCGTCTCCTGAACGGCCAGGCCGCCTTGATCGCGGAGCGCGAGCCGAAGCCGGGGTTCGGGCCACGCTGGGTGACGCAGCTCGAATTCGACGACCGCGGCCAGATCACGAGGGTCTATACGGTCCTCGCCACGCACAAGCTGACCGCGATCGCCTGAGCCGCGGCGTCAGGGCAGCGCGGTCGAGAGCAGGCGCACGGCGTTGCCGCCCATGACCTTGGTCACGTCCGTGTCGGAGAACCCGGCCGCGAGCAGCGCGTCCGTGAGCTCGACCAGGCCCGCCGCGTCGAAGGGGACGGACACGGTGCCGTCCCAGTCGGAGCCCAGGCCCACGTGGTCGACACCGGCCACGTCCACCGCGTAGCGGATCGCGCGCGCGACCGCGCTTGCGTCCTCCCCGCACACCGCGCCCTCTCCGCGCCGGCCCCAGAAGCCGATGCCGATCACCCCGCCCGTCCGCGCGACGCCTCGCAGCTCGTCATCCGAGAGGTTGCGCAGGTTGTCGCAGGTGCCCTTGACTCCCGTATGGGAGACGACCACGGGACGCTGCGCCAGGGCCACCGCCTCCGCGATGGTGCGCGGAGAGGCGTGGGCGAGGTCGAGCAGGATGCGCCGCTCCTCCAGCCGCCGCACGAGGGCACGCCCGCGCTCGGTGAGCCCGCCCTTCTCCACGCCGTGCGCCGAGCCCGCCCATTCGTTGTCGAAGAAGTGCGTGGGCGCGATCATGCGGAAGCCGGCCGCGAAGAGCGTGTCCACCGCGCCGAGGTCGCCCTCCAGCGCGTGCGCGCCCTCCAGGCCCAGCAGCCCGGCCGTGATCGCGGGCTGCGTCCGGCGCCGGTCGAGGTAGCTCGCGACGTCCGCGCGCGTGCGCAGGATGGTGAGGCGGCCTTCCGATCGCGCGGCGGTGTCCTGGAGCTTGCGAGCCTGGTAGAGGGCGCGCTCGCGCAGGCTGTTCCAGGTGCGCGGGGGCCAGCGCTCGACGATGGCCAGCGCCGTGATCATGTCGCTGCGGTCGTCGTTGCGCTCGTTGTTGAGGCCGCGCGGGGTCTTGGTGACGACGGTGAAGGCCTCGATGGCCACGTTGCCGTCGATCAGGCGGGGCACGTCGACGTGGCCGCGCTGCGATCTTCGGTCGAGGTCGCGGGCCCAGAGCAGCGAGTCGGCGTGGAGGTCCACGATGGTCAGGCGCCGGTGCAGGGCGATCGCTCGCGCCGAGGGCGTCGGATGCACGCGAGCGTGCACGGTGTTGTAGTGGCGCTCGAGGGCGGCGGGAACGAAGGCGAACACGGCGGCCACGAGCGCGAGCAAGGCGACGAGGGTCCCTGTCCGTGCCCGCGTCATTCGGTCGGCGTCATTCGGTGGGCCGTCCGGTCGCGGAATCGTACAGGCTTCGGCGCGTTAACCGGGTGCAAAGGCATCCTCGTCGATCGCCCGCGAACTCGGTCGGTCCGGGCCGAGTTGCGCCCCATACCGGGGTGGATGCCTCCCGAACGACGTCCCCGCCATCCTCCGGCCTGCGGATCCCATAGTACAGGTTCGCTTCGTAGCCATTGTGGGCGCGACAGCGCAGCTGGATGTTCTCGACGGTGGCCTCGCCGCCCATCCCATACGGGATGACATGGTGGAACTCGAGGAAAGCGCGGGTCTCGCACCGCCTTCCGTTCGTACCCACGAATGCGCAACGACCCGCGTCGCGGCGAGAGACGGCCCGTTTCACATGCGCCGGGGGCTTGCGCGCTGACCCCGAAGTCCTCCGACTCGGCCGCGGCCGATCGGTGATCGCGAACTTCTTCCGTTCCAGATCTTCGATCAAGAGCGTCAACGCGCGGTCGACAACCGTGGCCGTATCGCCGGTGGGGACCGCGTGCCGCAACAGGTCCTGCGCGCGCCGGAGCTTCGCGCACGTCTCTGCGCTGGCGGTGAAGCGCACCTCGTAGCGCTCGGGGGCGAGAGGACGCACCATCGCTGGACGCGCGGGTGGCGCGACCGGCGTTACGGCTGCCGCGGGAGGCGAGCCAACCGACGGAGCCTCGCCCAGCACCGTCGGCGTCACGACACTGATCATGGACGTCGCACGGCTCGACGTGGTCCTCACTGGAACCTTGCGCACGGACGACGGAACGTCGGGCCGGGGCGCGTGCCGGGCCACGAGCTCCTCGACCTGTCGCTTGCTCCGGCCGGCGGCCGCGTCCAGAAGGCCGTCCGCAGTCTCGTCCGTCAGGTGTTGCTCGCGCGCGCGTCACGCGCGCGCCGATCGACGGCGCAGGCGAACCTGCGCGCGCACAGCGACGGACGCGCGCGGAGGCACGGACACAGGTGAGACCGCCGCCAAAAACCTGTCAAGCTCTTTTTGCGACCGCCGCATTTTTTTGAGAGGGCGATGCCTTCGCAACAGCGCGATCGGCGCGTTTAGCAGATAAGAGGCTCCGGCCAGATCGGCTGTCCCCTACGAACGCCGTCTACAGGCGCAGCGCCACCGCCACCCCGTCCCGGGTCGGGTTGATGCTGGTGAGGAAGCCGCGGTGCGCGAACAGGCGCGCCGTGAACTCCTTCACCCCGGCCGTTGCCGGCTTGCCATCGTCGTCCCCGTCGAGCACGCGGCCGGACCAGAGCACGTTGTCCGTGATGAAGAGGCCGCCCGGCCTCAGGTGCGCGTGGGCCAGATCGACGACGGCCGGGTAGCCGTCCTTGTCGATGTCGTTGTAGATGATGTCCCAGATCCCGCCCGCGGCGCGGAGGGCGGCCGTCGCCTCCTGGCGGTGGTAGGTCACGCGGTCCCACACGGCGGCGCGGGTGAGGAAGCCTTCCGCGAGCCGGATGTTGTCCTCCGACAGCTCCGTGCAGTGGACGGAAGCGCCCGGTCCCGCCGCCCGCGCGAAATGCAGCGCGGAATAGCCGTATCCGGATCCCAGCTCGAAGATGCGGCGGGCGCCGATGGAGCGCGTGAGGACTTCGAGGAGACGGCCCACCAGCGGGCCCACGATCGGAAAGCGCCGCGCCCGCGCCATCTCCTCCATCTCCAACCGGACGGGATCGCCGTCGTCGTACAGGCGCCGGAGGTATTCCTCGATCCGTGGGTTGACGATCTCGGTCATCGCGTTTGCCCCTTACGTTCCCGGGCTCCCGAGGTTCAGGAAGAGATGTCCGAGGAGGTCCGCGCCCGTGCCCAGGAGGAGGTGGGCGAGGAAGAACACGGCCGCGCCGAGCCATATCCAGTACAGCCGGGGGCTGTACTTCAGGTGCATGAAGAAGGAGACGACGAGGCCGGCCTTGGTGACCGCGATCAGCATCGCCACCGGCGTGTTCCACATCCCGAGGTCGACGTAGCTGGCGGCCACCGTGACCGCGGTCCCCACCATCAAGGCGAGGAACACGAGGATGTAGGTGCCCACGGGGACCACGTGGTCGTGGGGCTCGGCGTGGGGGTCGGCGGCGTGCTCAGGCATGGTGCGGGATCAGGTAGAGAAGAGGGAAGAGGAAGATCCAGACGATGTCCACGAAGTGCCAGTAGAGACCGGTGACCTCGACGGGCGTGTAGTAGGCGGGGCCGAACCGTCCGTGCCCCGCCTTCCAGGCCATGATCGCGATGATGGGGACGCCGATGATCATGTGCAGGGCATGCAGGCCGGTGAGGCCGAAGTAGAGGGCGAAGAAGAGCTCGGAATGCCGCGCGGTGTCCGCGGTGAGCGCCTCGCCGTGGGGGCCGTGCAGGCTTTCCGCGCTGTAGCGGGGACCGGGCACGAGGTCGTGATGGAACTTGTCCGCGTACTCCACGACCTTGATGCCGAGGAACACCGAGCCCAGCGCGATCGTGAGCAGCAGGAACAGCACGGTCGCCTTGCGCTTGCCCAGCGCCGCCGCGTGCACACCCAGGGCCATGGTGAGGCTGGAGCAGATGAGCACGGCGGTGTTGATCGTCCCCAGCTTCACGTCCAGGTGATGGCTGCCCGCGGCGAAGGCGTCGTAGTAGAGGTTCCGGTAGATCGCGTAGGCGGTCAGCATGCCCCCGAAGAACATGATCTCCTGGGCGATGAAGACCCACATGCCGAGCAGCGACGAGTCCTTCTGCGTCGCCATGGTGTCGAAGTGATGACGCAGCGCGGGGTGATGGGCGACGACGGGCGGCGTCTCGCTCGGGCTAGACAACCGTGGTTCCCTCCTCTGAACCGTATTGGTAGGTACGGGCGGTGACCACCGGCTGCCCCACGAAGTTCTCCGTGGGCGGCGGTGACGGGATCTCCCATTCCAGGCCGCGCGCGTCCCAGGGGTTTGCGCTGGCGCGGGGGCCGTAGCGCATCGACCACGTGAAGTAGACGAGCGGCAGCAGGTATCCGAGGCCCAGGATGGAGGCGCCCGCGGAGGACATGACGTGCAGGATCTGGAACTCCGGCGGGTAGTAGTGGTAGCGCCGAGGCATGCCCAGGTAGCCGAGGATGAACTGGGGTCCGAAGGTCAGGTTGAAGCCGGCGAAGATGATGATGGCCCCGACCCGTCCCCAGGCCTCGGGGTAGAGCCGCCCGGTGATCTTCGGCCACCAGTAATGCAGGCCCCCGAGGTAACCCATGATGGCCCCGCCGACCATGATGTAGTGGAAGTGCGCGACGATGAAGTAGGTGTCGGTCAGGTGCACGTCCAGGCCGAGGGAGGCCAGGAAGAGTCCGGTGAGGCCGCCGATGGTGAAGAGGCCAATGAAGCCCAGCGCGTAGAGCATCGGCGTGTCCAGCGAGATCGATCCCTTGTAGAGGGTGGCCGTCCAGTTGAACACCTTCACCGCGGAAGGGATCGCCACCAGGAAGCTGATGCCGGAGAAGACCAGTCCCAGGTAGGTGGACTGGCCGGACACGAACATGTGGTGTCCCCACACCAGGAACCCGAGCATGGCGATGGCCAGGCTGGAGATCGCGATGAAGCTGTAGCCGAAGATCTGCTTACGGGACATGCCCTGTACGAGCTCGCTGATCACGCCCATGGCGGGCAGGATCATGATGTACACCGCCGGGTGCGAGTAGAACCAGAAGAGGTGCTGGAACAGGATGGGGTCGCCGCCCAGCGCGGGGTCGAAGATCCCGAGGTGCAGGCCGTTCTCCAGCGCGACCATCAGCACCGTCACCGCGATCACGGGCGTGCCCAGGATCATGATCAGGCTGGTCGCGTAGTGCGCCCACACGAACAGGGGCAGCCGCCACCAGGTCAGCCCGGGGGCCCGCATCTTGTGGATGGTCACGATGAAGTTGAGCCCGGTCAGGATGGACGAGAAGCCGGTGATGAAGATGCCGAGGCCGGTGGCGATGACGTGGGTGTTGGAGTAGTGCGTGCTGTAGGGGACATAGAACGTCCAGCCCGTGTCCACTCCGCCCGCGATCATGGCGTACATCGTGAACGCGGCGCCCGCGATGTAGATGTACCAGCTCAGCAGGTTGATGCGCGGGAAGGCGAGGTCCTTCGCCCCGATCATGATCGGGATGAGGAAATTGCCCAGGGTGGCGGGGATGGACGGGATCAGGAAGAAGAAGACCATCACCACGCCGTGCATGGTGAACAGCTTGTTGTAGGTCTCCGACTGCACCATGTCGCCGGGAGGCGTGAGCAGCTCCAGCCGGATCAGCGTCGCGAAGATGCCCCCGATCGCGAACATCACGGTGATGCTGAACATGTACAGGAGGGCGATGCGCTTGTGGTCGACGGTCAAGAGCCACGACTTGATGCCATAGCTGACGTTGAGGTAATTGACGGGCTCCCTCACCGGCAACGTCGGCCGCTCCGGGGGCGGCGGACCGCCCGGACGTCCATAGGGCTCGGGGACTCCTCCGGCATGGGTGCTCATCGCTTGGGGGCGCCCTCCTGCACCTTGATGCCGCCCGCGCCGGGCACGATCGTCGCCTCCGCGCCCGGCTGTTGCAGGGACTGGATGTAGGCGATGAGCTCCATGACGCCCTCCTCGCTCACCAACCCCTGGAAGGTCGGCATGATGGGCTGGTAACCGTCCACCACCTTGGCCGTCGGGCTCAGGATCGACTCGCGGATGTAGTCGGCGTCCGCGACCACCGTCGCCCCGCCCGTGAGGCGGACGGTGCGCCCGAACAGGCCTTCCAGCCGCGGTCCCCGCCCCTGCGAGTCCGCGCGATGGCAGGTGATGCAGGCCAGGGACTGGAACAGCTTCTCGCCTTCCTGCGCGGGCGAGCCGGTGGCGCCGCCGGCCAGCCAGGTCTGGAAGGCGGCCGGCTCCATGACCTTGATGGACCCGATCATCTGGGAGTGCTTCGTGCCGCAGTACTCCGCGCAGAAGAGGTGGTACTCGCCGACCTTGGTGGCCTCGAACCAGGCCGTGGTGTAGCGGCCGGGCACCGCGTCCTGCTTCACCCGGAAGGCCGGGATGAAGAAGCTGTGGATGACGTCCTCCGACGTCATGGTGAGCCTGACCGGCACCCCGATGGGCACGTGCAGCTCGTTGATCTCACGCTGGCCGGTCATGTGCTGCGTCTTCCACATCCAGCGCTTGCCCACCACGTTCACTTCCATCGCTCCCGGGGGCACGCGACGGCTGGCCACGAAGATGTCCGCGCTCCACACGAAGGTGCCGAGGGAGATGACGAGGGGAATGACCGTCCAGGTGAGCTCCAGGGCGATGGAGCCATGGATGGGCTTCGGCAGCTCGCCCGCAGCCCGCCGCCGGAAGCGCACGGTGAACACCACGAGCAGGGTGGCGATCAGGGTCGAGAAGAACGCGCTGATCCCGATGAGGAAGAAGTACAGGGCGTCGACGCGGGGCGCGAAAGTGGAGGCTTGCTGCGGGAAGAGCGGGAAGCCGGAGAACATGTCAGGCCGCCGTGTCTCGCCGGCGCAAGCCGAAGATCATGGCCCCGATGGCAGCCAGGGTCAGCACCCCGCCGACGCGCAGAAGGGCCATGACCGATCTGCCGTAGCGTCCGAGCTCGGGATCGTAGTGGTAGCAGTACAGGAGCAGGCGGTCCACGGGCGAGAGGATCCGGCCCTGTGAGGCCTCGACGATCGCGAAGCGCAGGTCCTTGGGCGCGTACTCCACTCCGTACAGGTAGCGGGCCAGCCGGCCGTCGGCGGTGAGGACCATGACTCCGCTGGCATGCGCATACTGCTTCGTCTGCTCGTCCCAGGCGTAGCGGAAGCCGACGGCCCCGGTCAGACGGCGGATCGCCGCCGCGTCGCCGGTGAGGAAGTGCCACGCCGCCGCCGCGCCCGGCCTCTTGTAGCGACGGAGGTAGGCCGCCTTCTTCGCCGCCGCCAGCTCCGGCGTCTCCTTCGGCTCGAAGCTCACGGTGACGACCTCGAAGTCGCGGCCCGGATCGAAGGCGAGCACCTCGAGCGCGCTGGCCAGCCCGTTGAGCGTCACCGTGCAGAGCATCGGGCACTCGTAGTACGCGAGGGACAGCACGACCGGGCGCCGGCCGAAGTAGTCACCGAGCTTGACCGCGCGCCCGGACTCGTCGCGGAAGACGGCGTCGAGCGGCACCGTGTCGCCGAGGTGCTGGTCGAACCCGACGTCGCGCAGGATCCTCGGCGCCTCGGCCGCGGGCGGGGCCGGAGAGGGCTGATCGCGGTTCCAGGCCGCGGCCGGACCGGCCAGGGCCAGGATCAGGGCCGCCGCGGAGGCGACGGACCAGCCCCGGCTCATGGGTGATCTCCGGCTGGTCTCACCGCCGGGGACGGGGACGGCGGTGCGGCGGCCGGCTCGACCGCGGGCGGGGGCACGGGCGCGGAGTCCGTCGGCACGCGCCCTTCCGCAGTGCCCGCGGGCTCCGCCGCCGGGCCGCCCGCCGCCGCCTGCCGCTCGACGTAGAGCCTCATCGCCTGGTCGATCGGGATGTGGACGATTCCCGCCGCCGGATCCACCCACCCGTAGGTCTGCAGGACTTCACGCTCCTGCTCATGCAGGGTCTGGAGATCGAGGAAGGGCTTCGACTGCAGCCGCACCCCCTGCGGCTGGCGCTGTTCGGCGGAGAAATACAACGCCGGCCGCGGCGGATCGCCCGCCTCTTCGCGCCCGCGCAGGAAGACGAGGAGCCAGACGCAGACGGCGCCGGCCACCACGCTGACCAGGCCGAGGCCGATCGCCCATCGCACCACCACGCCCGGGACCACGTCGGCGCGCTCGAAGCGCAGGTCCAGCGCGTCCGCCACCCGCCGCTCGTCGTGCGGATCCGTGGCCGTCATGCGCCTGCCTCCGCCAGCATCTCGCGCACCTCGGGCTCACCGAGCGGGAGGAGCGGCCGCGTCTTGAGCTGCTGCGCGAACACGCCCAGCCACACGCCCCCGATGCCGATGGGCAGCGTGAAGTCCAGCCAGTGCAGGTCCAGCCCCGTGTGCGGGAACTCGGGCCGCACGAGCCAGAAGAGATCCACGACGCGCACGGCCAGGATGGCGAGGGCGACCATCCCGATCGCCTTCGCGCGGCGCTTCACTCCGCGCGAGAGCAGCACGAGGAAGGGCACCGCGAAATGGAAGACCACGAGGAACAGCCCGACGACCCGCCAGCCCCCCTGGAACCGCCGCAGGTACCACGGGATCTCCTCGGGCAGGTTCCCGGACCAGATGATCAGGAACTGCGAGAACGAGAAGTAGGCCCACACCATGATGAAGGCGAGCATCAGCTTCCCGAGGTCGTGCAGCGTATCCGCGTTGGCGACCGCGCTCAGCGGCCGCTCCACCCCGATTCGCGAGATCAGGACGATGCAGAGGGCGAGCGCGGACAGGGCCTGGCCGATCATGAACAGCATGCCGTAGATGGTGGAGAACCACCGCGGGTCGAGCGACATCGACCAGTCCACGGACATGAAGGTGATGGTGAGGCCCATCAGCAGGAGGCCGCCGCCCGAGACGCTGCGCAGCAGCCGCGCCCGCCGGAGGTCCATTCCCATGTCCGACTCCAGCGACACGCGGTTGAGGACCTGGGCCAGCAGGAACCAGACCGCGAAGTAGAAGACGGCACGTCCCAGGAAGAACGGGACATTGAGGTAGGCCTGCTTGAGGTCGATGGCGTGGCGGATCGTCGGGTCCGATTGCGCGGATCCGGCCCACGGGTAGATGCGCTTGAGGCCGAGCACGACGGGAAGGAAGAGCAGCACGAGGACGGGAACCGTCCGCGTGCCCGCTTCCAGCAGCCGCCGGATGGCCAGGCCCCAGCGCCCCCCCGTGAGGTGCTGGATCATGAGCAGGGACAGGCACCCCAGCGCGATCCCGTTCCAGAAGAGGAACGCGAACAGGTACGAGTGGAAGAACTGCGTGGGGCTGACGAGGGCGCCCAGGAGGCTCGCGAGGAGGCCGGCGGCCCCGCCCACGAAGGCGCGGCGCTGCAGCACGTCCACCTGCGGGGGCACCGGATGGCTGGTGCTGCTCACGGGTGCTCCGGGGCGGGCGAAGGGCCCGGCGATGGCGATGCCAGTGCGTCGCGACGGTCGGCGGGAACGTCTTCGAGGCGCGCGTTCTCGCTGAGCTGCAGCGCGCGGAGGTAGGCCACGATCGCCCACCGGTCGGCCACCGTCACCTGGGCCGCGTAGTCGGGCATGGCCCCGAACCCGCTCGTGATCACGTCGAAGAAATAGCCCGTCTTCTCGTTGCGCAGGCGTTCGATGTGGAACGAGGGCGGGCGGCGATACCCGCGCTGCACGACCATCCCGTCTCCGCGCCCGGTCTGGCCGTGGCAGGGCGTGCAGTAGATCCCGTACCGCTCCTGTCCGCGCCGCAGGAGGGCGGGGGTCACGGCCACGGGCAGGACGTCCACGGGCGTCGCGCCCTGCTTGCCCGTGAAGTAGGCCGCATCCGCGCGCAGCTCTCCGCGCGCGACCGTGTCCTCGACGAGGGGTCGCGCCGAGCGGTCGTCGCCGAAGAAATCCGACGGGCGGAAGGCCTTGTACTTGGGCTGGTCGTGCATGTCCTGCCGGCAGCCCGCGGCGGCGGCCAGGCCCATCACGAGCGCGGCGTCGCGCGCCTTCATCACCGGTCGACCTCCGACACCGAGCGCGGCCCCAGGCTGAGCAGGAAGCTCCAGGTGCGATCCGGGTCGAACCTGGGATCGCGGGCCTCGATCACGATGAAGAAGCGGTCCTTGCTGGCGCGGGCGAACTGCGGGACGTTGAACACCGGGTGGTAGGGCTCGGGAAGGCCGTTCAGCGCGAGCATGCCGAGCACGGCGGTGCCGGCGGCGAAGAGGATCGTCGTCTCGAAGGTCGGCACGATGAAGGCGGGCCAGCTGTGGACGGGGCGTCCGCCGATGTTGAGCGGGTAGGCGATGGTCGCGCTCCAGAACTGGAGCGCGTACCCGGCGATGCAGCCGGTGATGCCGCCGAGCAGGACGAGAAAGGGCAGCCACGAGTGGTGATGGCCGAGGGCCTCCGCCAGCTCCTCGATCGGATAGGGCGAATAGGCGTCGACCTTCTCGTAGCCGGCCTCGTGGACGCGCCGCGCCGCCTCCACCACCTCCGTCGGCCCTTCGAACTCCGCCATCAGCCCCCAGAGGGGCGGGGCGGCGGTGGGCGCGGTCATGCCTGCTCCTCACGCACCTCGGCCCCGGGCACGATGGTGCGCATCTCGAAGATGGAGATGACGGGCATGAAGCGCACGAACAGGAAGAAGAGGGTGAAGAAGAGGCCGATGGTGCCGATGTAGGTCGACCAGTCCCAGAAGGTCGGGTGGTACATCCCCCACGACGAGGGCAGGAAGTCGCGGTGCAGGCTGGTCACGATGATCACGAACCGCTCCAGCCACATCCCGACGTTCGTGAACATCGCGCAGATGAAGAGGCCAATGGTGCTGGTGCGCACGTTCTTGATCCAGAGCAGCTGGGGCGAGATCACGTTGCAGACGATGAGGGCCCAGTAGAAGTGCTTGTAGGGTCCCAGCATGCGGTTCTTGATCATGAAGGCTTCGTACTGGTTGCCGCTGTAGTACCCGCCGAAGGCCTCCATCATGTAGCCGTAGGCCACGATGAGCCCGGTGGCCAGCATGACCTTGCCCATGTTCTCGAGGTGCCGGGTGGTGATGAAGTCCTCGAGGCCGTAGAGCTTGCGCAGGGGGATGGCCAGGGTGAGCACCATGGCGAAGCCGGCGTAGATCGCACCGGCCACGAAGTAGGGCGGGAAGATGGTGGCGTGCCAGCCGGGCACGATCCCCACCGCGAAGTCGAAGCTCACCACCGTATGCACGGAGATGACGAGGGGCGTGGCCAGGCCGGCCAGGAGCAGGTAGGCGGTGTCGTAGTTGTGCCAGTGGCGCGCGCTGCCCCGCCAGCCCATGGCCAGCATGCCGTAGATGTGCTGCGCGTAGCGGTTGGTCGTGCGGTCGCGCAGGGTGGCGAAGTCGGGAATGAGGCCGACGAACCAGAAGAGGGCCGACACCGTCGCGTAGGTGGACACCGCGAACACGTCCCAGATCAGCGGGCTCCGGAAGTTGGGCCACAGACCCATGGTGTTCGGGTAGGGGAAGAGCCAGTAGTCGAGCCAGGGGCGGCCGGTGTGCAGGGCGGGATAGACCCCGGCGCAGGCCACCGCGAACAGGGTCATTGCCTCCGCGAACCGGTTGATGGACGTGCGCCACTCCTGACGCAGCAACAGGAGGATGGCGGAGATCAGCGTGCCCGCGTGGCCGATGCCGATCCACCAGACGAAGTTCAGGATGTCGAACGCCCATCCCACGGGCTCGTTCTCGCCCCAGATGCCGATCCCCTTGAGCAGCAGGTAGCAGATGCTGACGAGGAGGACGTTCATCACCGCGAAGGACAGCCCGAAGCCCAGGAACCACCAGAGCGGGGTGCCCTTCTGTAGGACGAGGCTGCTGATCTTCTCGGTGACGCTGGCGAAGTCGTGGCCGGGCGCGAGCAGCGCGTGCATCTCCGGATGGGGGACGTGCACGGTCGGCTGCTGGCCGCGCATCGCGGCGCTCACGTCGGCCGACAGGGGCGGTTGCGCCGGACGCTCGGGCGGTTCCGGATGCTCAGCCATGGTGCTCGCTTCCAGGGCCGGCCGGACCGGCCAGCTCGGGGTTCGGGTTCTTGACCTCGGCCAGGTAGGTGGTGCGCGGGCGCGTGTTCAGCTCGCCCACCAGCGCGTAGTCGCGGTGCTCCGCCTTCAGCCGCGAGACCGCGCTGGCCGGGTCGTTCACGTCCCCGAACACGATGGCCTGCGTCGGGCAGACGGACTGGCAGGCGGTCTGGATCTCCCCGTCGCGGATCCCGCGCCCTTCGTTGTGGGCGGTGATGCGCGCCTGCTCGATGCGCTGCACGCAGTACGTGCACTTCTCCATGACCCCCCGGCTGCGCACGCTCACGTCGGGGTTCCGCTGCAGCTTGAGGCTCTCCGTGTTCCAGTCCTGGTAGAGCAGGAAGTTGAAGCGCCGCACCTTGTAAGGGCAGTTGTTCGAGCAGTACCGGGTGCCGATGCAGCGGTTATAGACCTGCTCGTTCAGGCCCTCGTCGCTGTGCACGGTGGCGGCCACCGGGCAGACCTGCTCGCAGGGTGCGTTCTCGCAGTGCATGCAGGGCAGGGGCTGGAAGTGCGCACGGATCGTCTCCGAGTGCTCGGGGCGGCCCGAGAAGTAGCGGTCCACGCGGATCCAGTGCATCTCGCGGCCCTTCGCCACCTGCTCGCGGCCGACCACCGGGATGTTGTTCTCGGCCACGCAGGCCACGACGCACGCGCTGCAGCCGACGCAGGAGTTGAGGTCGATCGACATGCCCCAGGCGTGGCCCGCGTACTTCACGTTCGGGTACAGGGTCAGGTCCCGCGGGGGGTCCTCCGCCTGCTCCTTGATGGCTTCCGGCTCTTTCGCGTACTCGTCGACGGTGACGGAGCGGATGAGATGACGGGGCTCGGCATTCTGGTCGATCGACCAGTGGTCCTGCGCGCAGGCCAGCGCCCGCGTCTCGCTCGTCTTGGCCAGCTCGAGCCCGGCGCCGGACCACGGCGCATCGGAGGTGCGAATGAGGTTGGCGTCGAAGCCGGCTCCGTTGCCCACGCGTCCGGCGCCCGTCCGCCCGTAGCCCAGGTGCACGGTGACGGTGTCGTCGGCCTGGCCGGGTAGCGTCCAGACCGGCGCCTTCACCGTCCGCCCGCGATAGCGCAGCTCGACGACCTGGCTGTTCTCGAGGCCGAGTCTCTGCGCGGTGGCGGGAGAGATGAGGGCCGCGTTGTCCCAGGTCAGCTTCGTGATGGGCTTGGGCAGCTCCTGCAGCCAGCCCAGGTTGCAGTAGCGGCCGTCCTGGATGGTCGGATCCGGCCGGAACACGATCTCGAGCGCGCCCGCCGAGGGCGGCCGCGCGGGGGAGGCGGCCGTGGGTGGAGGCGCCAGGGCGGGCGCCGGCGCGGCGGCCGGCGCCGCTCCGACGGCGCCGGTCCAGCCCGCCACCAGTCCGTCGTGCAGCGAGCGCCTCCAGCGGGGCTCGAAGTCGCCGCCCAGCTGTGTCCGCCAGAAGTCCTTCACGATGTCGTGGCCCTTGCGGTCGGGGCGGCTGCTCAGCGCGGCGAGCACCTCGTGAGCGGATCGCGCCGGGTCGTACAGCGGCGCGATGAGCGGCTGCATGATGGTGGCGGTGCCGTCGTAGGCGCGGGCGTCGCTCCAGGCTTCGAGCGCGTGCGCCTGCGGGATGTGCCAGTGGCTTCGCACCGCCGTCTCGTCCTGGTAGAGGCCGAGGTGCACGCGCAGCTTCACCCGGTCCATGGCCGACGCGAAGTCGAGGTCGGCGGGCGCGGAGTAGACGGGATTGCTGCCCAGCACCACGAGCACTTCGACACGCCCCGCCTTCATGTCCGCGGCCAGCTCCGCCAGCGAAGCCATCGTGTCGATGGGCTGCGCCTCGACGGGCGCGCCGTAGACGACGGTCTGACCGACGTTGCCCAGCCACTGGTTGATCTCGTGCGCGAGCGCGTGCACGGCGGGCGACTGGTAGTCGCCGGCAAGGATGAGCGACCGGCCGGCATGGGCCT
>WNFC01003838.1_pt1 | contig 16324 bp, 11 predicted proteins | sample 5400541 | NCBI WGS metagenome assembly WNFC01 (sample SAMN13153342, study PRJNA577476) | soil metagenome | isolation source: 120 cm saprolite under Douglas fir tree site 2 hole 2 replicate 1 | place: USA:California | collected 2015-04-18
TTCGGCTGGCAGATGCGATTCGACCTGGCAACCGGCTTTCCGCTGCTGACCACCAAGAAAGTCCACCTCAAATCGATCATCTACGAGCTGCTCTGGTTCCTGAGAGGCGAGACCAACGTACACTGGCTGCAGGAGCGCGGCGTCACCATCTGGGACGAGTGGGCCGACGCGAACGGCGAGCTCGGGCCGGTGTACGGTTCGCAGTGGCGCAGCTGGCCCTCGCCTGAAGGGGGCGCGATCGATCAGATCGCGCAAGTCGTGAATTCGATCAGGACGCGGCCGGATTCACGCCGCCACATCGTGACGGCCTGGAACCCCGCCGAGATCGACAAGATGAAGCTGCCCCCGTGTCACGTCCTGTTTCAGTTCTACGTGGCGGAAGGACGGCTTTCTTGCCAGATGTACCAGCGCAGCGCCGACATTTTCCTCGGCGTGCCGTTCAACATCGCTTCCTATGCACTGCTCACGCTGATGGTTTCGCAGGTATGTGGGCTGAAGCCGGGCGAATTCGTGCATACCTTCGGCGATGCGCACCTCTACCTCAACCATCTGGAGCAGGCGAGAGAGCAGCTCGCGCGCTCGCCGCGGCCGCTGCCGCGCATGCGGCTCAACCCGGCGATCAGGGACGTCTTCGATTTCCGCTACGAGGATTTCAACCTCGAGGCTTACGACCCGCACCCCGCGATCAAGGCCCCTATCGCGGTCTAGAGTGCGGCCGTGCGCTCGGGTTCCGGGGGGTGGCGCAGCAGCGCCGCACGGGATTCGCCGGGCGCCCGGGACGAAGGCAGCGGCACCGTGGCGCCATTGATCGGAACGCCCAGAACGGCCCGCCCGGTTTCCTTTCCCGAGGCGTCGCGGTACACCAGCTCGTTCGTGCTGAAATCGTACTCGGGATGACGCGCATCATTCCACTGGTTGAGGAAAACCATGTAGAAGGGTATGAAGAGACCGTGGCGGGGCTCACGGTGCTGCAGGGCGAACACGAATTCGGGCTGCTGCTTGACCGCGAATCCGCTGTGGCAATGCTGCACCCAGACGTAGTCGCCGAGCACGATAAGCTTCCAGAACGGCTCGTCGTCGTAGAACTTGAGCTTGACCATCTTACCGAACTTGCGCAGCCCCGAGAGATACCCGATCGTCGCCTCGATCTCGGTGTGCAGCGTGAGCACGGTGATCTCCGGAGGCAAGGAATCCGCCCGTTCCCGCAGCGCTTTTCCAACCGGGTTGACCAGCATCACGCGAATCTCGTACGCCTTCTCGATTACGCCCCGCAGCAAGCTGTCGTCGGCGACGAACGTGTCGTATCCGGTGAGGGTCAGGACGAAGGCGTCGCGGGCGGCCGGAAGCTGCCTTACGAGGGCACGTTCCCGCCGCCGCGACCACCAGCCGGCTCCGGCGTTGCGCGCATACATCAGGGACGCGAGCCGTGCGGTCAGGACGCCCTGTCTGCTGTCCCAGGCAATCTTGGCCAGATTGAACAGCAGCGCGAGGACTGACGCCAGGGCGATCTCGGTCGCGAGCAGGAGATTCGCATTGCTCTCGACCTTAGGCCACCATTCGTTCAGGATGTAATTCGCGATTCCGGGGAGCGAAAACGCGATGGCGACGGCGAGCGCGGTGATGACGCCGTGCGTAAGGATCTGCCGCAATCCGCTCCAGAGGCTGTGCGTGGGTGTCCCACGGTGCATTGCCATGAGGGTTCGCAAAGCTCACCTTGACGCCGCTCGGATCATCGGTGCCATTCCTGCTCGCCCCGGCCGGTGCGCGATACGATGGCATCTAGGGTGCGGATCGAGGTGTCCTCGAGCGGGCCGCCGAGCCCGACCGCCACCCGGGCTTCGGCCAATGCCTCCTCATGACGATCGAGGTCTGCGAGCGTTTGGGCCAGATTGTTGTGCGCGGCGGCCGACCGCGGATGAACGAGAGTGGCCCGCCGGAACGCCTGTTCGGCCGCTTTGAAATCACCGGCCCGATGGGCGGTGTTTCCCAACCCTATGAGCGCCGTGAGATCGTCGGCCCAGCGCTCGAGCGCGCGCTCGTAGGCTCCCCGAGCCGACGCGAGCGGACCGGTCTTTTCAAGGCGCGCCACGGCGCCTAAATATTCGCCTACAGCCACGCTCGCCGGCAAGCGTCGCGGCGGCAGCGCGAGCATCGCCCAATAGCCGCTGCGCCGCCAAGTGTGTTCGAAAGTATCGAGCGACATTTGGAGGCGCCGCTCTGCGCCCGAGCGCAAGGTGATGCGCTGAGCCTTGAGGTCGTAGCCGATCGCCACGGCGTAATGCCAGGCCGGATACCGGTCGAGGGCGAGGTTCTGCAGCACGACCACGGGGTTTCCGGCAGCGATCTCGGCGAGGAGATCCGAAAGGTTCGGACTGAGTTCGATCGAGACGAAGCCGTTGCGGCGCGCCGCCGCGAGCATCTCGATCTGCAGGCTCCCGTGCCGATCGGGGAGATAGACCTGCCGCCGCAGCGCCTCCGGCTCGATCGCCTTGCCTCCGGCTCCGAGCACCATTGCGAGCGCGGCCGGACCGCATTGATAGTCCTCCTGCGGATAAAACGGGACCGAGTCGAGCTCAGCGCGCTGCGGAATCCCAGCGGAACCGCTCCCGATCAGGGCCTGCAGCTGCGGCGTGGCGCAGCCTGCAAGCCCGAGAAGAAAGATGCCCGCCGCCGTAAGGCGGCGGGCGACACACCGGCGCGGTCGAGAGGGGAGGATCACTTGGCCGGCCGGGTGAAGCTGAAAACCTTGGTGAAGCCCAGAATATCGGTTACGAGAAGGATCACGAACACGAGAAACCCAAGCCACAGCGCGCTCTCGAACCCGTTGCCCGCTGCGGGAAGCGAGTCGAACCGCGCGGCGAGCCGCTCGACTTCGTCATCGCTCAAGGCGTTGACGCGCGCCTTCGCGTCGTCGGCACTCACGCCCTGCCGCTCAAGCGCGGCGCGGACATCGGCCCGGTCAAGAAGCGAACCCAGCAGCTCGCGCCCCGAAAACCCATCCTGTCGGGTGGTTTCGACCCGATCGGTTGCGACCAGCTCGGCTTGCACAGCCGGAATCGGCAGACCCAGGGCGCACAGGCTGACGACAAGAATATTTGCGACGGTCCGGTTAAGGCTTGGCATCTTTTTTCCTCCTCACTTGAACAAGTAGGGCTTTTCTTATACCCGACTTTTCATGTGCGCACGAGCTTGCCTTCCACCACCCGGACCTTATCGCCTACGGCGAGGGTGGGCGGGCTCGACAGAGAAATGGTGCGAAAGGAACCGTCGTCCATGCGCACCGTCACTCGATATGCGTAGCGCTTTTTCACGTTCTTCTCGATCTCGTTCCCGGCAATGGCGCCTCCGGCCCCGAGGAGCGTGACCGCAGCGCCGCCTCCCCCGCCCGTCTGCTCGCCGGATCCACTGCCGGCGGGCGCACCTGCCGCAGCACCGGCACCGCCCGCTTCCTCGCGTACCTCGACAGTCCGGATGGACTCGACCGTGCCGCACAACGCACAGCTGCTTGCCGGGACGGATTTGCGTCCGGGGTCTGCCGGCCGCGCGTCGCCCTGTTTTAACGAGAGCCCGCTGTGCAGCAAGCCCGTGACGGCGCCGACGCCGATCAGGCTCGCTATCAGCACCGAAACCGCCCGTCCTGTGAAGAGAGGATCGATCCGCATTTGTCTCGATTGGAGCGCGCTTGCTTCAGCAAATTGTTTTCTCCCGCCGCTAGAATCGCGCTGGAATCGCAGGCATGAGTGCAATCCCCGTGCCAACATCAAGCTTTCGAGCTAACTCAATGGGTTATCGGCAATCCCCGGATGCCGAAGATTCTCGATGCGTCGCTTGTCAACGACGGTTTCCAGCGCCCGACGAAAATCGAGCTGATGAGAAAGGGAATTTGTTGTCGCCCCGGGGCGACAGCGCGAACGGATCCCGCGCGCGATTGGCTGGTTTCAGCCCTTTTCGGGTTTGAACATCTTCGGCTCGAGCTTGTGGCGCTCGAGCAGCTTGTAGAACTCGGTGCGATTGCGCTGCGCGAGCTTCGCCGCCTGGGTCACGCTGCCGCCGGTGATGCGCAGGATGCGAACCAAGTATTCGCGCTCGAAGGCTCCACGCGCCTCCTCGAGCGACGCGAGCTGCGCGGGCTCCTCTTTCAGCGCCTGCTGGATGAGCGAGGCCGGCACGACGCCAGAAGTGCAGAGTGCAACCGCCTGTTCGATCACGTTGACGAGCTGCCGCACGTTGCCCGGCCAAGGTGCTGCAAGGAGCATTTGAAGCGCCTCCGGAGCCATTGCCTGGACGTCCTTTCCGTAACGCGCAGCGGTGACTCTGAGGTAATGCACCGCCAAAGGGACGATGTCCTCACGCCGCTCGGAGAGGGGCGGGAGAGCGAGCGAGACCACGTTCAGTCGATAGTAGAGATCCTCGCGGAATCGGCCCGCTTTCATGTGGGCGTCGAGGTCGCGGTGCGTGGCGGAGATGATGCGCACGTCGACCGTCGTCCCTTGAGTCGCGCCGACCGCACGCACTTCGCGGTCCTGCAGCACGCGCAAGAGCTTGGCCTGCAAAGCAAGGGGCATGTCGCCGATTTCATCCAAAAACAGCGTCCCTCCGTCGGCGGCGGGGATGAGCCCCTTGTGATCGTAGCTCGCACCGGTAAACGAGCCTTTGCGGTGGCCAAACAATTCCGATTCGAGCAGATTTTCCGGGATGGCCGCGCAATTGACGGCTACGAAGGGCCCCTCCGGGCGGCGGCTTGCACGGTGTATTGCGCGTGCGAGGAGCTCCTTTCCCGTGCCGCTCGCGCCCTGGATGAACACGCTCGCCTCCGACTGGGCAACTAGGCGCGCCTGATGGAGCACGTTTTCCATTTTCGGGCTCTGCGTCACGAAGTCGCGCCGCCAGTCCTCCTCGCCCTCACCCGGGCCGACTCCGGAAAGCCGCAGCGCCTGTTCCACCTGATCGAGCAGGTGCTTTCCGTCGAACGGCTTGGACTGAAACCCGAAAACCCCGCGGCGCGTGGCGGCGACCGCATCGGGGATCGTGCCGTGCGCAGTCAGGATGATGACGGGAAGAGTCGGCGCCTGCTTGCGGATTTCGTCAAACAAGGTCAGGCCGTCCATTCCGCCCATCTTGAGGTCCGTAATGACGAGCTCGGGGCGCGAGGCCGCGAGCACGGCGAGCGCCTTCTCCCCGCTGTCCGCTCCCTTGACGCTGTGGCCCGCGGCGGTAAGTCGCAGGGAAATGAGTTTCAGAATATCCGGGTCGTCGTCGACGAGAAGAATGGTGCTCATCTTGGCCGCGCCTGTTCGCGTTCTATGATATTGCGCTCGACCGCCTTCAGTGCCTCGAGCTGCTCCTTAAGTTGAGCCGTGCGGCGCTGCTCGCGCAAGCGCTCGCTGATCTGGGCGTGAAGCAGTCCGGCAAACTGCTGCATGGGGCCCGGCGGCGATTCGGAAGCTCCCGCGCCCGCGAGGGAGTCAAGCAGGCCCGCAGCTCGGGTGTCGTCGTTGAACGCCGTTCCGGGCAACGCAAGCAGCAGCGCGAGCCGGACCCGCCCATAGGCGCCGCGATCCTTGGAAAGCAACTGGGTCGAAGCGTTCAATTCGCGTTGCTGCTCCTCGGCCTGAAGCGCCGCGACTCTCTGGGTGTAAGCAATCAGCTCGATGACTTGGCGCGATTCGCGGTTCTCGCGGGCCGAAGGAACGACTGAGGCTCCAGGAGCACCTAGTGTTGAAAAGGCGGCACACCCGGCGAGCACCGAGATGCAGCAGAGGATTGCGACGATCCGGATCATGGCTCGGGACGCGGCGACCCGGCCGCAAGCGTGACGCGGAAATGGGCGCCGCCTTCGCGATCGCTCACGACCTCGATTCGACCGTCGTGAGCCACCACAAACTCCCTTGCAATCGCGAGCCCCAGACCGCTGCCCCGCACGCGGCCATGATGGACGTCCTCGCCCTGATAAAACCAGTTGAATATCCGATCGCGATCCTCGGGGGGAATTCCCGGACCCGCGTCTCTCACGTCGAACACCACCTCAGCCCCCTCTCGTCGCAGCGCCAGTGAAATCATACCCTCGTCCGGCGAGTATTTGATCGCATTGGAGACCAGATTCGCCGCGACAGCACGTAATTTTTCCTCGTCCGCTTGAAGTATGACCGGGTCCAGCTGCAGGTCGGCGCGGATGCCGCGGGCCTGGACTACGAGCCGATGATCGTCGAGCACCTGTTCCACGACCCGGTCGAATCGCACCGCCGTCAGCTCCAGACGCCCCACGCTCTCCTGAGCTCGATGGTAGTTCAACAGGCCCTCGATCAGCTGCTGCAATTGCACGCTTTTTTGCCGGAGGATTTCTACGATTTCGCGCTGGCCCGGCGAGAGCGGCCCGGCGGTCCCCTCGACCAGCAGCTCGGATCCTTCACGAAGCGCCGTCAGCGGCGTTTTCAGCTCGTGCGAGACGTGCCGCAGGAACAAGCGCTTCTGTTGTTCGAGCTCGATCAGCCGCTGACGCAGCCAATCGAGCCGGCTGCCCAGGTATTTCAGGTCCGCCGGCCCGCCGACCCGTATGTCGCCTTCGAACTCGCCCGCGCCGAGGCGCCGAATCGCCTGGTCCAGCTGGCGGATCGGTCTCGCGATGAGGAGGGTGACCCCGGCCGCGAGGAGTACGCCGAGCGGTATCGTCGCCGCGAGCTGCAGCCAGAGGATGCGCTGCGCGCGCTCGCCCGTGCGTCGCATGGACTCCACCTCGCGGTCGATCAAGGCGTTACTCGTGTTGAGCACGTCCCGCGCCAGCCCCGACAGCACCAAGTAGCCTTCTACGAGCGCCTTCTTGTCGACCGCCGTCTTCGGTTTGCCGAGCAACTGTTCGTAAAGCCCCTGCTCCTTGTCGATCGTGTTGTTGAGCTCGTGCAGCTGCGGCTCGTCTAGCGGCTGCAGGGACAGCTCGCTGGTATTCGCCTTGAAGTTCGCCCTCAGCCGAGCGTAGTCCTTGAGGAGTTCCTCATCGTCGAGGATGAGATACTGGCGCACCACCCGTTCGAGCGCGGTGGTTTGCTCGACCAGGAGCCGGCTGCCGCGAGAGGCTTGCGCCGCCTGAGAGACCGCGGTCTGGCTCTGACCTGCCAGCTGCTCGACGTACACTGCAGCGTTGTAAAAAGCCACGACGAGCGGCGCCGCGACGAGCGCGAAGGCGAGCAACAACAAGCTCAGAAACGATCGTGGATAGTAGCGCAGGGGAAAGTCGAGCCCGATTTTCATGGCCCGCTATAATGCCGCAGTTTTGCGCATCGTGAACTTGCTCTCCCGTTCCGTGGGCCCGAAATGACCGGCATTTCGCGCGTCGCCATCATCGCCGCCGTAGCGCGCAACGGCGTCATCGGCCACCGCACCCGGATGCCGTGGCACTTGCCGGAGGACTTGAGGCGTTTCAGGCAACTTACGCTTGGCCACGCGGTGATCATGGGTCGCCGAACGTTTGAATCGATCGGTAAGCCTCTTGCCGGACGAAACAACATCGTGGTCACCCGCTCGCCCGTTTGGACCCGCGCGGGCTGCCACGCCGCCCATTCACTCGAAACCGCTCTCGCAGCGGTCGACGAGCGGGAGGACGCGTTCGTCATCGGGGGCACGCAAATCTACGCGCTCGCTCTTCCGATCGCCTCCCGCCTCTATTTTACCGAGATCGAGCGCGACTTCGAGGGCGACGCGTTTTTCCCGGAGTTCGACCGTTCACGATGGCGCGAGGTCTCGCGCGAGTCTCGCGTTCTTGACGGCGCAGGGGGCTTCAGCTACCACTTCGTCGCATACGATCCCCGAACCTGATGTCGCGCCACGTTCCGGCTTCCGCACATCGGTCTTTATTCGGGCGGGCCAGCTGATGCCGAGGTCACCAAGCTCTTGACGGAGATCGGGAGCAAAGGCTCGATGAGATGATCAAGCTTTCACCTTGTCCCCGACAACAACACAGTTACGCCCCGACCGCTTGGCCTGATACAGGGCAGCGTCCGCGACTCGCAGCACCTCCTGCCCACCCTCGCCGTGATCGGGAAACATTCCGATGCCGACGGATATCGTGATGGGTCCGACGCGCCGGCCCTCGTACTCGATCTCGAGATTCTGCACCTCCCGGCGGAGCTTTTCGGCGCGCTCCAAGACCGTTCCCTGCGAGGCCGGAGCCATGACCAGCACGAACTCTTCGCCGCCATAGCGCGAAACGATATCCTCGCCCCGCGCAGCGGACAGCATGTACTGGCCTATCGCACGCAGCACCGCATCCCCCGCCGCGTGGCCGAGCGTGTCGTTGAAGCGCTTGAAGTTGTCGATGTCGATCATCAACACGCCGAAGGGCTGGCTGCTGCGCCGAGCGCGGCTTTCTTCCCGGCCGAGCGACTCTTCGAGGTAGCGGCGGTTATGGAGGCCGGTCAGCCCGTCGTGCACAACCTGATCGTGCAAGCGGAGGTTTGCCTGCGTCAGTTCCTGCTCCGCCCATAGCCGCTTTTTGATCTCCTGGTCCAGGGCGGCTCTCACCACTTCGAGCTGCGCGTCGCGCTGGGCGATACCACGACCCAGCTGGGCGTTCAGCCGTTCGAGATTCACCGTGTGCCGGTGGAGCTTCCGAGCGATCGGGCGCAGGAAAGAGTCGATGGATTTATGCTCGGAATGCGCCTCCGCGGGCGGACACGGCCCAGAAAGAGCGGCTTCGACGACCGCGAGCAGCGTCTCGGGGTTGACGGGCTTGGCAATGAAGGATGCCCCAAAGGTGGTCGCCAAGGCCTCGGCTTCGGCAGCGATGTGGGCGGGGGCCCGAAACACGATCCGCGGCTGGACCGAGTTCGGTTCTGAGCGCAAATTGAGGACGAACTGACAACCGTCCATACCCGACGTGAGTATGTCGATGATCACCAAGTCGGGTCTTTCGGCGCGAACGATCCGCAGCGCTTCTTCACCGCCTCGGGCCTCCAGCAAACGATACCCACGGTCTCGGAGCAGCGTTGCAACGAAACGCAGATTGACCGGTCTGTCCTCGATGATAAGAATCGTGGCCACGACTTCCCCCGATTTCCATCCTATGCCCGGAGAGCCCGCTTCGGCCGGTTCCAGACAACAGAGTGCGAAATGGATAATTATGCCCCTGTCATGCGTCAATACAGGTAACGAAAATGTCACAGAGGGTGAGCCGAAAGGAGTAGGCCGAGAAGCCGTCGCAGGCGCCTCCCAACCCGGCGGCGCGAAACCTGCAGAAAGTTCACATGCAGGATAAAGGCTCGCGACTGGCGGTCCTTACTCCGACCCATATCGGACAGACCAGCGCTGCTCGCCTGAAACGGCTCCGCCTACGGGCGCTTCATTGCTCGGCGTTGAACCACTTGACCGCAGACGCCTCGTCTCGAAAACTCTGAACGTTGACGCCGTGCTGGCGCCCTATCAATTCGATGTACTGATGGGAGATGCCCAGCTCCTCGGAATCGCCTAGGAGGGCGATCTTATGTGACGGATCGGAGCTGAGTTTCCTGAAGTACGCGAGAAATCCAGACCTCTCGACCGTGAAAACCGGGTTCGAGGAGATCACGCAGATCAGCACCCATGATCGCTGATGCTTGATCGCGGCGTCGGCGACGATTCGCAAGAATTCCCGCGTCTCCTCCATCGTCTCGCGATTGAACAGTTCGGCCTTCAAATACTGCGGCTCGATGGTGACTTTGTACAACATATTTACGGCGCGCAGCGCCTCCACCCGCTTCGGGTGCCCGGGAAATTCGATACCACAGTTCGCAGACTAGCCGAGCGAGAAAACATTAGTTGGTAGCAAAGGGAAATGAAGAATTGTGACGGTGCGAATAGTCTCTACGGATCAGATTTCTCCGGCTTGTAAGGTATTTCCTGATAGGTCCTTCCCTCGATGGAAGAAGCTTTGATTGCTGCTCCCCTCCCAAAAGTAGCGAGGCAGCTACCTCCAGTCGCTCGCTCACCACAAAAAATTAGCGGTTGCGCTATCGCGGGCAGAATTCTAATTCGCTAAGATGAATCTCTGCTTGTATAAAGCACCTCCCCTCCCTCCCGGTGCGGATGCGGGCAGGCGGCCCCGGCGCTCGCCGGGGTTTTTTTTCCAGGTGCGAGCCTCTTCACCCCTCACATCATCCCGGAGGAAACGTCCGTCTTATCGATCATCCCGCCGAGCTCGGCTTTGAGCGCTTGCGCTTCCTGCTCGAGTAATGCGTAGGCCGCTTGCACTTTTTCCAGATTCTTCACCAAATCGAGTTCCTCCAGTTTTCCCGCCGCTTCCTGTGCCGCAGCAGCGGAAAGATTGCGGAACATCCCGCGCAAGGTATGGATGTCGTAGGCAAAACGGCCGGCGTTCCCGGTTCTCATCGCCTCGCGGGCGCTCGCCATGAGCGGCTCGCATTCCTGCAGGAACAGTTTCGTAATTTCGCCGAGCAACTGCATGTCACCGTCGACCCGATCGAGCAACGTCGCCCGATCGAGCACGATCTTTTTGGCTTGCGCCGACTTTGACCGCTCATAGCAGGCAAGATGCAGCCGCTCGATGGCTTCGAGCAGCATCGCCGGTTGGATCGGCTTGATCAAATAGCCGTCCATGCCTGCCTTCAGGCAACGTTCGCGGTCGCCCACCATCGCATGCGCGGTTAGTGCGACGATGGGAATGTATCCACCGGTAACTTTTTCCCGGTTTCGAATTGCAGCGGTAGTTTCAATCCCGTCCATTCTGGGCATCTGCACGTCCATGAGGACAAGATCGAAATGCTTGCGTTCGAGCGTTTTCAGCGCCGCGGCGCCGTTGTCCGCCGCAACGACTCTGTAACCCTCTTTCTCGAGCACGTGCTGGGCAAGTCTGCGGTTTACGGGATTGTCCTCGACCAACAAAATCTCCAGCTCCGGTTTGATTTTTTGCGCGGGCTCCGACTCAGCCGGTGCCCGCCGGGCTCCGCTTCGGGACGAGATGCCGAACGCGGAGCGTACCGCATCCAGCAGTTCCGACTGCTTCACCGGCTTGGTCAGGCAGGACAGGACTCCGCTGTCGAGACGGTCTGCCTCGCGCCGCAGGGCTGAACCGAGCACGATCACGGCCTGGACCCCGAGGCGCGGGCTCTTGCGTATCTGCGCGGCGAGTTCATAGCTATCCACGCCGGGCAAGGTGTCGTCCAGAAGCACCAGTCGGCACGGTGCCTTTGCGCGTTTCGCCCGTTCCAGGAATTCCGTCGCGGCCTTGCAGCTCTCAGCTTCGTGCGCTTCGACGTTCCATCGCCTCAGTGTGTCCACGATGATGCGGCGGCTCACGGGATGGTCTTCCACCACCAGAGCCCGGAGTCCCTTGAAGTCGAGAGCGCTCGGTTCGGCTCGCGTCGCCGTCTGCAGGCCAAAACGTACCGTGAAGTGGAAAATGCTCCCCTTGCCCGGCTCGCTTTCGACCCAGATCTTTCCGTTCAGCATTTCGACCAGGCGCGCCGAAACCGTCAACCCCAGTCCGGTGCCCCCGTAAATGCGCGTCGTCGAGGTGTCGCCCTGGGAGAACGGCGCAAAGATGGCGGTCTGCTTCTCCTTGTCGATGCCGACCCCCGTGTCGCTCACGGTGAAATAACAGGTCACTTCGTCGTCATCGCTCGATTGGGGTTGAACGCGCATCACCACTTCGCCGCGCTCGGTGAACTTGATGGCATTGCCCACCAAGTTGAGTACGATCTGGCGCAACCTGACCGGGTCGCCGAGCAGCGCGTCGGGGGTGTCGGGCCCGATTTCACAGGCGAGCTCGAGGCCTTTCCTGTGGGCCTCGAGCGCCAGCGTTTTCATCGCGTCGCCCATGCTCTCGCGCAGCGAGAACGGGATGGTCTCGACTTCCAGCCGCCCGGCCTCGATCTTCGAGAAATCCAGAATGTCGTTGATGACCCTCAAAAGGGATCCGCCGGAGGCCTTTGCGAGATCAAGGTACTCGCGCTGCTCAGGCGTCAGAGTCGTCTGCAGGGCGAGCTCGGTCATCCCGATGATGGCATTCATCGGAGTCCGGATTTCATGACTCATGTTGGCCAGAAACTCCGACTTTGCCAGATTCGCCGCCTCGGCCGCCCGCTTCGCCTTGTGCAAGTCCTCTTCGGCCTGCTTGCGCATCTCGATTTCTTTCTGCAGCAGATCGTTCGCCGCGATCAGACTCGCGGTACGCTCCCGTATTTTGGTTTCAAGGCTTTCGTTGACCTTGGACAACTCCCGTTCCGCGATTTTGCGCTGTTTGACCTGCGTCGCAAGCTCTGCGCTCTTGCCGTACAAGTCGACAAACACCGCCACCTTCGACTTCAGGATGTCGGGGTTCAGCGGCTTCAGAATGTAATCCACGGCGCCGACTTCATATCCCCGGAATACCGATTGCGCGTCTTCGAGCGCTGCAGTGAGGAAAATGATTGGAGTGTGGCGGGAACGTTCGAGCTTGCGGATCAGTGTGGCGGTTTCGAAACCGTCCATTACAGGCATCAGGATGTCGAGGAGAATGAGGGCGAAGTCGGTTTCGAGAATCTGTCTCAGCGCCTCCTTTCCCGACCCGACCGCCAGCACGTTCCGGTCGGGCCCGGAGAGGAGCTCCCGCATCGCAACCAGGCTATGCCGCTCGTCATCGACCACAAGAATGTTAGCTTGCGATGAGCCGGACACGGCCGTCTCCGGTCACTGGGCGAGTCCGACCCGCAATAGCGACAACAGCTGTTCGATATTGACGGGCTTGGAGATGTAGTCCGACGCGCCGGCCTCGATGCATTTCTCGCGGTCCCCCTTCATCGCTTTGGCGGTCACAGCAATGATCGGAACGTTCTTGAATTCCTGCAGGCCGCGAATGATTCGGATCGTGTCGTATCCGTCGAGCTCGGGCATCATGATGTCCATGAGGACCACATCGATGTCGGGGTTGTTTTTCAGCGTCTCGAGCCCGTCCTTGCCGTTCTCCGCGTTGAGCACCGTTATGCCGTGCTGCTCCAAAGCCCCGGTCAAAGCGAATATGTTCCTTATGTCGTCGTCGACAATCAGCACTTTCTTGCCGGCGAAATCCGGCGTGGCACTATGGATAGTGGCCAGCAGCTGGTCGCGCTTGTCCGTCGGCAGTTCGTTGACCGTCTGATGCAGGAACAGCGTCGTTTCCTCCAAAACGGCTTCGAGGGTTTGCGCGCTTTTCAGCACGGCGACTTCCGCCAGCTTTCTGAGCTTGTCCCGCGCGCTGCCGCTCAGGACGTCCGTTTCATAGATCACGATCGGCAATTCGGACGCCGTTTCGGCTTGAACGATTTTCTTGATGAGGTCGATCGCCGTCATATCGCGAAGCGTCGAACCGAGCACCATGCAATCGAACTGATTTTTCCGCAGGACATCGAGGGCCTGCTTGCCTGCGGCTACGTCCGTGATCTTCACGTCCTCCCCGCGCAGGGCTTCGGTGATGCTCGCCCGCTCGGCGTCGTTTCCATCGACGACGAGAAGCGTTCTGATCTCGTGTTCGATGATCCTGCGCGTCTTGGCGAGGGCTTCCTGGAGCGCTTCTTTCACCGCGGGCTTTTGCACCACCCCCAGGGCTCCCATGTGAAGGCATTTGTGCGTGTGGTCGGCAACGGAGATGACGCTCACCGGGATATGCCGCGTTTCCGGATCGTGTTTCAGGAGATCGAGGACCGCCCATCCGTCCATGTCCGGAAGCTTCAGGTCCAGCGTGATCGCGTTCGGCGCAAGCTCCTTGACCAGAACGAGCCCCGTGTTGCCGTCCAGGGCGATCACTCCCTTGAACCCGCTTTCGCGCGCGACATCGAGCAGCGTCGCGGCGAACTTCGCGTCGTCTTCGACGATCAGGACGACGCGGTCGCCGGGCTGGATGTTCTCGCGATCGTCGCTCACCTGCGGCTGCGCGCGCGCCGTACGCCCCGCTTTCTGCCCGGGGCTCACGCTCGATCGCTTGGCGGTAGCCGGGCCGAGCTTGGGCTCGGGAGCACGGTTCGGAATTCTCGCCTCCGTTCTCGCCTCGGTTCTCGCCTCGACCCCCGCGGGCTCGTCGGCGAACGGCAAGTAAAGCGTGAACGTGCTGCCTTTGGCCGGAGTGCTTTCGACCCGGATTTCCCCGCCAAGCAGGCGCGTGAGCTCGCGGCTGATGGAAAGTCCGAGTCCCGTGCCGCCGTATTTGCGGCTGGTCGTTCCGTCAGCTTGCTGGAAGGCTTCGAAAATGACCTTCCTCTTGTTTTCGGGAATTCCGATCCCGGTGTCCGTTACGGCAAACGCCGCCACTTTTTCCGCCGCATCCAGCTGCGGGTGTCCGGCTGTCCATCCGGATTTCGCGAGGGCAATCCGCAGATCCACTTTGCCCTTTTCGGTAAACTTGATCGCATTCGAGAGCAGATTCTTCAGGATCTGCTGGAGCCGCTTTTCGTCGGTGTAAATCACCGCGGGCAAGCCGGGGGCCGCGTCCACCGTGAAGCCCAAGCCCTTGTCCTGGGCGACCTGGCGGAAGGTCCGCTCGACGTAGTCCCGCAGCCCGGAGAAGCGTTCGGGCGCAATGTCGAGGGTGACGGTACCCGATTCGATCTTGGCCAGATCGAGAATATCGTTGATGAGGGAAAGGAGATCGGTGCCGGCCGCATAGATGGTCTGCGCGTAATCGATCTGTTTCGGCAGGAGATTCTTGGCTACGTTGTCCGCGAGCAGCTTCGCCAGGATCAGCAGGCTGTTCAGCGGCGTGCGCAGCTCGTGCGACATGTTGGCCAGAAACTCGGATTTGTAGCGCGAGGAGAGCGCGAGTTGCTCGGCCTTTTCCTCGAGCGCGGCCTTTGCCTGCTCGACTTCCCGGTTCTTGAATTCAACTTGGCTCATTTGCTCCGAAAGAAGCTTCGCCTTCTCCTGAAGTTGCTCGTTGGTGCGCTGCAGCTCCTCCTGCTGATTCTTGAGCAGTCTCTCGGAGTTCTGCAGATTCTGCGCCTGCTGCTCCAGGCGGTCGTTGGTTTCCTTGAGCTCGTCCTGCTGGCTTTGCAGTTCCTTGGTGAGCGATTGCGACTGCTCGAGCAGAGATTCGGTGCGCATATTTGCCTCGATGGTGTTGAACACGACGCCGATACTCTCAGTCAGCTGATCGAGAAACGACAGGTGCGTTTCGCTGAACTTTCTGAGCGAGGCCAGCTCGACGACCGCCTTGACCTCGCCCTCAAACAGCACCGGCAGGATGATGACGTTCGATGGCGCGGCGGAACCGAGAATCGAGCCGACGCGGATGTAGTCGTCGGGAACATCCTCGAGCAGAATGCGCTTTTTCTCGTAAGCGCATTGTCCTACCAGGCCTTCGCCGATCTGCAGCGTTTTCAAGAGGTGCTTGTTCGGCTTGGAGGCGTAGCTGGCGAGCAGCTCGAGACTGGACTCGTCGCCGTGCTTCACCTGAGTGTAGAAGACGCCTTGCTGAGCGTTCACGAGCGGCGCCAGCTCCGACAGCACCAGCTTCGATACCGTCACCAGGTCGGTGTGGCCTTGCAGCATCTGCGTGAATTTTGCGAGGTTGGTCTTGAGCCAGTCCTGCTCGTTGTTCTTGAGGGTCGTGCTCTTGAGATTGCGGATCATCTCGTTGATGTTGTCCTTCAGGACCGCCACTTCCCCCATCGCCTCCACCGTGATCGATCGCGTGAGATCGCCCTTCGTCACTGCCGTCGCAACTTCCGCGATGGAACGCACCTGGGTCGTGAGGTTCGCCGCCAGCTGATTCACGTTGTCGGTGAGATCCCGCCACAGTCCGGCGGCGCCCGGCACCCTCGCCTGGCCGCCGAGCTTGCCGTCGGTGCCCACCTCGCGCGCCACGTTGGTCACCTGGTCGGCGAATGTCGCCAGCGTGTCGATCATGCCGTTGATGGTGTCGGCCAGCGCCGCGATCTCGCCTTTGGCCTCGAAGACCAGCTTTCGCTTCAGATCGCCTTTTGCCACGGCGGTCACCACCTGTGCTATACCGCGCACTTGGTTGGTGAGGTTTTCCGCCATCGAGTTCACGTTGTCGGTGAGGTCCTTCCAGGTCCCGGCCGCTCCGGGCACCTGCGCCTGGCCCCCGAGCTTGCCGTCGCTGCCCACCTCGCGCGCCACCCGCGAGACCTCCGAGGCGAACCCGTTCAACTGATCCACCATCGTGTTGATCGTGCTCTTCAGCTCCAGAATCTCGCCCTTCACGTCCACCGTGATCTTCTTCGAGAGATCGCCCTTGGCGACCGCCGTGGTCACTTCCGCGATGTTGCGCACCTGGCCCGTCAGGTTCGCCGCCATCGAGTTCACGTTGTCGGTGAGGTCCTTCCAGGTCCCGGCTGCTCCGGGCACCTGCGCCTGGCCGCCGAGCTTG
>WNFC01006645.1_pt1 | contig 16323 bp, 20 predicted proteins | sample 5400541 | NCBI WGS metagenome assembly WNFC01 (sample SAMN13153342, study PRJNA577476) | soil metagenome | isolation source: 120 cm saprolite under Douglas fir tree site 2 hole 2 replicate 1 | place: USA:California | collected 2015-04-18
TTGGACCGTCTGCGCCGTCAGATGCTGGAGGCTTCGCAGCAGCTCAACTTCGAGCGTGCCGCCTGGCTGCGGGACACTATACGCAGCGCTGACGAGGTATTGATCGGTCAGCGCCTGATTACTGGAGCAGTCGAAGCCAATAACCTGTTTATCGTCTATCCCTCCGCGCAGGAAGGTTGTAACGAGCTTTTCCTCATTCGCCATGGCCGCTTGCTAGAGCAGCGCTCTATCCCGCACGAGCCAGATCCGATGAAACTGGCCATCCGCGAATTGCTGGCAGTGGCCGCTAAACTGGGTAACCCGCCCAGTATTGTGGGCAAGGCGGAGGTCGATCAGATCAACATTATCAGCCGCTGGATACACCACCACAGCCACGAACGCGCCTTCTTCCCCTTCCAGCAAGCCCTCACAGATGAGGATGAGGCACGCCTGCTGGCTCAACGTATCTGGGTTGAGGTGGACGCGGCGCGATCTATGCCAAGTGATGTGACTTCGGTAGATGATGATATCATCATCTAATGAGAGGAGAGCAATCCGTGGAGTGTTTTTCGTGCCGCAGCATTTCTGGAGAAAAGCGTATTTCGCCTGGACCATACATCCACGAAGGTAATTATTGGTTGGTGGATCATGCCTATCCTACATCACTCAAAGGCTGGTTGGTGATTGTCCTGAAGAGGCACGTTGAGGCCTTGCACGAGCTGAGCCAGGAAGAGTTTAAAGAGCTGGCGGATATTCAATATAAGCTTGCTCAGATGATGCGTGCAGATGCTTTCACTGAGAAAGAATATATGATGTGCTTTGCCGAGGGAGAACATTTTCATCACATTCATATTCATTTTGTGGCAAAACCAGAAAATCTCCCGGCAGATGCAAAGGGACCGCGCATTTTTTCGATGCTGAATGTTGATGAGCAACAAGCGATTCCTACAACTGAGCTTAAAGCGTTTTGCGAAAAGCTCAAAGAGAAATATCAGGCGATCTAAAGGAGACCTCACATTCAATGTTATTGTCCGACAAACGCATTATGGAAGAGTTACAACGCGGCAACATTGTCATTGAACCATTCGACCAACGCCAGTTGGGCACCAACTCGTACGATTGCCGCCTGGGTGAGTGGTATTTCAAAGGCGATGCGAACGTCGACGTGATACACCTGGATAACCCAAATGACATTCGTCGCTATTGGGGGGAACCGTGCCAGGCCAAAGGCCGCAAGATTGCCATTCGCCCTGGCACAACCATCCTGGCTCATACCCAGGAGGTCATCGGAGGTCATAACGGATACCTGGCGAAGATGTATTCACGCAGCACCGTGGCAAGGTCGGGCTTATCGGTCTGCCGCTGCGCAGGCGTCGGCGATGTCGGTTACATCAATCGCTGGACAATGGAGATTTCAAATCACACGCAGACTACTATCTGGGTACCCGTAGGCTTTCGCATCTGCCAGCTCACCTTCGAGTATGTCGGGGAAACGCTCAAAGAGTATCACGGAAAATATGGCAGGGCTGACTATCAATGGACGCCGGAGGATATGTTGCCCAAACCACAATTTGATTGGGATTATGATGTCTATCGTACAGATGGCAGAGGAGGATTGTGGACACAGGACGTTTAATTTCATTTGAAGGGCTTGATGGAGCCGGGAAAACTACACAAATGGATTTATTGGAGCGCTGGCTGGCTGAGCGCCACAGGGCATATATACGCACGCGCGAGCCGGGTGGTACATTGCTGGGGGCCGAGATACGTGACCTTTTGTTGCATCGTCCCGAACTAGCGATCACTCCCCTGGCCGAAGCCTTGCTGTTCCAGGCTGACCGCGCCCAACATTTCGCTACTGTAGTACTCCCCGCTTTAAACAAGGGACAGCTTGTCATTACCGACCGCTGCTTCGATGCCAGCATCGCTTACCAGGGCTATGCGCGTGGAGTAGGTGTAGAACTCGTGGAGCAGCTCTCGTTGCTGGCAACGCAGGGGCGCGTGCCGGACCTCACTATTTTACTTGATCTCGACCCCACGCAAGTTCATATGCGTACCGACGCGGCCCGTGATCAAAGGGGTTTGCGCGAGCAGCAGACGCGCTTTGACGCTGAAGCAGAATCTTTCCATCGCCGCGTGCAAGAGGGCTTTCGCCTGCTTGCGCGCACTCACCCGGAGCGCATTAAAGTAGTAGATGCCTCATTGCCGCCAGAGCAGATTCACCAGGAGATTATCAGGTTGGTAGAACCATTGCTCAAATCCTTACAGTGAACGGCGACAATACACAATGTTCTCGCAGCCCAAAGAAAAACTTCCTATAGCCAATGGCTATTGCTCCATTGGCGGCAATTCCTGGGGATATGGTACCTGTGGCTGCTCATATTGTGGCTGCGGGTACTGGTTCGACTGACCCCCCTCTTGATAAGCCTCCGGCTGTCGCTGGTATCCCTGCTCGTACGGTTGATAGGGTTGCTGGTATGCTTCTTCATGCGGCGACTGGTTAGCCATCGTATTTGCGTTCATACTACTCGTGCTTGATGCTGCCGATATAATAGCCCGCATCAAGAGGAAGAGCAGTATGGTGATTACTATACCAATCCAAAAACCAGACCACGAGTGATTAAAGAACATGAAGAAGAAAAACAGGACCCAGGGAAAACCGCCTATCCCCCAACGACCACGCCTGCCTCCTCTATATCGATACCGCATCATATGTCCCTCCTCAGGGAGCGGGTTAAGAACTGTTGCATTCTTGATCTATATCTACCTACATGTGAGCGCTTATAACTAATTGCTATTCATAAATATAACAGATCGCAATTCCTTTGTCAAGGACGGAGATTTAGCTCTTGTTCTCCCACACCCGTAAGACCTGTTGATATGCCTCCCACGTATCTACATCGTAGCTTGCCATGGCATTACCTATCTCAACCGTTGCTATATCTTGGCGGTGGCATTCTATGACGCTGCGTCCGCCCTCATCACCTGTAGTTTGGAGCAGCTCGCCGAAAAGGCTGGCATCGAACAGGACAGGATTGCCCCTCTTGCTATTATAGAGCGGCGCAACAATGCGTTTTCCTGTCGCTCGCCAGGTAGCGATAAGTGTATCCATAATCGTCGTAGTCATCAATGGCTGGTCGCCCAATATCACCAGCGCGCTGCCCACCTCTAGCGCTGGCGGCGTTTGCGCGTTTTCCATGGTCATCAGCGCTCGCACCCCGGCATGTAATGAGGTGCTCATACCTTGTAGATAGTGAGCATTATCGATGATGGTCACAACTGGATGCCCCGCGTAAGCATTGATATGCAAACGTACCTGGTTGGCCTGGTGCCCTAACACGATGATAATGGGACGTGCCTGTGAAGCGAGTGTAGCCTCTATTACGTGCTCCAGTACTGGTCGTCCTGCGAGCGGCAGCAATAGTTTGTGCCGACCGGCACCCATACGACTGGAACTACCTGCTGCCAGGATGATGGCGCCGGTGGATGAGGATAGATGCATGTCGCAACCTCCAACAGGTCCCATATGTGCGTGTAAAGTTGTCAGCTAATGGTATAATAGTCCGGGGCATTGATATACCTCATTACTTGCGGACTTTTCTCAAACCTGGCCGGGAGACCATATTACCATGTCGTATACCCATCACGTCAATAGCAGTAATGTTGAGGCTCTAGACGCCGAGACACAGGCCAGGTATGAACACCTACAGGCGATTTTACACGATATGGAGTCGGTGCTGGTTGCATATTCGGGTGGGGTCGACAGTGCCCTCCTGCTCAAAGTGGCGCATGATGTGTTGGGCGACTGCGCTCTGGGTGCGATAGCATCTTCACCTGCGTATGCTGGCGAAGAAACTAGCCAGGCGATTGCAGTTGCAGACCAGATGGGTATCTCAGTGGTTACCTTACAAACGCATGAGCTTGAGGACGAACGCTATACCGCCAACGATTTCAACCGTTGCTACTTCTGCAAAACCGAACTCTTCAGTAAGCTGGAGCCGCTGGCCAAACAGCATAACCTGCGCTATATCGCCTATGGCGTCAACAAAGATGACGACGGCGATTTCCGCCCTGGACAGCGCGCAGCGCGGGAGTTTGGGATCAGGGGTCCACTCAAAGAAGCAGGTATGGGTAAACGCGAAATACGTGCGGTAGCTCATTTGCTCGGTGTGCCTGTGTGGGATAAACCCGCGCTGGCATGTTTCTCATCGCGTATTCCCTATGGGACTAAGGTGGACGTAGCTTCCCTGCAAATGATCTATAAAGCAGAAAAATTGCTGCACGATCTTGGTTTTCACCAGCTGCGTGTGCGCCATCATGATAGGATTGCGCGCATCGAGGTAGAGCGGTCTGAGATGCCCCGCCTGATCGAGGAAGAGATGAGCCGCGTGGTAACAGATGGCCTGCGCAAGATCGGTTATACGTACGTAACCATCGATCTACTGGGATACCGTACCGGCAGCATGAACGAGGGATTTTTCAAGAAGAAAAGAGCTTGAGTATGCGGATGATATCAGTGCAGAAGTCTTTGAAAGTCAGGTGCAATTAATGAGCAAGGTTTCACGCCAGGAAGCGAAGCAAAATCGTGCTGCAAACAAGCAAAACGGAATACCTACACAGAAGCAGTCGACGAGCAATGGGTCTACGAAGCAAGATCAGCCTATGGAGCTGAAGGCTACAAATTCGACTGCGAAGCAGGCGCAGGGTGCAAGTAAAGCGGCAACAAGCCAGGCGTCAAAGCAAAATGTGCCTGCGAGCAAGCCTATGACTCGCCAGGCCGTCAAGTTCGAGCGGCGTCAAGAGGAGAAGCGGCGGCGTGAAGAAGAGCGCAAACGTGCTGCCCTGAGGAAGCGTATCACGATAGTGAGTATCGCTGCTGCTGTAGTCGTCGTGCTTGCAGCGGTTCTGATCTACTTTGTTGCTGGTTATGCTCACCCGGGCAGTGCACAAAGCAATGCCTCTTCTACGTCGATCCCATCATCTGCTAACCTTGCCTATCATGTAATTGGGGGAGTACCCTGTGATACGACCGGGCACGATAACGACTATCATATTCACGCACACGTGTCCATTTACATTAATGGTAAACAAGTGCAGATTCCCGCTCAAGTCGGTATTCCGACGGATGGTACCTGCCTGTACTGGCTGCACACGCATGATACGAGCGGTGTGATACACATTGAGGCTCCAGCAGGCCGTAACTTCACTCTTGGGACCTTCTTTAACATCTGGGGACAGCAATTCTCGTCACTGCAATACCCACCTGAGCTGGATCAACCAGGCGGTTCAGGCTGGCAGATCTGGGTAAATGGGAAGCCGTATAATGGTGATTTTCACAATATCCCTATGCAAGCTCATTTGCTGATCACCCTGGCGTATAATACTTCGGGAGCGCAGCCCGATACAATCTACAATTGGGGTAATCTCTAGTGGTATCAACTGAAGCCCAAATTCTTTGACAAACCTGGGCACAGCGTTCTCGCCGCCCTGATCCAGTCCAGCCTTCCCGGCGTTCCTGCCGAATTCCAGGAAGCTATCGGATCAGGTTGTGTCCGCGAGAGCATTCAGGCTGGAACGTACTCCCTTTGGACCAACGATAGCCGTACCACATTCCTTGTCGCGATGCGACCGGCCTGGCCTGCCAGTCTTTGGCGGGGTGTCCCTCTGACAGGCTTCTCCCATCCGACCTGTAGCCGGACAGGGCGATGCTGGCTTCCTCAGCCGCTCTTTGTGTGGCGAGGCTGCCAGTGAAACTCGTTGAAAAAGCTATGATGCACATTCACACTGCCGTTCCAATCGGCGTGGGCTTCATAGCGGCAATGTGGGCACCAGAACAGCTTGCCCCAGGGCTCTTTGATGCGCTTGCCACCACGGATGGAGAACCTCTCCCCCTTGAGGCCGCACCGCGAGCAATATTGGCTGGTGCCATGCGGGTTGACTTCGACGGTCACGACTCCTTCGACAAAAGCTTTCTCACGCGCATTCTGATTGATCGTGCCGCGCAACTGGTTCGCCTGCTTGCGGTTCGTGCGCCGCGACTTGCTTGCCCCTTTGACCGTGATCTTGCGTAAGCGCTCAAAGAGCAGGACACAGCCAGGATACCTGGCGCACACACCGACGATGATGCGCGCGACCTTGTGGGCGGCATCCTCGTTCATGCGGCGCACATGCCCCCAGAGCTGCCTCGAACTGTGCTCGCCCTTCACCGGCTTGCCCGATTGTCACTGCTTTTTCGCGATGCGCCTCAGATGGCGATAGCGGTGCTGGTCGAGTCCATGGTCCGTGACGAAGATGGTGTCGATGATCGTGCCATGCTGTCTGACGGTGAGCACGGCGAGGTGTTTGACATTCAAGTCGACGGCGACCGTCACCAGATCGGGATCGAGCTTGCTTTCCCGTACCCTCCTGGCGGCAATCTCTCTGGTCTGCGGTAAGTGCAATTCAGCCGAATGCGCCCGCAGGAGCAGGAGGGGGCTTTTGTACTCCCACGCCTCTTCACTGAGGCGTTGCTGGAAGTAGCGGCTGCACTTCACCGGGTATTTCACCCAGCGCCATCCCTGTCCATCGTAGACCTTGATCTGCACAAAACGGCCGTGCGGGTCGCTGCTTTCCAATTCCAGGGAGCAGGTGCCCTGGTAGAGTGTGGGATGATCTCTGGCCCCCGGCAGTCCTGGTCGGCCCTTCTTCTTGCCCGACTGCTTCCAGTTTGCCACATTCGAGAGATAGGACCGGACCTTGCCAATGGCATCTTTGATCACACTGCGGCGGTAGATGAAAGGCATGTCAGGAAAGCGCTCGGTGAAGTTCCAGCCTTCCCAGGGCTCATGATGCTCACGGGTTTCGACCGTGCATGTCTCGGCCCAGGTGAGTAGTTCATTGGCGGAGATGGGGCGCTCACGCATCTCGAGGTGCTTCTCCGAGTAGTAGGGGACGCGTTCGGCAAGCTTCTGGGCATGCGCCAGGAAAAAGTCGATGTAGAAAGCGCGCGCAGAATTGAGCACCTCTTCAGTGGCATCCAGAGCCACTCGTTTCTCGGTATTGGCCCCCCCTTGCCTGCGGTCACTCAGGTCAAGGAGCAGTTTCGTCGTGCGGGTCGCCTGTCCCATCTGGTGGTGCTCCTTATGAGAACACGTGTTCTTAGTGCCTCCAGAGTACCACCCTTGTCACTTGTTGTCAAGCTTTTTTGATCGTCGTTCCTGTGGTATAATCAGGGTGTGTACAATCAACACTTTCTAAGGGCGTAATCAGATACAGGGACAGGAGATCATGCCAGAGCGTACCATCTACTTTGATCATGCCGCCACCACTGCACTTGATGCGCGGGTGTTAGATGCGATGTTGCCCTACTTCACGACGGAGTATGGCAATGCAAGTAGCATCTACACGTTGGGGCGGCATGCTATGCAGGCTATCGATAGCGCCCGCGAACAGGTGGCCGGGGTCCTCGGCTGCCGCCCTACCGAGATCACCTTTACGGGGTGTGGCTCCGAGAGCGACAACCTGGCAATCAAAGGCATCGCCTACACCGCACAGAAGAAGGGTAATCATCTGATTACCTCGTCCATTGAACACCATGCTGTGCTGCACACCTGCCAGTACCTGGAGCGTTTTGGCTTTCAAACAACGTATCTGCCTGTCGATGCCTATGGCATGGTCAACCCTGACGATGTCGGGCGCTCCATTACCGATCAGACTATCCTCGTCTCGATCATGTATGCCAACAATGAGGTAGGAACCATCGAGCCTGTGGCGGAGATCGGCCGCATTTGCCGCGCCAGGAAGGTGCCTTTCCATATTGATGCGGTGCAAGCAGGTGGCTCCTTGCCGCTGCGCGTTGCAGACCTCAACGCCGACCTGCTCTCCCTTTCAGCGCACAAATTCTATGGCCCCAAGGGCGTTGGCATGCTTTATTCTCGCCAGGGCGTTCGCCTTTTACCCCAGCTCCAGGGCGGGTCGCAGGAACGTGGGCGGCGGGCAGGTACCGAGAATGTCGCGGGCATTGTAGGCGCCGCTGCTGCATTGTGCCTGGCGCAGGAAGAACTACCACGAGTGTCGCCGCGTATATCAGCATTGCGGGACCGTCTGGTCACTGGTATCCTGGCGATTCCACGTAGCCGGTTGACCGGCCATCCAACCGGGCGCCTGCCAAACAATGCTAGTTTCTGTTTTGAAGGCGTCGAAGGAGAGTCGATCCTGCTCAACCTCGACCTGCTGGGTATCGCTGCCTCCACAGGCTCTGCTTGCACATCAGGTTCTGTAGATCCATCACATGTGCTGATCGCCATGGGGCTTCCTCCGGAGTGGTCTCATGGCAGCCTGCGCCTGACATTGGGCAAAGAGAACACCAGTGCCGATGTAGATACGCTGCTTTCTGCTTTGCCTGGGATTATCGAGAAACTACGTAATCTGCAAGGATAACGGTGATAACAGCCGCTGCATCACCCGTGCTCGCGCTTCCTCTGCGTCCACGCCTACAGCCGCCCGTACGAGCGGTCCATCCAGTACACGTGGAATCATGAATCCTTGCAATGGTCCATGCACAAAGATGCGCGCCGTCATCTCTTCAAACTGCAGCAACTCTGGTGAGCACAGCGCCAGCACTGCCAGGGGATCATGTAGATAGGGAAGACTCGGATGCCAGCGCGGGCGATGTCGCTGCCACACCGCGAGCAACCGGCTTAGCAGCCGGGTTTGCGCTGAGCCGTCACTGCGTAATCGTTCAATATCCTCTTCACGTAACTGGCAGCGGGTAGTGACATTCCAGCCCAGCATTGTCACAGGTATGCCTGCAGCCAGTACCATCCGGGCTGCCTTTGCATCACTGCGTACATTCCATTCGGGAAATGGGAACCCGCTGGTTCCTCCCATCACGACGATACTTCTTATAGCCATAAATAAGCGCGGTTCGATGCTGAGGGCTGTAGCGACATTGGTCAAGGGGCCCAGGCAGAGTAGTGTGAGATGCCCATGATGAGCCAACGCCACCTGTGCAATCAGCTCTGGGCCTGGAGTAGAAACGAGCGAAGGTGATGCCGTGCAATCGTCGAGAATGGCAGCCTGTGGCACTCCGGAAGGTCGATGACGCGGTTGCAGGGGTGTTTGTAATCCAGCGGCAACAGGTACATCCTCGCGCCCAAAAACATGGAGGAGGTGTGCTGCCAGGCCTGCCCGTAGTTGAGTATCTCCGAAAACCGTGGTTACTCCATGCAGCTCTAGCTCGGGCGAGCGCAAAGCAAGCGCCAGCGCGAGAGCGTCATCGATGTCATCGCCGATATCTGTATCGATCAGCACGCTATGCTTTTGCAGATCTACCTGGTGGACTTCTAAGGCGCGGTTTATAGATACTTGGCTCATTGTCAACGAGTCCCCTTTTATGCTACATTGGGAAATGAGAGATTAGAGGTCAAAGGCAGGATAAGTGCCTGCCTGGTTACTCCCTTCACTTGTACACTATCGTTTTAGGTGAGAGCAGGCTACAGGGACGTAGTTGTCTTTCGCCTTCATCACCAGGTAATAAAGAGGAGGTAGAAAGATTCATGGATACCCTCAGACGTGAAGTATTATCGGAGCGTGTGCGCCTGGTCAAACCTTCTGGAATCCGTAGATTCTTTGATATTATAAACACAATGCCGGAGGTTATTTCGCTCGGCATTGGCGAGCCAGACTTCGTCACGCCTGAACATATCAGTCAGGCAGGCATTCGCTCCATCCAACAAGGCCATACCCATTATACATCCAACTACGGTATGCTTGAATTGCGCGAAGAGATCGCCGCCATGCTATACCGCCGCTATGGACTGACCTATGATCCCAAAACAGAGATATTGGTCACGGTCGGTGTCAGCGAAGGCGTGGACCTGGCCATGCGCACGCTGATAAATCCCGGCAATGAGGTCATCTCCCCTGATCCCGGTTATGTAGCCTACGAAGCGGATATTATCTTGGCTGATGGAGTGCCTGTGGTCGTCCCAACCTATGCCAAATACGACTTCGGAGTACGCGCGGAAGAAATCGCCGCTGCGATTACGCCGCGCACGAAGATGATTTTGATTGGCAACCCGAATAACCCAACCGGGGCGGTTGTGCCACGTGTTGAGCTAGAAGGTATCGCCAGGCTCGCTATCGATTATGACTTGACCGTAGCAATTGACGAGGTGTACAGTCATCTCGTTTACGATATTGAACATGTGAGTATTGCTGCCATGCCTGGCATGCGCGAGCGTACCATCTTGATGGACGGCTTCTCCAAGGCTTATGCAATGACGGGCTGGCGCATCGGCTATGTTGCTGCTCCGACTTATATTCTAGAGGCGATGCTGAAGATCCACCAGTACACGATTATGTGCGCCAGCACCCCCGCACAGGAGGCGGCGCTGGAGGCGCTGCGTCATGGTGAAGATGACGTGAAGATGATGCATGATGCATATGCACGCCGCCGCCGCATGTTCATTGATGGTCTCAATCGCATCGGCCTGACCTGCTGTGAGCCTCGTGGAGCCTTCTACGCCTTTCCATCTATCGCGCAGACGAGTCTAACTGATGATGAGTTCACCGAGAAGTTGCTCTTCGAGGAAAAGGTTGCCGTCGTACCCGGTAGCGCTTTTGGCGTGGCAGGTGCAGGGTATGTGCGCTGTTCGTATTGTACAGCCTATGATAAGCTTGAAGAAGCTCTTGTGCGCATGGAACGTTTCGTGAAGAAGTATCAGTGAAAAAGGAGCCTGCCGTGCCAGACCATAATTCTTCCCCTGGACTGTTCACCCGGTCGGAAGATATCCCTGACGATCGTTTCCGTTTCTTCTGTTCAGAGTGCGGTGAAGAGATTCATGGGATTCCTTATAAAACGACCTGGCACGGCTGGTGCGCCTGTTTTGATCCCTGGGATTTTTGTTCGGAGGAATGCTGGAACAAGAATGATCTATTGAATCCGGCGAACTGGCCTCCTCCAGTGAGTAAAAGGTAGTTTCCGACATCAGGCAATGGTTGTGCCGACGAACTTCTGACCATCTAGAGCTTTTTCGGCATTCTCAAGATCGTGCCCATTCAGGTACAACACTTTTGTTTGACTCTCGGAGGCGAGTTTTGCGGCGACCGCGTCAAATGGTACATTTGACCCGGGGACCCACGTGTCGCCGACCATGGCGCGATAGTCCTTCCAGGTTATGTACTCAAGCGGCTTTGCGTTGGCGTAGCGCCTGGGGTCTTTATCGTAAACATAATCGGCGTTGCTCAGCTTTGTAATAGTTTTGATGTTGTAGTCTTGCGCTAAAATAACAGCCGTGTAATCGGTTGACCAGCCGGGCTTCCATCCAGCCGCGATCACAATTGGCTTCTCCGGCTTTTGGATAAAGCTGTAGTCTTTGATGATGGCCGGATGCGCTAAATCGCGGAAAATGGTTCTGAATAGATGTGCATTCAAGCGTGTGGCATGCACGCCCAGCCAATCCAGGTCATCGTTGGTCAGTTCATGGCCGATCACTTCCATCCCTGCATCCCTGTAATGCCTGGCAAGTTGCCCGCCGCCTATGAATATAAAGAAGCGGCGATTTTTTTCAATGATTTGCTTTCGTATAACTGTACAGAATTTTTTCACGTACTGGGTATCAATGCCCCCGTTGGGAACGATGAGTGAGCCTCCCAGCTTGATAACGTGAGCATCGCTATATATGTTGGTCATTTGTGAAGAGTACCCTTCAGTAAGGTCAATGCGTCTAAGAATATTATAACGCCGGGCCATCATTTTAAAGCTGCGATGGCCCGGCTATAGGTATAACGGGTTTTAAATGGTTGTTACCTGGGAGCCAAGTGCAGTTGTTCAGGGCTGAGATCTTCCAGTGTGTGATGGAGCCACCATTTCAGGCGGCCATTCGTCGCGATGACAAATGTTTTGGTATCCATGTGAAAAAGCTCCTCTCTCGTGCGTACTGATTACCATTCAAGTTGTGCTGGTCGCAGAGCCGTATCCACCTCCCTGCCGATGCGCGTGACGAGTACTGGTAAGGCTTCGATATCCTCCAGGCAGGTGCGGAAGTTGACGACACAGGCCCGGAGCAAAAACTTGCCCTCGATCACGGCATTAGAAAGAAAGGCTTCGCCACTTCTCTGCAAACGGGTAAGCAGTTCTGCGTTCAGCAGGTTCAGGTACGTTTCGACCTGTTCTGAGCCAGGGGTGAGATCAAGCGGGACGTAGCGGAAGGTCGTAATGCTCAATCCCAGAGTAAAGGCTTGCATTTCCGGCTGCGCCTCCACGAGCCGGTACAGTTCCTAGGCGAGTTGGATATCGTCGGAAATCATCTCTGCATAGCCTGCTCGACCGACCTGACGCAACGCCAGCCACACCTTCAAGGCGCGAAAGCCCCGTGAGTTCTGCGGCCCGTATTCGTAGTAATCGAGGGTTGGTTCGGCCTGGTCAGCGAAGTGGTAATAGGGAGGATGATAGCTGAACGTCTCACGCAGCGCTTCAGGATTGCGTACCAAGGCACACCCAGCCTCCAACGGCGCATAGAGCCACTTGTGGGGTCCACGGCAACCGAATCAGCTTCGCTTATGCCCTTGAGATCCCTTGGAACCGTTTCCTTGCCGTCATTGATGAGCGCAGCAGCGAAGCCACCATACGCTCCGTCCACGTGGAACCACAGGTCATACTCCCGGCAGATCGCAGCAATGTCAGGGAGCGGATCCACCGCGCCCGTGCTCACCGTGCCTGCCGTGCTTACAACAAGGTACGGCAAATCACCAGCCTCGATGTCTTCCTCCGCATTGTGAATCCAGGTGTGCGTCTCGCTGGAGGTGTAGACGCGCAGGCGGCGGGCCCCTTGGCCCAGCAAACCTGCTGCGCGCACGTCCCAGGTGGCTTTGGCCTTGCGGGCAGCGAGAAAGCCCACAAAATTGGCCATATTGCCCCCACTGACGAGCAGACCACCGCAGTCGGTGGGGTAGCCGACCAGCTCCGCAATCCAGCGGATGGTTTGCGCCTCGATTTCTGTAGCCACCGGCGCGAGTAGCCAGCCACCAAGGTTGGGATTTACGGATGCCGCCAGTAGATCACCCAGTGCGCCAATCGGGGCGGCCGGCGAGGTAATCATTCCCCAGAAACGCGGGTGGCCGTTGAAGGTGGAATGCTCGAACAGGAGGTTCGCAGCCTCTTCGAGCAGGTCCTTTGACTCGGCACCCTCTTCGGGAAGAGAACTTGTGCCCAGCGCTTCCCGAATCACCTGCGGCGATTCATTGGGAACGACAGGACGGTCGGGGAGCGTACACAGGAAGTCGGCGATGCGCTCGACCAATTGGCGGCCCACCTTGCGGAACTCACTGGGGGTCATTTCGAGCGGTGCGATGCGATAGCGCAGTGCGTCTCTCTTTTCCATTGTACGTTGTCTCCTTGCTGGTTTCCGAGAAATCTACCGCAGCCCTTCGCACCTCTTGCGGCAAGAACGCTCAGTTCTCTCTCATCTCTGGCCTGACTTTTGCAACGCATAACCGCCGACGATTTCGCCATCGTGCCATTCGGGTTCACCTGCGAGCAGGGGCAGCCACTGGCGATAGCGAGCGTCCTGCTCAGGACTCTGCGCGTTCGCCAAATACGCCTCTTTGCTGGCGAATACCACCGCGAGATAGTACTCGTTCGGGTCCGCATCCATGCGATAGCTATAGCTGGCTATGAACCCCGGTACCTGCCCAACTTCAAACGCAGGGGCTTGTCCCTCGATGAGCTGCCTGAACTGGCCTTCCATCCCTGGTTTGATGCGAAAACGTCCGATGGTTCCGTACATGTTCGTCTCCTTTCTTTGATGTGACACTTTTATCGCGCTATGTTTGCTCTGTGCTGCTGACTAACTTGCGAATGAGGTGAATCACGCTGCTAGAGCGTGACCTCATAGAGGATGTTGAACGGATTCTCCATCGGCACGCGCCGCACATGGCTGAACCCCGCTTCCGCGGACAGCTCGCGCATTTTCGACTCCGGAATGCCGACGGTACCCAGCCCTTCTCCATGATGCGCCAGCGAGGACGTCATACAGTAGAGCACGCTCACACTGTAGAAGAACGCACCGAGCAGCCCGATGTTCTCTTCCAGCTTGTCGGAACTGTTGATTTCCAGGCACACGTAGCGCCCACCAGGCCGCAGTGCATTGCGGATGGCCCGTAACAACCCGCGTGGATTGACCGCGTCATGCACGACATCGAAGGTGGTGATCACATCGTACTGTTCAGGCAACCCCTCTGACACGTCCCGGTGCTCGAAGCGTACGCGATCAGCTACACCTGCCGTCTGAGCGTTGGCTGTGGCTTGCTGGATGGATGGTGCGAAGCTGTCGTAGCCAACATAGCGCGACTGCGGGTAAGTCTGGGCCAGCTTGATCAGCGCCTTGCCGTGCCCACAGCCGACATCGGCCACCAGGGCGCCGCGATCCAATTTCGCCAGGACATCTGGCATGGCTGGCAGCCACACGGGCACCAGCAGATTCTCAAACCAGCTACTGGTAAAGCGCGTCAGGCCTTCCCAGGCGCTGGGGTCGTAGGCTTCCATCGGGACGCCGCCACCGCTGCGGAAGGCCTGCATCAGCTGGTTGACCGGTCCTGCCAACCCGACGATTTCCTCCTGGACCCCACCGAAGAAGACCGGTCCACCTTCCTGGGCGAGGACAGAGACGTGTTCAGGTGGGAGGGTGAAGCGACGAGCGGCAGGATCGTACTCCACATAGCCAGCGCTGGCCATCGCACTGAGCCACTCGCGTGCATAGCGTTCGTTGATGTGCGTGCGCTCCGCCAGTTCTTCACTCGTGGCCGGTCCCTGCTCTGCCAGATTTTTGAAGAGGCCGAGCCGGTCGCCGATGCTCGACATTACCGTGACGGCCAGGGCGGCGGTGTCACCCAGCACTTTCCCCACGAAGGCATCGGCCTTTGCCTGATCGATCGTCTGTTGCGTTGTCATGTCTTTCTCTCCTTTTGGGCGCGATAATGCACATTAACTCTTAAATGCGGACACGAATGCGTTCACAATGGCCGGATTAATTTGTTAATCTGCATAATCGGGCCCCTACATACTGCTTGTCTGTGCGGTTGTCACTGGTCTGATTCCAACCGTCACCAGCAGTATGCCCAAAATAAGGAGGTTTGCCATCGTGGAAAACTACGGAGATTATGCTAAAGCAGTACGGAGATTTCTACCAGGGCAGATGGAGAGCTACGTGGCCAGGATTTCACGCCAGCCCATTATCTCGGTATTCAAGAACGAGAAACGTGAGTCGTGAGGTAAATCCTGGCTGATTATCCACTAGTCGCCTTGTTGAACACAATATAATGTGAATCGAATATAGTTGAGGATTTCCCGCCGAGAATATTCGATTTTGCGACCCAATTGTTTGGGACCAGGCAGAAGTGGTTCAATGATTTGCCACTCCCGGTCACTCAGATCTGTCGTGTACGTTTTTCTGTTCATCATAGCAGCTAGCTTACCAAAGCAGTCAATTGGAGGGGAATAGAGTAACGAACCCAACACCTCTGCTCAGACCGAAACAGATGATCACCCCTGTGAGTGGAGCGTGTAACAAGGCAAAAGTTGCATGTATCGGTATCGTTCCTGCCAAGCAGGGAAGGCTTTGGCTCCGCTCTGTTACAAGCAAACGTTACGAATGGTTCTCGAGGGACGCTTTGTAGTCATCCAGCCAGTTCTCGAACTTCAAACGCAGTGATTTCAACCAGGCTGGATCCCCTCCATGAGGGGGAAGATCCAGGGTGCGAACGAGCCTTGCATAGGTGAGGAGCTTCGCCATTCTGAGGAACAGTGGCAACTGCGACACGAGTTCAGCATGCAGCCCATGCTGCGTACGATACCCGCGGATAAAAGCAAGGAACGATCTCTTGTTCAGGTCAATTCCCTCGCGAAAAAGATCCCGGAGGGCGAAAGCGATATCCATGATGTACCAAGCATATGAACAATCATCGAAGTCACCTATTCCTATCGTCTGGTTCTGCCAATACAGGTTATCCAGCTCGAAATCGAAGTGGACCAACCCGTAGGTGTCATGCGTTACTGGGAGCACCTGAAGCGAGGAGGCAACTTGCTCGAATTCGGACCGAACCGCCAACTTCTCTTCAGGAAGAGATGCTCTGACAAACTCCAGATGATCTCTCCAGGTGCTCCGTGCGGACAGAGTAGAGCCTGTATAGCCCTGTACGGTTGAGTGGAGCTTCCCTAGAACCGCCCCCCACTCCCCAAATTGGGAGTCATCGAGGTCCTCAATATCCAATTGGGAACCTTCCAGTCCGGCGAACACGACGGCGTGAAAGGTTCCCAGATGAGTCATAACCGTTTCGACGAAGTTCCCGTTTCTGGACGGAAGG
>WNFC01013036.1_pt1 | contig 16322 bp, 15 predicted proteins | sample 5400541 | NCBI WGS metagenome assembly WNFC01 (sample SAMN13153342, study PRJNA577476) | soil metagenome | isolation source: 120 cm saprolite under Douglas fir tree site 2 hole 2 replicate 1 | place: USA:California | collected 2015-04-18
AACGATACGGTGACCGACCTGGGCGTACTGCCCAAGCCAGGCGCTCACCGCCTTTGAGATCGCCTTGGGCATCGCGGACGTCGAGGACGATCCGCTTGCCCTCCTCGAATTCTCCCCCGGACTCGGTCCTCCTCGGCCAATAGCCACGTCACGTATCGTCACGCGCCACCCGGCGACTTCGACGGAGCAGTGCGGATCTCACGGAGGGCCCGCGCAAGGAGGTCGGGCGAGATGGGATCCTGAGCGCCATCGCGCGGGCATCGCAGCCGACGGGCCACTAGGCCCGCGGTCGGGCGGGACCAGAAAGGGGGGCTGGGTTCACCCAGCTCTACGCTACCGGTCGGCGCGGGCGAGCCGCCGGATCAAGGCCATGACGCCGTGGCCAGCTTCGAGAAGGGCCACGACGGGTATTGCGACGGCTGCCCACGCCACGCCGAGGAGGACCGCGACGCCGATGACCAGCGCGGCACCGGTCATGAGGAACAGGAGGGCGAGCTTGATCATGGGGACCTAGACTTCCTCTTCGCCGACTCGGTCCGCGAGCAAAACCAACAGGTAGATCCGATCGCCGGCGAGCTTCGCCTCTCTCAGCGATACCGTGGTCGCCGTGAACGCCACGACGTGGGTTGCGACGTCATCGACCGCCGCCCGGACCGCTTTTCTCCCCGATCCCGTTGGCGGCGCCGCGCGCCTGAGCGGGATGCCGTAGGCACGGGCCGCCGCCTGGTGCTGATCGGCGGTGGCGTGCGCGTGAGCCGCGATGACGGACGGCGTCACGGTTGCTCTTCCTCTGGAGACGACTCGGTCGCCAGGCAGAGCCGGCAGATCCGGGGATCGAGGGTGGCACTGAATGAGCCGAGCGCTGAGCGAGAGAGTTCAGAGAGCGCCGCCAGTTCGATGTCCGACAGCCGAAGGCCCGCCGCCCAGGCCGTCTCTCGCGGGGTCGTGAAGAATCGCTCGCGAAACGACTCATCCGTGAGCAGCTTGCCGAGCGTTCGCTCCACTGCGTGTTGGCTCATCCCGCATCTCCCGCAGACGGCAGGCGGCAGGCCGGCCCTGAAGCCTCCGCATAGCCGAAGAGCTTCTCTGCCTTGATGAGGTCGGCGACGGCCGGCGGTACGAACTGTTCCCATGAAGGATCACCCGTCTGAATCAGGGCCAGGACGTCTGGGGTGCGGATCGAGAGGTAGGTTTCGTCGTAGCCGCGGATCGCGAACATGGCGATGTCACCGCCTTTCTCCATCGGTTGCATCGATCGACTACATCCAGCGTAGCCGCGCTCGTGCACACCGACGTCCTACCTCGTGCGTCAACCTTGATCTTTGCAAAGAGCAGGCCGAGCGTACGCGAACAGTGAAGGGAGCGGAATTGCTGGGGCCCGCGAAGAAAGGCGGGCTCGATGCCAAGCCCGTGTGTCGTTTGACGCGGACGGGCGTGTGACCGTGTGCGACCTGTGTCGAACGATACGCACGACCAAGGGCGCGGCTCTGGCATTTCAGGTAACGTCGTGATTCTTCGAGCGCCCACCGCTTAGGCTCCCTCCGGCAAGCCTGATGCAACGACGCAGGGCTTGGAGGACCAGAGCGATGGGTCGTCAAGCCGTCGAGCCAGCGACCGGAACACCCGCGACCGAAGCAGCACTCCCCGGAGATCCGGCCGGGCCTGTCGAGCGGGTCCCGACGCGAGACCTGCTATGGTCTCGGCTGCGGCGCGTCACTGGTTTCATCCAGGACAACTTGAACCGGCAACTGACACTGCTGGATCTCAGCGCCGTGGTTCACATGAGCCCGTACCATTTCGCGCGACTCTTCAAGCAGAGCACCGGCGTCCCCCCGCACCGCTTCGTGGTGGAACAGCGGATCGCGCGCGCTTCGGCGTTACTCCGGGAGCCGCAGCTCTCTATCGGAGAGGTCGGTCGGCTGGTGGGCTTTCGGACCCCCAGTCACTTCACGGCGGCGTTCCGACGCATGACCGGCATCACGCCGAGCGCGTACCGCGGTGGATGGCGCCATGAGCGGTGAGCTGAGGGCAGCGCCTGACGAGCGCGCGGGAATGCTGCGTGGTAGTGGTTTGAAGCTCTCGGACAGGGAGTTGACGAGGCGCCTGCGCGCGGCCGACGTCGACGCAGCGGAGGCGCTCGTCAACACCTACGGCGCTCGAGCGCATCGGCTCGCGGTGCGCATCACCGGCAGCCAGGCGGACGCGGAAGAGGTCGTACAGGACGCATTTTGGACTGTGGTGCGGAAAGTCGAGGAGTTCAAGGGTGACGCGGCGCTCGGGACATGGATCTATCGCATCACCGTCAACGCAGCCTACAACCTGCTGCGGCGCCGCGGCCGCCGACAGCGCGAAGTATCTTGGGACGACCTTCCGTCGGACCTTCAGCCGGCGAGCGGCGATGACCCAGCGCGACAAACCGAGCTCCGCACGGTATTGACCGCCGCGATTGATGAGCTGGGGGCCGTGGACCGCACCGTGGTCGTGCTGCACGACGTGGACGGCATGTCGCTTCTGGACATCGCGGCGACACTCGATCTGAGTGTACCCGCCGTCAAGGGCCGGGTGCACCGCGTGCACCTGCTTCTGCGCCGACGGCTCCGTGACTACCTGGAAGACGTCTCGAAGGGGACGCAACCAGATCGCGGCCCACTCGATCCTGCCGGAAGAGGGGATCGGGGGAACAGACTGTACGGGACGCTGCGCTTACTGAGAGGGCAGCCCGAGCTGCTTCAGCTTCGTATAGAGCCGCATCCGGGTGAGCCCGAGGGCGGCCGCCGCCGCCGTCTTGTTGCCCTTGGCCTTCGCGAGGGCATCCGCGATCGCACGTCGTTCGAGCTCTTGAAGGGTCGCCGCCGCATCCTGAGTCGCAACGCCTGACGGTGTGGGGACACCAGGCAAGGACGCCTCGCCGGACGGGAGCCGCGGCCGGGCCAGCCCGAGCTGGTCGGCGGTGATGAGCCCGCCGTCCGAGACGATCAACGCGCGCTCGATCGCGTTCTGGAGCTCCCGGATGTTCCCGGGCCAGGGGTGCGTTAGCAGGAGCCCCCGGGCATCGCCGCTCAGCCCCGGCTCCCCCTTGCCCATCCGCTCGCCCAGGCGGTGGACGAACTCCCGGGCGAGCAGCACCACGTCCTCGCCGCGCTCGCGCAGCGGCGGCAGATGAATCGGAAACACGCTGAGCCGATAGTAGAGATCCTCACGGAACTGACCGTGCGCCATGGCGTCGGTCAGGTTCCGGTTGGTCGCGACGATGAGGCGAAAGTCGGCCTTGAGCGTCGCGGTGCCGCCGACGCGCTGGAACTCGCGCTCCTGGAGAACACGCAGCAGTTTAGCCTGGACGCTCGCCGCGAGGTCGCCGATCTCGTCGAGAAAGAGCGTGCCGCCCGCTGCGAGCTCGAAGCGGCCCGGCTTCTGCTTGTCCGCTCCGGTGAAGGCACCCCGTTCATGGCCGAAGAGCTCCGACTCGATGAGCGTGTCTGGCAGCGCCGCGCAGTTGATGGCGACGCAGGGGCCGTCGGCACGCCGGCTGGCGTAGTGGATCGCCTGCGCCACCAGCTCCTTGCCCGTGCCGCTCTCCCCGGTCAGGAACACGGGGGTGTCCTGCGGAGCGACCTGCGCGGCCCGCTCGAGCGCCTCACGCAGGCTGGGAGCTTGGCCGAGGATCCGGCCGAACCCGTACGGCTCGCTGAGTGCGCCATGCAGTCGCTGGACTCGCCGCTCGAGCTGCTGCGCCCGCCCTTCGGCCATCGCGAGCCGGCGCTGCTCCTCGCCCAGCCGCTGGTGCTGGATGGCCACGACCACGTGCTGGGCAATCTCCTCGACGACCTCGAGATCGCTCGTGTCGAACCAGTCGGGCTGCCGCTTGGCGAAGCCGAGCAGCGCACCCACCTTGTCGCCGAAGATCAAGGGCACGGCGACGAACGAGCGGATCCCGTCCTCGAGAATTCTTCCGTCGGCCGGATATGTGACGTCGAGCTCGTTCTCGCATTCGCGTATCAACACCGGCTCACGGGACAGCAGGCGAGTGCCGAACGAGAAGTCCTCGAACCGGTCGGATCTCTCTGGCACCGGCCGGCCGTCGGCGACACGCAGCCATGGCGCAATGCTCTCGGATTCGACGAAGGAGGTGTCCAGGATGTCGAAGTCGAGGACGGGCCGGACCGCGGCAGCGAGCCGGTCGAAGATCTCCGCCACGTTCAGGCTGGTGGCAAGGACGCGCGCCACCTCCGGCACGACCCGCAGCCGCTGGCGCCGCCGACGCTGCTCGTGGACGAGCACGATGCTCTCGATGACGGGACCGACGACGTCCGCGATCTGGCGGCCGGTCGCGAGGTGCGCCTCGGTGTAGACATCCGGGACCGTGTTGCCGACGATGAGTGCGCCGATGACCCGCTCGACGCCCATGAGCGGCAGCGCCATCCATGCGCGCACCCCCCGCTGGGGGATGCCGGGGACGGCCGTCCCCGCCATGAAGCGGACATCGCTCTGCGTGTCCCGGACGAACTCGGCTTGCCCCGCAAGGACACAGGACGAGACGGCTTCGGCGATGGGATACCGGCTAGCGCGAGCCAGAGAGAGGGTGTAGCGGCCATCGTGGCGCGGCGCGTCGCCAAGCGTATGCTCCGCGAAGACCGAGACGGTACGGCCTCCGTCGTCCAGGTAGAGGACCGTCACCCGGTCGTGGGGGATCATTCCCTGGAGCTGCCCAGAGAGACCCTCGAGGAACCCGCCAGGGTCGAACTCGGGCGTCATCGCGCGGGCCCGCGCCGCGACGGCCACGACGATGCCGCCCAGGTTAACCTCAGTTTCCGCCACGCCGTGATTATACGACCGCATCCAAAGAGCTGCCGAGATCGGCTGCGGCCGTGCCGGCTCTGAAAACCCGCATCCAGGATTGGAAGTCCTGTGCTTCTCGAGAGCGGCCTGCTCCGTCGGGACGCCTATGGGCCGATGACCGACCTCCAAGGGGCGTTGGTTCGCATCCGCCACGTGATTCGAACCAGCGGCGCTGACGCCTCCTCGTAGACGGTCCGGCTGGGAGAGCAATGCTGCCGAGGCGAGACGAGGGCGCGACCCGCTTCGTTGTTAAAGATGAACCAGCGACCGGCTCTGTTGATAACCATGTCCGAGCTCTCCTTCCGATCGAATCGTCTCTCCTCGATGTCGCCGGACTTCGAGCGCGGTGTCTCAGCGGCCATGCCCGCCTCCGCCGTGCCCCCCACCGCCGCCGTGGAACCCCCCGCCCCCGTGACCCCCCCCGCCACCGTGAAAGCCTCCACCATGGAATCCGCCCCCACGGTAGTGACCCTTGAGGCGGGCGTCCGCCGCTAGCACGTCCAGCGCGTCCAGGCCCGCCTTTGGTCCCTCCACCATGGCAGTCGCCACGATTCGGTTGAGCGAAACGATCGGATTGTTTGAAAGCCGCTCGAGCACCTGATAGAACGCGAGGATCTGCGGCCAGTCGGTCTCCTCGAAGCGGGCGGCTTCGTCGTGGATCGCCGCGATCGCCGCCTGGATCTGGTAGGGACCGACACGCCCCTTCGGCAGCGCAGCGCTGACGAGCGCTACGCCTTCGGCAATGAACTCCTTGTTCCAGAGCGTCCGGTCCTGCTCGTCCAACGGGACGAGCTCACCGTTCGCGTCGGTGCGCGCCGGCCGGCGCGCATCGGTGAGCAGCATCAGGGCCAGAAGGGCCGCGACCTCCGCATCGTCTGGAAGAACCTGGTGTAGCGCCCGGGCCAGGCGCACAGCCTCCGACGAGAGGTCGGTGCGATGCAGCGTCGGGCCGGCGCTGCTCGCGTAGCCCTCGCTGTAGATCAGGTACAGCGTATGCAGCACGGCGTTCAGTCTCCGCGCGCGCTCTTCGCGCGTCGGCATGCGGAACGCGACGCCGGAGGATCGGATAGTCTCCTTGGCGCGGCTGATCCTTTGGGCCATCGTCGCTTCGGGAACCAGGAAAGCGTTCGCGATCTCCGCCGTCGTCAATCCTCCGACCGCGCGCAGCGTGAGCGCGACCGCCGACGGTGTCGTCAGCGAGGGATGGCAACACATGAACAGGAGAAGAAGCGTGTCATCGCCTGGATCCGCCTCCTCCGCGTCCGCGACTCGCGCGGCCGGATGGAGGAGCGCGTCTCGAGCCGCGGCCTCTTCGCGGCTCCGGCGCGCCGCCTCGCTGCGCCAGCGATCGGTTATCCGCCGCGAGGCGACCTGGATCAGCCAGCCGCGCGGGTTCTCCGGAAGCCCGTCGCGCGGCCACTGAACGGCGGCTGCGATCAACGCCTCCTGCACGGCGTCTTCGGCCGCGGCGAAGTCTCCGTAGCGTCCGACGACGCAGCCGAGAACCTGTGGCGCCAGCTCGCGCAACAGGCTCTCGGCGCGGCTATCGGGAGAGGGTGACGTCACGACTCGACGGGGGAAACGCTCATGACCTCGCGAACCTCGATGTCCATGTTCAGCGGCTTGCCGCCGGGCCCGGGCGCCGCCGAGGCTTTCCCGGCGACCTCATAGGCGCGCTCCGGACGATCGACTTCGATGATCCAGTAGCCGGCGAGGAATTCCTTCGTCTCCGGAAATACGCCATCGGTCACCGGCCGCCCGTCGTTGCCTGCCCGCACGAGCCGGGCCTTGCCCGGTCCGGTCAAGCCCTCGCCGCCGACCAGCTCGCCTGCGTCCCTCAATTCCTTGTTCAGCCGGTGCATGAAGTCGATATGGGCTTTGATGTCCTGCGGGGGCCAATTGAAGATCTCCCAGTCCCCCTTACCCTTCGGTGCGTGCATCATGAGCATGTATTTCATCGCTTTGGCTCCTTTTCAGGCGACGTGATCAGCGCCTTTATCGGTAGGTCGGAGCACGGACCGGCTTCTCGACATCGCGGAAAACTCTCGGCGACGGCCGTAGTGTCCGAAAACTCCGTCTGCGTGCCTAGGGCTTGGCTGACGAACTAATTCCTGGGTGAAGTCTGGGTAAACGAAAGGGGTTAGCGGCTCGTGCGTCCGCTAACCCCTCGTCGTCAATGGTTGCGGGGGCTGGATTTGAACCAGCGACCTTTGGGTTATGAGCCCTTTTCGAATCGAGGCTGGAGCCAAGGCGCCACAAACAACGCCTCGTAAACTAGCGCTTCTCACGTCGTCGCCTTTGGGCCTCTTTGGCTCTCGTTGGGAGCAACTTCCTGGGTAATTCCTGGGTGAAGTCTGGGTGGCAGAACGCCCAGTCCCCTTGCACTGCATTGTTAGGCAGACGGACGAGAACCGTGGCCATCCACCCGTACTCAACGAAGCCGACTCTCTTGGCCACCTTATCGTGTGCAGCAGCCCATCCTGGTCGTGTGCGTGTGATGAACGAGGTTCGACAATAGGGGGTCTAGCTGAGTCGTCCCCCTCGCAACGGACCTCTCGCGCGTCGCCGCTTCACTCTTGAGAGCAAGCCCGTATGCGGATTGCTGCGTCGGTGCCAGACGACAACAAAAAGCAAAACAAGACTTATTCCGATCGCGGTCAAGACGGCCAGGAATATCCACTCGCCAATAGAGGCGTAGTCGTCAGAGTCTGTCTGGCCAAATGCCATCGAGGGAGGGAACCAGAGGGCGAGCATAATCATGCCAAGAGCTCCCAAAGCTGTCGAACCCGGGCAGGCATGGTGACAGGACGGCATGACGTGCGTCTACTTCACAGAGATCGGGATCCGAATATCGATCGTTGACAGGATGGGCTTGCCCGCCTGCATCGCCGGAAAGAACCGCCACCGCTTCAGGGTTTCGACCAGGGCCCGGTTGAGATCCGGATCAATGGTGGGCTGCGTCAGCTCGACCTGGGCGCTGCCATCGACGGTGACCCGGAACCGCGCCACGGCGACCAGATCCACCGTACGGTGGCGGAGCGAGTCGGGGATCTCGGGCATTGGCTTGTAGATCGCGCGGGCGCTCATTGTGTCCGTTCCGCTCGGCGGCCCCTGTGGGCCACGGTCGGGCGGCACGGCGGCGACCGGGGCCTGCGTCGGTGGGCCGGCAGACACGTTCGGGGAGGCGGTGCCGGCTGGGGCCGGGACGGTCGCGGCCGCCGAAGGCGCGGCGGGCGACGGCTCGGCCTCCACCGCGGGTGTCGGATCTCGCGGCGCTTCGACCCGCGCCTCCCGGGGGGACGGTGTCGGGCGTGGGGTCGGCGGCTCCGCCCGGGGTTTAGGTGGGGCCGGCGATCGCCGGGCTGGCGGCGTGGGCTGGGTGGCGGGGGCACTCGCCGTCACGGGGGGCTCCATGACTTGGACATCCACCGGCCTCTGGACCACGGTCGGCGTTGAGGGCTGCCGCAGCAGCAAGAGAAACCCCATCTGCGACAGGACCGTCAATAGAAGGGCGAGCGGCAACAACCACGGCAATCGCTGCCACGGATCGTCCCGGAATCGGATCGCCGGCCCGCTCATGCGTCGGGCCCTACCTCGGCGGCGCCACCGCGAAGAGGAAGTGCTCGGCGCCGGCCCCGCGGGCCGCGAGCATGGCCTGGACCACGATGCCGCTGGGCGCCGCGCTGTCCACCGCGACCACCACGTTGCTTCCGGCCGGGTCGAGACGGGGCTTGAGCGCGGCCGTGAGGGTGTCGAGGGTCACCGCGGTCTGGTCGAGGAGGATCTCGCCCTCCCGGGTCACGGTCAGCGTGATCGATCGCGTCGCCGCCATCGGCGCCGCCTGGCCGCGGGGGAGGTTCACGGCCAGCGAGTGGAGGTTCTGGAGGGACAGCGAGGCCAGCATGAAGGTCGCGAGCAGGAAGAACATCACGTCGATCATCGGGATGATCTCGATACGGCCCCGGCGACGCTGGCGGCGCGGGCGGAGCTTCACGGGGCGCCCCCCTTCTCCTCGAGACGGATGGAGTCCACCACCCGCGTCCCGAGCTGTTCCATCTCGTCCATGACCTCGGCCAGGCGGTGGGAGAAGTAGTTGAACGCGAACAGGGCGAACAGCGCGATGAAGAGCCCGACCGCGGTGGCGATCAGCGCCTCCGCGACCCCTCCGGTGACGCCGCGGGGGTCGACGAGTCCCTCCACGCCGAAGAGGTGGAACGCCCGGATCATGCCGGTGATGGTGCCGAGCAGGCCCAGCAGCGGCGCGGCGGTCACGATCGTCTCGAGGATCCAGAGCCAGCGGCTCAGCGCCTGCTCGATGAGCGTGGCCTCCTCGGCGGCCCGGGACTCCACCCACCAGGCCGGCTTCGTGCGGTTGTCGAGGATCACCCGGAAAAAGCGGCCGAAGTAGTTGCGGGGGTCCAGCCGCCCCACGCGCTGCTCGAGATCGTCCCACGCGAATCCGTAGGTCTCGAGCACTGCGAGCAGCGCGCTCGGCAGCCGGGTCCGCGTGACGAAGACGAACGCCTTCTCCAGGATGACGATCACCGCCACCACCGCGAGCAGGAGCAGCGGATAGATCATGGCACCGCCCACCCGGAGGGCGGCGACGAACCCCTGGAGATCGTGCATCAAGACACTCCTCTCGCGCTCGTGGTTAGAATTCCTTCTGCAGGCCGCCGTAGAAGGCGCGCCGGGGCCCGAACTGGGCCGCGAAGACCCCGAGCCCGGTCCCGTCCCGGAGCTTGTACTTCTCGTCCCAGAGGTTAATGACGTCGAAGCGGGCGGTCATCTTCCCGATCGCCGGCAGGGTGAAGCCCTGCTGGATCCCGATGTTGGCCTGCTGGTACGGTGGGACTGCGGAATCGTTCGGGTGCACGACGGAGCGCCGCAGGCCGCTGCCGGCGAGGAAGTCCATGCTGAACCGCGTGTTCGTTGACGCCAGGAGGTACGCGGCCCCCGCGGAGGCGGTGATGAGCTGGTAGTGATCGGTGTGAATGAAGTGGTCGTAGGCGTAGGCGAGGTCGTCCGCCCCGAAGAGGGCCTGCGCGGTCTCGATGCGCTTGCCCCACTGCTGGGCCGCGGCCAGGTTACCGTAGGCGGAGAAGCCGCCGACGACGTAGGACGTGCTGAGCTCGACCCCGTAGTTGTAGCCCCACTTGTAGTTGAACGGGGTGTTGAAGACGGGCGCCCCGAACTGGCCGTCGTCGAGCAGGTGCTCGGCCTTCTTGTAGTAGGCGTCGAGGCCCACCTTGAGGCCCGGGAGGATCTGCTGCGTGATCCCCGCGTCGAAGTAGTGGGCGCGTTCGGCCCGGGGGACCGTATTTTTGGTGATCTCGGGCTCTGCGGTGGTGCCGGCCAGCCGGTTGAGGCTACTGGACGAGGTGAACACGAGCGGGGGCGGCGTGAAGTAGCGGGCGTAGCCGGCGTGGACGGTGGTGGTCGGGGTGGCCATCCATACCACGTTCAGGCGGGGGCTCAGCTGCCACTCGGTCCGGAACGCATCGTAGAGATCGAACCGCAGGCCGCCGTTGATGGTGACGCTCGGCAGGATCTTCCACGCATCCTGAACGTACGCGCTGTAGGTGTAGCCAGTGATCCCGGTGCTGTCGAAGATCTTGAACGGTGTGTCGCCCAGCGCCGGGTCCGAGGGAAGGACCGCCGAGGTCGTCTGGACGCTACTCCGCTCCGCGACGACGTAGATCCCGCCCCGGAGCGTGTGGGTCGGGGTGAGCACGTAGCTGCCATCCGCCTGCAACCCGGCGGCCACGCTGCTCCGCTGCAGGTCCTGGGCGATGCCGTTGAAGAGGAGATCGGCCAGCGGGTCGGGCCGGAAGGTCAGGAGGCTGTAGCGGGAGAAGGCCGAGATCTGGTAGGAGAGCTCCTTCTCGGCCTTGAGGTAGGAGAGCACCGCGTAGTAGTTCTGCTCGAGCTGGGTCTCGTTCGCCTTGGCGGAATCGAAGCTGTCGATGCCGTTGACGGTAAAGCTCGGCGTCTGGTCCTTCGCATTCGGGATCTGGAAGTGGCCGACGAAGGTGCCGAGGATCGCGCTGACCTTGCTGGTCGAGTCGATCAGGTACTCGAAGTAGCCGAAGCCGTGCCCCTGCTTGGTCGAGTCGTGGATCGGAGTGTCAGGGGTCGCCGGCGAGATGCCAATGTTGTTGTGGAGGAAGTCGCCCGAGAGGTAGTAGTTAAACTGGCCCAACGAGCCGCGATATTCCGCGCTCGGCTGGATCCAGGAATGGCTGCCGCCGTAGAGCCCGACATACCCCCCCGGGTCGAAGGCGCCGCTCTTGGTGTTCACGTCCACGATGCCCGCAGTGCGGAGGCCGAACTCCGCCGGCAACGCGCCGGTGATGAGCTCCACCGAGCTGGCCAGCCGCGGGCTCAGACCGCCGCCCTGCCCGAAGAAGCTGACCCCGTCCGGCAGCGCGATGCCGTTGATACGGTACTGGACGTTCGCGTGCTCGTTGCGGACATGCAGGAAGCCGCCGCCGGTGGAGTCCTGGGTCACCCCCGGCGCCTGCAGGATGACCTGGCTCAGCGGCGCGTTGTCGCCCTGGGGCAGCGACTCGATCGCCTGGCGGTTGAACTCGAACGTCGACGCTCCGATGCGCGGCTGAATGCTGATCCGCGCCTCCTCCAGTCGTTTCGCCGCGACGGCGAAGTCCAGCGCTTGCCGAGAGGAAAGGGCGAGGTCGGCGGTCGCTTGCCCGGTCTCGGAGACGGTGACCACCGACGTGGCGGTCTCGAATCCCTGCCTCTCCCCGACCACGACGTAGGAGCCGGGGGCCACGTTCGCGAAGCGAAATGCTCCCTGGGCGTCGGCGGTGGTCTCGCCCGCGGTCTTGCCATCGCTGCTCTCGAGTCGAACCCTGGCGCCTGCGAGCGGCCGTCCGAGCGCGTCCCGGACGGTGCCGGTGACCTGCCCGGTCTGGGCCGCCACTGGAGGTGCCGCTGAGACGACGACGCAGACTAGCAGCGCGACCGTGATGAAGGCACGCAACCGTGCCCGGTCAATGAATAGACGCATGATGATGCTCCTCCCGATGGATGACAGGTCGCGTCAGGGCGCAGGGCGCCCGGACATGGAACGGAAACTAGTGGTGCGACCGGGTCAGATCAGGAGAGCGGAGGCGCGCGGGACTCAGCGCTGAGGACGACACCTGCCGAGAGATTGCTGGCGACGACGGGCAGGAGTTCTGCACGAGCTAAGCGGATCCAGATAGAGGGCGGAGCCGACGGGAGTGAGGCGACCCCTTGCCGGGCGCCGAGTTCGGCGAGCGGGCACTCGGTGTTGTAGAGGCCTGCAGTCGTCGGGTCGTGGACGTGCCCTCGTGCACCGTTCGCAACTCCGAACACAAGGAGAGCCACGGCCAGCAGAGCGCAGATGGCCGCTTGGCCGAAGCGACGAGAAGTCCGAGCGTCCCCGATGGTCATCGCTGGCCACCAACCATATGCGAGGCGACGCCGCCAAGCAAGCCCTAAGCCCGTCGTCCCCGACAGTGGAGAAAGGACTTCCAATCCCGGGTGCAGTTCTGAACAGGTCGTCTCAAACTTGCCGCATCAGTACAAGACCCCTCGTCGGATAACACCTTGGCTGTGATCCCGGTCATCGGTGTGTGGAGTGCGATTTCGGTTGTTGCGGGGGCTGGATTTGAACCAGCTACACCTTGCGTTATGAGCCTTTCCCGATTCGAGCGGTGACTCGGTGGAATTTGGTCTGAAGTCGGCATAGAGTCTGGAGGCGCACTTTCTAGGTCCCAGGGTCGTCTGTTGTTTGCCGCGCCGGCCGCGCCGGCTTGCAAGGAGGCCATCGTGGAGAACAAGGTCGTGCAGGACGTGGTGGTCGCACCCGACGAGAACTGGTCAGCGGTCCTGACGCCGGGGCAGGTGTTGCGCATCGTGGACCTCGACGGGAAGCAGGCGGTCGACTTCCTCTGCTACAACGCCGACGATCCCGCCGATCGCTACAACGCGGCGGACACGATGAAGTACAACAAGAATGCGTACCTGGGCGCGGGCCACGCCATCTATACGGTCCGCGCGACCAAGCTCTTCACGATCGTGGCGGATACCATGGGGGGCGGGCACGACACCATCGGTGGGTGCTGCAGCGCCGCCAGCAACATGTTCCGCTACCAGGTGCCGGACACCCCGAGCTGCTACGCCAACTTCCTCCGGGCGCTTGCCCGACACGGCATGGGCGAGAAGGACATCGTAGCCAACATCAACTTTTTCATGAACGTCCCCGTACTGGCCGACGGCACCATGGGCATCGTGGACGGCAAGTCGAAGCCGGGCGACTCCGTGGAGCTCCGCGCCGAGACGCGCGTCCTCGCGGTGGTCTCGAACTGCCCGCAGGTGCGCAACCCATGTAACGGGTTCAAGCCCACGCCGATCCGCGTGGTGATCACCAATGCCGCCGGGTAGGGCTTCGGGCGCAGCCGGTCGCTCGCCCCGGATTGCAGGCCTGTTTTCCTTCACGCTCCGCGGCGCGATCTTCTCCTGGATCGCCAGCCCATTACCCCGGGGCGAGGGCAGGCAGGTGATCCCGGTAAGGTGGATGGTCAGTCTGTGACAGCCGCTCCTGGGGCGGCTGGCAGCGGCTCCTGAGGCGGCCCGTGGGCCGAGTCTGGCACCTTATGTCGCGGGGACGGCGGCCGCGAGGGGGTGACCGCTGCCGGAGGTCGTTCGTCTTGCCTATCCTCTGGTGAGCTGGACGCCGGGGTGGAGGATCGGCACGCCTGGATGGTGTGCTCGTGCGGAGCCAGACTTCTACAACACTTGTCGGTCGGTGTTGCCCATTCCAAACTTGAAAACTCCTCCGATGAGGTTGAGGATGTCAAGGATGATCGCCCCATTGACCCCGGATCCAGGCGATCGACCTTTTGGCCTCGCGTCTAACCCTTTAGGAGAAGATTTGCCATGTCGCATCATTTCGATACGCCTACCGCAAAAGAAGACCCCCGCATCAACGTCTGCGACTTCTATTTGTTTCGCGGCCGCCCGGGCACAACGGTGATGGCTTTGACCGTGAATCCGAACGCGGGCGTCGGAGCGCCCGACACCTTCCGCGACGAAGGTCTCTACGCCTTTCGCTTCGACACGAATCGCGATCTTCGCGAAGAAGTCGCCTTCAAGGTCCTGTTCGGCGCGCCCGCCCACGACGATAGCGGCGAGCACCGGCACGTTCAGACCTTCGATGTCCGGCGCGCCACCGGAGCAGACGCGCTGAAAGGCGCCGCGGGCGAACTCATCATTTCCGGGAATACGGGACGCGTGGTGAAAGCGGATCAAGGCTGCCTGGCGTATGCAGGCCTCGCGCCTGATCTATTCGCCTCCGATGGCGCCGGTTTTGGTGCTTTCAGAAAAGCTCTGTGGTCCGAAAACCGGTTTGCCCCGGAGGCGTTCCAGAATCGCCAGAACTTCTTCGGCGGCAAGAATGTCACCGCCATCGTCCTCGAGGTCCCCTGCAGCCTGATCGGCCGAGGTGTGGTGCACGCCTGGGCCACCGCATCGCTCTACGGGCACGCGCCGGAGGTGCAGGTATCGCGTTGGGGCCTGCCGATGATCACGCACATTCTGCTCTCCGATCCTTCGCTGCACGACGCATCGGAACACTACAACCGCGCGGTCCCGGCGGACGAAGTGGCGCTGTTCTCCAAACCGATCCGCGACTTCGTGGAAAAAGTCACCGCGCTCGCCGACTCAGCGGCCGACCCATCCGCCTACGCTACGCAACTCCTCGCGCGCCTCTGCCCAGGCGTCCTTCCATACGAATTGGACACGCCCGCCGCATTCACCTTTGCTGCCTTCAACGGCCGCAGCCTCTGCGACGACGTGATGGACGTAATTCTCACGCTGGCCACGAACACGGCCCTCGGCGATGGGGTGGCGCCCGATAAGCGGCTGATGCGCCTGGATTTTCCCTATTTTGGGGAGCCACACGTTGCGGCGGCGAGTTCCGCAAAGCAGTAAGGGCGAAGGAGTGAGCGCGCGGACGACACAGCGGCGATCCGCAATTGAATGGATTTGCTCGCCGGCAGCGCGGAGCGAATCTCCGTCGTCTCCGTCGCCGGCGCGAAGGCTTCGCGCTGGATCTGTGTGTCAGGGAGCTTATACATGAGAGGCTGAAGATTTTCGCGGATGGTTCAAATCAAGCCTCCGCAACGAGAATGTCTTCGATAGCTTCCGGTTAGTCCGTTATCCACTTCACTGCGTATCTCCTTCCGCATGAGCTTTTGCCAACTTCGCCTCGCTACCCAGCGGCCTAAATCCGTCCTGAAAAATGGGAGCTCCCAACGGGGCACCTGTGAAACCGCCATCCACTATCAGCTCGACCGCGTTGACGTACGAGGAATCGTCCGACGCAAGAAAGAGCACGGCTTTGGCAACTTCTTCCGGCTCGCCCCAACGGCCCTGCGGAACCGCGGAAGAGAAGAACTTCGCTGTGGCATCGGCTCCTGCGGCGTTCCGCGTCCGAGTCTGGCACCTTATGCCACAGGGACGGGGGCCACGAAGGGGGTGCCCGCTGCCGGAGGTCGTTCGTGTTGCCTATCCTCTCCCACGAGGGGGGCGACCGGTACCGGAGGGTTGCTAATGTTGCTTATCCTCTCACCCTCGGGGCCTTCCCCTCGGAGGGCATCGTTGCTCGGGGAACTAGCCACTCCGCCGTCTTGACAACTCCTTGACGGGGCCGACCGGACATTGGGCGCCTTCTTGAGGTCCGGACGGCGTCTACTGGACTGGAGCAGCGAACACGGAACCGGGCGGGGTACGTTGACATCGCTCGTCGAAAGACTGGAGCGTTTTACGAGTGGGCGCGCCGCGCCGGGACGTCGTGGCGGTGGATCCAGTCCTAAGCCTCGTGGCGGATCGAAGGAGATTCGTTGATCATACTCCGCTCAACACCCTGGCTCGCCCGGTCTGTCTTCTCACCGAGGCCGACGCCGGCCGCTCCCAGGCAAGGTGAGATCGTCGTTCGGACCCACCTAAAGCACAGTAGGTGCCAGGTGGCCGTCTCGCAGGGTTGACCATGTGGAGACCGTATATGGGTCCGCCCCCTCTCGGGGACTTCAGGATCTCGGCCCGAGTGTCATTTCTCCCTGGGCCAGGTCCGGAAGCTGGCCGCGCGCGTTCGTCATGAGCGCGGCCTACGACTTCGACCTTGTCTGTATCGGGAGCGGTCCGGCGGGCCAGCGGGCCGCCGTGCAGGCCGCGAAGCTCGGCCAGCGGGCCGCCGTCATCGAGAAGCGCCGGTGTGTGGGCGGTGTCTGCATAGACACCGGCACCATCCCGAGCAAGACGCTGCGCGAAACCGTGCTCATGTTCTCAGGGCTCACCGGGCGCGCCGATCGCCTGCCATGGACCCGCGTGGACAGCCGCCCCACGGCCGCCCAGCTGTTCACCGGTGTCGACGCGGTCATCGCCCGCGAGGTCGAGGTGGTCGAGCGTCAGCTCCGACGCAACGACGTGACGCTGATCTC
>WNFC01007613.1_pt1 | contig 16321 bp, 10 predicted proteins | sample 5400541 | NCBI WGS metagenome assembly WNFC01 (sample SAMN13153342, study PRJNA577476) | soil metagenome | isolation source: 120 cm saprolite under Douglas fir tree site 2 hole 2 replicate 1 | place: USA:California | collected 2015-04-18
CAGCCTATCAGGAGCATCCTTCAAATAACGATGCTCTTTGCCGAACGGCAGGTCGATGATTGCATTGGCAGACAACAAGTGTCGTACATCCAGCGCCGAGTTGCCTCTATCCTGATTAAGATTAAACGGATTGATTGGACCACCACGACCGTTGCGCGAGTCGCCAAGACCATTAAAGATACCGGTGTTGTTGTCTATTGTGTGCCCCCAGGTATAAGAGAGTTGGCCCTGCACGCCACGCGAGAACCTTTTCTGCAATTGTGTCTGCAGCGCGTCGTAACTGGAAGAAGCTCCGTTCGTGTAAAGCACCGCGTTGCTCAGGAATTGGCCCGCATTGTTCTTCGCCAATGCCAGGCCGCCCGAGCTAATGTCATTCGCATAGAGCAGATTGTGCGAGCGGTTGCCGACATACCCGACATCCAGCGAGTAATCCTTCGAGAACTGATACTGCGCGCTCAATTGCCACTGATGGACATAGGCCGTCTTCTGTTTCTGATCAATGGCAAACACACCAATGTCCGTTGGGATGTTATTGGGATCTATCTGTGCGGTGATATTGGGTGGCCCTGACTTTAGAGTAAACGTTGTTGCAGTCGGGCTCGTATTGAAACCGCTCTGGTTCAGCGCGATGCTGTTAGTGAACGGCGGGTTGCGGACGCCCGGCGGATAATCAACCCCATCGAGGGTGTAGAGCAAACCATAACCACCGCGCACAACCAGACTTTTCTCCTTGTTGACTGCGTAAGCAAATCCGACGCGTGGGCCAAAGTTGTTCTTGTCCGTCGCGATAATTCGGTTGCCGCTACCGCCGGCGACGAGCACTTTGCGCTGATCAATGCTGTAGAGACTATAGCGACCATTCGTTTCCGAGTAAGGCAGGAACAGGTCGTAGCGCAAGCCAAGATTGAGCGTCAAACTGCTATTAACTTTCCAGTCGTCCTGTACAAAAAGACCCAACTCCTGGGACCGCAGGTTGAATGGGCCGCCGAAAATCTTGCTCTTGCTAACAAAGAGAGACGGCAACCCGAGCAATATGTTGGCCTGACCGTTTCCAGTTCCTCCGTAAGGAATCCCATCCGGTCTAACAAAGCAGCGGGTCTGACCGCTGACGACGATAGTGGATTGTGCCGGACAGACCTGACCAGCTTGCAATGGCTCATTGTCCGGACCATTGTCGCCGTATTGGAACTGTCCCTTGAGAGCGCCTGTGCGACCTCCATCGATCGTGTTGAGATGACGCAAGCGCAATTCGCCGCCTGCCTTGATTACCTGGTTGCCCTTCACAATTGTGACTGTGTCGCCAAAATATGGGTTCTTACTCTTGACTTGGAACAGTCCCCCGTCTCCCGTGAACTCCAGAAAGCCATTACCAAAGTTGCCGATCAGCGCGCCGCCTGAGGCCTCCAGCGAACCGTCATTAGCATTGGGAATGCCAATGTCTTTGGCGAAGGTTGGGCTGACGCCGCAAGCCCCTCCTACACCGCAGTTGAAAATTGAGATCTGGATGTCCGTCAGACCAAAACGGAACTCATTCAGAACGGTCGGACTGAAAGTGTGGATATCGCTGATAGTAATCTGTCGCGAGTTGCCGCGTTCTTCACCGGCGCCGAAACCAGCGGTCGGTATGTTTCCCGGAAAAAGATTGGCACGCACAGTCCTCAAAGGCTGATTGCTGAAGCGTCCGGACAATGAGTTCTTGTCGGAAAGCTTATGATCGATCTTGACCTCCGGATTGTTGATTCTTTCCTTATTCGCTCGCTGGGTGAAATAGTTATTGCCGTTGACATTGTTATTGTCGCCACTCGGGTTGAAGATGTTGCGTGTCGGCAAGGGATACGCTGCCAGATACGCCTTACCCACACTGTCAAGGGGCAGCGTAATAATGTTTCCCGCGAATGGCTGGCCCGTGAAGGGATTGAAAATACTTCCACTCGGAAAGTCGCTGAAGTTCCCGTTGCGTGACAACGCGGTCGGCACTACTGAGTTCGTCGGAAATGGCAGATTGTTTCGTTGGCCCAGGAAATCAAAGAAGAAGAAAGTCCTGTTCTTGATAATCGGACCGCCGATCGTGCCACCAAACTCGTGTATCTGCTGCACTGCCTTTTTTAATTGACTAATCTCTGCCGCTGATGAACCGCGGCCGATTGCTTCTGCAAGCCTGGTCTTGAGTGCAACGTGATATGCGTTTAGCCTGGAGTTCTGTCCGTAATAGTACAAGGAACCGTGAAAACCATTAGTGCCGGACTTGATCGACGTGTTGATAACAGCACCAGCAGCACGACCAACTTCCGCAGGGGGAATGCTTGTTGTGACCTTGAACTCAGCAATAGCGTCCGGGTTCGGGAATGTCCCAATCGTTCCAAACTGAGGTTCGTTATTGTCTACCCCATCGAGCGAAAAGTTGTTATTGGTGGCGCGCTGACCGTTGGCGGAGATTGCGGCGCCGCCCGAACGATTGAAACGCGAAGACTCCGAGCTGCCTTGCGAGTTGCTGCTGCCAGGTCCGCCACTGCCGGCGCGCGGATCGCCATTATTAAATGACCGGGCCTCGGGTCCGCCACCGAGACCAACATTGTTCGCACGAACAACGCCCGGCGTAAGGGTTGCTAATTGCGTAAAGTTGCGACCCGATAGCGGCAACTCCGTTACCTCGCGGCCCGACACAACGCTACCGCGATCGCTCGTCTCGGTTTCGACCAGACTAGCGGTGCTAGTAACCGTAACCTCAGCTCCCACACCTCCGGTTTGAAGTGCAATATCAAGCGGCACAGTTTGAGCCGTCTGCACGGTGACACCTTCCTGTAGTGATTTTTGGAGGTTTAGTGCTGCAGGTGGAACTACTTCTACCCGGTAAACACCCGGATCAAGCAATGGTACATAATAGGTGCCATCATCTCCGGTATTCACAGAACGTGTAGCGCCCGTTCCTGTGTTTGTGACCGTCACCTGGGCATTCTGAACAATGGCCCCACTCTGATCTTTGACAGTGCCTTTGATCTCACCTTTGTTTGATTGCGCAATCGCGGGAATGGTGAATGCTGTAAAAAGGAAAGCGACCGCACCGGCTGTTTTGAGCAGTTGGGTAATGGTCCAATGGATAGTCATGATTGCTCCTCGTCTGCATTGCAAGAGATGCGGGCACGCCTACCTGTCTTACAGGCAAAAGTGCCCTCCGAGTATTAGTTCCTACCGCAGGGTAAAGGCCAAGGCATACTGATGGCGCTTTGGCTCCGTTCGACTAAAATTCCCGATTGAAAAAACCGTCTAACAAGCAGGTGATGGGTCGATAGAAAGGTCTATCGATAGTTTGTTGCGTAAACGAACGAAGTATTTAATACAGTTTCGAGGGGCTGTCAATGTTTTTTTTGAGGTGGAAGCAAAATAACGGTCCGCGTTATCCGAAAAACAGCGTCGCGCCGAACTCCCATTCTCTCAGCGGCCAGCCCTTAATGAGAACCTGCTCAACGTGCATCCTGCTCATTGATTACAAGGTAACGATCGATAGGTTTGCCGGTAACAACCTGGACCCGTCGGCTGGGCCATTGCACTTTCACCGACTGGACACCCGTTGCCGCTCCCAAGCCTACGATTAGCCGCGGATCATTCGCCGAGAGATAGCTGCCTGTGGTGTTCGCATCAAAAATCTGCTTCTTGCCCGCGCTGTCGGTAACCGTAATCCTGGCGCCGATTCCATTTCGATTTGATTTTGAGCCAACCAAAGACAAGCCCAACCAATGGTTCTTCGTGCCCTGATTGCGTAAGATCACCGGCGCCCCGTCGAGTGTAGCCATTACGATGTCGATTTGACCGTCGTTGTTTAGATCGCCAAAAGCCGCTCCCCTCGCAAGCAGCGAAGTGCCAAAAGTCCGTCCCGCGGTTGCTGAGACATTCACGAATCCCTTTCCTGTGTTGAGCATCAAGAGCGGTGTCTGTTTATATCTAAGGTACGAGCTCGTTTTCTCGATCGTATCAAGGACGTGGCTTTGAGCGACAAAGATGTCGCGCAGTCCATCGTTGTCAGCATCGATAAAGTGAGTGCCCCAGCCGGAATACAACAGGGTTATCTGGCCTATACCAGAAGAGTTGGTGGCATAAGTGAAACTCAAGTCCCCTTCGTTGTGATAGAGCGGGTAGGTTTCGTTTGAAAGCGTGGTGATGAAGACATCGATAAGACCGTCGTTGTCATAGTCGGCAGTATCGACACCCATGCCGGCGTAGGTTTTTCCATTCTCGTCATAGCCGGCCCCGGACGTCACAGCAATATCCTCAAAAGTACCGTTTCCCTTGTTGTGATAGAGCGATTGGCGGACACTGTCATTGGCGACGAAAATATCCAGCAGTCCATCGTTGTCAAAATCGGCTAAAGCAACGCCCAGCGCCTTGCCACCCGGCTCAGCTATCCCCGCTGCCACGCTGACGTCCTCGAATGAGCCATCCGCACGCTGATGATAGAGGATATTTGTGCTACCACGAAAATTATCGGGATGGCAATAAGCCCGATACCCCGCTCGGCCTTCGCCACAGTAAATCGAGCCAGACTCGAAGTCCCATTCAACATACCGCCCTACAAAAAGATCGAGCTTGCCATCAAGATCATAGTCGAGCCAGGCGGCGCTCGTAGACCACCCAGCGGCAGCTACGCCCAACTTCTTAGTAACGTCAGTGAATGAGCCATCTGTGTTGTTGTGATAGAGGTGATTGCCGCCATATCCCGTGACGTATAGATCCGGGTAGCCGTCGTTGTCATAGTCAGCCACGGCGACACCCAGGCTATATCCCTCACCCTTGAGCCCTGACGTTTCAGTGACATCTTCAAACGTGCCATCTTTCTTTTGATGATAAAGCCGGTTCCAATATTTCGGATCCCGTTTGTCGGGGGCTTCGCCTTTCGGCATTGGGTCCTTTAAGAGCGCGCCGTTAGTAAAGAAAAGGTCCATACGCCCGTCGTTGTCGTAGTCAAACATCGCCACACCACCACCCATGGCTTCGATCAAATACTTTAACGAAGTGGACGACGCTTGATGTCTAAAATTGATGTTTGACTCGGTTGTTATATCGCTGAAGGCGACTGGAGATTGTGACTGCGGACGTGGAGCGGGCGGAGCGTTCGCCGGTCCGCCGCTACTATAAGACTTGCCGGTGCGGGCCGGTGCGGGAGCCGGAGTTTGAGATGGCTGTTGACCGTTAGTTGAGTACGGCGTAAGGCAACAAAGCAAAATCAGCGGCAGAGGCGACCATGGCATAATTCGATCTATTGAAGACTGTAATCCGGCTGCAAGGCAAATGACCGCGCCTATTTGACTGCTATGACGGCGTAATCTTTACCTGCATAAATGCGAACGGTATCACCCACCTTCGTCATTGTGAGCGGGCGTGGCCGCTTCATCGCGCTGTCTTTGGTCGTCGAGATTGAAAGGATTTCATTACCGGCCAGATCGAGAACATTCAGTTTTCCGTCATTAGTAAACCCAAATCCGTATGCACCTGTGCCGAGAGCGGATCCGTTGATCATAATCGCCGAGTCAGTTATCAGAAACCCTTCATATTTGGCCCGCACGTCGGCGGCATAGCCGGAGGTATCCACGAACCCAGCGATCACGTACCGGCTACTACCAAACCGCGCTGCGGCAGAATTGCGCATTTGCGTTGGAGCGCTTTGACCTTGAAAGTAAAAAGAAGTAGGCACCACTTTCGAAAGTTCGGGGCCGGCAAGTATTGTCACGGGATTTTGAGCCGAGACCGGTGAGGGAAAAACGCAAGCAACAAATAACGCTACGAGTATACTGCTAAGATACCGCGTCCAATTCTTCATCATCGTCTCCTTCACATTAATAGAAGTTCACTTTATGAGCGATATTCCTATGCTATCGCGGAAAAAGAAACTTCAGAATCGGCTCCATCCGAGCGGCCCAGGCCCGTTCATTATGTTCCGCTCCCTCGGCCTCAAAATAACGAAGATCCTTTCCAAGTCGCCAACCTTTGCTAACGAGTGTCTCTTTCAATAGCCGTGCATTAACTACGGTCTGTTGCGCTTCTTCGGCGGTAGTTCCTTCCTTCGTGCCAGTATCTATCCAGATGCGAAGGTGCGGCTTCTTCTGCACTGCTTCTACCTCGTGCAGGATCTGTTTGTTTGCAAACCAGACTGAGGGAGACACTACAGCAAGCTTCCCAAAGACATTACTATATTTTAATCCCAGATACAGCGATACCAATCCGCCTAACGAAGAGCCGCCTAGCCCTGTGTGTCGCGCGTCTTTGCGGGTCCGATAGGTTGCATCAATGAAGGGCTTTAATTCTTCAACGAGCATGCGACCATAGAGGTCCGCTTTGCCGCCCATTTTGTATTTTTGGTCTTCAGTCGGCGTGTACTCATTAACCCGATCTTTGCCGGTATTGTAAATGCCGACGACAATCAGTGGCTCAATTTGCCCGGCAGCAATCAACGACTGCGCAGTCTCATCCACACGCCATTCCTGCCCGGGAATGAAAGACGTGGCGCCATCAAACAGGTTCTGGCCATCGTTGAGATAAAGAACCGAATATCGTTTTTCGTTGTTCGATTCATAACTCGGCGGTAAGTAGACCAGAATATCTCGATCGTTATTCAATATCTTCGAGTGAAAACTTTTGTGCACGCGTATGTCACCACTGAGTGTGTGACCCTGCTGCGCCCCCGCTGGGCCGGCCAAAAACAAACCCGCCAGAGCCGCGAAGCAAGGGACCAGACGGTTCCTGAAATTCCTGGCGCATTTCACAGGTCACACAATAACGATTACGAATGGTTTTGTGAAATCACACTCAACCGCAGAACAGGAAGCGGTAGCGACCTGGCCGGTTCGACTCACTCCAGATGTCAATCATTATTGAAAGAAAAGGGGCGGACACTTGGGTCCACCCCCGTTCAACCGAATTGTCTTGCACGGTTATCTATTTTGTACGCACCGCGATCTCCACACGCTGGGGTCTCGATTTGTTGAGGGCAAGTTTGCTTTCATGCGCAATCTTCGTTTCCGAGCCCGATGGAAACAGTTGACGGCCGTTGTCGACAGTCAACCAAATCTGGGAAAGGAAATACTGCTCGCCATACTTGTTGAAGACCAACCGTTCGCCGGCTTTCGAATCTCGCGAGCCGATGGTCAACGGGGCACTTATTAGCGCGGCCGTTTTGCCGTCAGCGCTGCGAATCGCAAGCGCGTTTCCCGAAAGTTTCTTAATGATGTAGTTGCCCGCTTTCAGCTTTGCCGTCCCTGCTGAGAAGTCGAAGGGAACGTTAACTTCCGCCCTGCCCAGTGTCTGAGCATTAACGCTAGCAATGGCCAACATGAAGAAGAGGCCCACTATAGCTATGCTTCTCATAATTTGAATTTTCATACGACTCCTTTGGTCTGTCCGATTCAGGCTAGCCCTATTGCTGCCTTCATCTACTAACGCGACATCCACGGCAAAACGAGCTCAAGGCATAGTCGTGAAGGCCAATTGACGTCAATCGAACTCAAATCTATGCTCAGACGTACAACTGGTTCTGGTGCAAATTGAATCCAGGTACGATTGATGTCGCAACCACCACAAAACGTAACGCAGTTGCTAATCGGCTGGGGACAGGGCGACAAGGAAGCGCTGGACAAACTTGTGCCAATCGTCTATGACGAATTGCGCAGGCAAGCTGCACGCTATCTGCGGCATGAACGCGCCGGACATACGCTGCAGACCACCGCCCTAATTCATGAGGCGTATTTGCGTCTGATCGATCAGAAGAATGTTCATTGGCAAAATCGTGCGCAGTTCTTCGGTATCGCAGCGCAGTTGATGCGACGGATTCTTGTCGACCATGCCCGCACCAGGAAGCGCGCGAAACGTGGCGGTTCCGACATAAGGGTTCCATTTGAAGACGCCGTGGCAATTGCCAGTGCACCGGAGCTCGATGTCGTAGCCCTCGACGAGGCTTTGAAGCGACTGGCAGAGATTGATGAACAGCAGGGTAAGATCGTGGAACTGAGATTTTTTAGCGGCTTGACAGTGGAAGAGACCGCCGAGGTGCTGGGCATTTCACCAGCTACTGTGAAACGCGACTGGAGCATGGCGAAGGCATGGCTTCACCGTGAGATTAGTAATGATGAGCAAAGTTAGTTCCGAACATTGGCAGCAGCTGAAGGAGGTGTTTGAAGGAGCAGTTGAACGCTCCGGGGCCGAACGAATTGCGTTTCTCGATGAAGCGTGTGCCGGTGATACGTCGCTGCGCGAGGAGGTGGACTCCCTGCTCCAGTCTTACCAAAAGGCAGGCAGTTTCATGGAGTCCCCGGCGGTAGCATCTGCAGCAGAGTCGCTAGTGGGAGAACAAAACCAACTCGAGGTGGGGCAACGCGTGAATCACTATGAAATCGTTGCGCCGATCGGCGTGGGAGGTATGGGAGAGGTTTATCTCGCCAAGGACACAACACTAGGGCGGCTCGTTGCAATCAAGTTACTGCCCGAATATGTAAGTAGCGATCCGGAGCGCCTGCGCCGTTTCAGACAGGAAGCTCGTTCCGCTTCAAGATTGAGTCATCCCAACGTTTGTGTGATTCACGAGGTTGGCGAGACCGACGAGGGACGCCCGTTCATCGCAATGGAATACATTGAAGGCGTGATCTTGCGTGAACGAATGAACGATGGAAAGATGAAACTCGGTGAGGTGCTGCACATCGCGATTCAAATTGCGGATGCGCTAACAGCGGCCCATCGGTCGGGCATAGTACATCGTGACATCAAGCCAGAAAACATCATATTGCGGCAGGATGGTTACGTGAAGGTGCTCGACTTCGGCCTGGCAAAGTTGAGCGGCATAAACAAACTCGACTCCCAATCAACTATGTCAACGCTGCTGGTTAATTCGACTCCAGGCATGGTGATGGGCACAGTTGCCTACATGTCGCCGGAGCAAGCTCGCGGAGTTGTTGTTGATGTGCGCACGGACATCTGGAGTCTGGGTGTCGTGCTTTACGAAATGCTTTCTGGCCATCCACCTTTTTCCGGCGCAACGCCGACCGACGTCGTCGTTTCAATTGTTGAGAAAGATCAGCCGGCGATTTCCCAATACGTGGACGAAACTCCATCCGAACTCGAACGAATCGTAAGGAAAGCACTGCGGAAAGATCCTGACGAGCGATACCAAATCGTCAAAGAAATGGCTATCGATCTTCGCAGCTTGCAAAGAGATTTGCAGAACGGTCATTCAATAACGGCGGCGTTGAGTGCTAGCTCGAAGATCGTTCAAGGGCGCACAGGAATTTCAACCGCACAAGAACAGGCCGTCGATACAGATCAATTCCAAGCCTCTCGCATGACGATGGTTGGTGGGCCACGTTCTCACAGCCTCGGTTGGACAACCCGTCTTGGATTGATTGCATTTGCAATCGTAGTCATCGTCGGCGGCGCGTTCGCGATCTACAGATTATCCAGGAGGACTGACTCGATCTCCAGATTTCGTCCTCGCTTCCAACGAACAAATGTGACAAAGCTCACGACAAATGGTAATGCATTATTCACCTCGATCTCGCCGGACGGTAAATACGTCGCTTACGTAAAGAGTGAGGGCGGTAAGGAGAGCTTGTGGCTGCGGCAAGTGGAAAGCGCGGGAAACCTCGAGATCTCGGCGCCCAGAGACGGGCACTACCGCGGACTCGTTTTTTCGCCAGAAGGAGCCTTTATCTACTATGCCTATTCGACGCAAAGCGATAACGACTCTGTCGACATTTACAAAGTGCCCGTACTCGGAACAGGCGCGCCTGCCGTCAAAGTGAATCCCGAAGCAGGACCACCCCGGTCCTCACATGATGGCAAGCGCATAGCATTTGTTCATCACGACCGGGCCAATCGGATCGATACGTTGAAGATCGCGAAATCCGACGGAAGCGACGAGCAGATACTGGCCACTCGCCATTGGCCCGATAGATTCGGCTGGGGCTGGGACGCCATGCCCTCGTGGACCGAAGACGATCAGAGTCTTGATCTGGCAATAGTAAATTCTGATGCGTCCGGTTTCTATGTAAGTATCCATGAAATACGCGTAGTGGATCATGTCGAACGGACGATTCCACTTTCTCTGCAGCGATTCGAGCAGCCCGATAACGTTTGTCTTTTGCCGGACGCAAGCGCGGTAATAATGTCGGCTAAGGCTCAAGGCGCTTCTTTCGAACAGATATGGTATCTGGGTCTTGACGGCAGTGTCCGCACTCTCACAAATGATCTCAGCGACTACCGAGCAGCGATCTTAACGGCCGATGCGTCCTCTCTTGTAACGATCCAGACGCAAACACTCTCAAATATCTGGACGGCACCAAAAGCTGACACTGTTCATGCAGCACAAATCACACCGGGCCGAAGCCGGTATTTCGATCTATGTTGGACACCCGACGGCAAGATTGTTTATGCGTCAGACGCCAGCGGGAGCGCGGACATTTACGAAATAGCAGCAAATGGTTCCAGTGGCAGACAATTGACCTCCGGGGTGAAGCGCAACTACGCGCCTGCAGTATCTCCCGACAATCGTTTTATCGTTTTCCATTCCAATCGCTCCGGCATTTTTCAGATCTGGCGCATGGACCGCGATGGTAGCAATCCCGTTCAGTTGACCACGGGTAACTCCGAAAGCAACTGGCCCCAGTTTTCTCGGGATGGCAAATGGGTAGTGTACGAACATTTCGAGTCGGGAGTATCGGGTACATTGTGGAAGGTGCCGATTGAAGGCGGAACACCGGCAAAAGTCACCGAAGGTTTTGGCATCAGACCCGTTGTTTCTCCAGATGGTAAGTGGCTCGGCTTCTGGCAAAACGATGGACAGGCTGGCTCTCATTGGCGCCTGGGTCTGGTTTCGGTTGAGGGTGGAAAGCAGATGAAAACTTTTGAAGTAGCTCCCACGGTCCAAATTCAATGGGACACAGCTTTGCGTTGGAGTGCGGATAGTCGCAGTTTGACTTACGTAGATCACAGTGGTGGTATCGATAATCTTTGGGCTCAACCGATCGACGGAGGTCAGGCAAAGCAGTTAACAGCATTTACCGATAGCAGCATTTTTGCTTTTGACTGGTCGCGAGAAGGCAATCTCGTTGCTTCGAGAGGAGTGCTCACGAGTGATGTTGTGCTGATCAGCGATGCGAGCGAGTGACAAGGCGGTACCGACTGGGGGTCCTAAGTTGCCGAGACTGAACCATTCGGACAATACCACTCAACGACAGAACAGGAAGCGGTAGCGGCCTAGCCGGTTCGAAACACTCAACCACATAACCAGCGAGTTGAGTACTGCGAACCGGCCAGGTCGCTACCGCTTCCTGTTCTGACGTTGAGCGACATTTCAGATGAGTCGTGGCGACGATCTGGCGCGAGTCGAGGAAGGAGCTCGGGTTAAGAGACTATCCTAGCGGCTGCCGAGGTCATAGACCGACGTGTTGGAGTTATATCCCTTCCAGTCAAACCAGTAGTCGTTGAGTACGGCGATTTTGTGCAAGTGCTTTCCCGTCAGTGGACCGCTAACAGCCGTACCCGTGAAGTCCCACTCGCTGCCCGTCTCTGCATCGATTAGTCGCAACGGTAAAGTCTGCTGCTTAACAAAAAACTCCAATCTTCTACCATCAATCGACCTCGCGTACGCGCGAACCGATTTCTTATCATCTCCGACAACGATGACAATAGGGACTCCGCCCACATCATCAAGTATAGGACTTTGCTTTAACAGTGCGTCGAAGGGGTAAGCCCGCGCCGCGCCATTGAGACTAATGCCAACAACCAGAGCCCGCGGTGTAAGAGAATTATCAATCTTGTTAGCTGTCGTAACCGGCACGCGCACCATTCGCTCTTCCCAGTTAGCGGGAGCATATTCTCCGGCACGCAGCACCGCTTCATTCGGCCGCAGCACACGGCCCTGAGGTCTTTCCGGTTACCTGCTGCCACCATGAGCCCGTTTCTTCGTCGCGCATGATGAAGTTCTGGTTGTTGATACCTGCGAGATGAAAATGAAGTATTCGGCCGTTGACTGTCGCTTCCCACACCAGACCGGTGTGACAGAGCGTTCAATAAGTCGCCACTATTGGCGTTCCTCCAACAACATCCTGGACGACGTGGTGATAAGCCATGAAGCGGACTGGGTAAGCTACAGCTTCGCCGTCGTTTTCAACGGCCATCACAATGTCGGTGTCATTTATGAACGTGGCTTCATTGGGCTTGGCGTACGTCGCATTGGCGAGAGGATTGAACATCCACTCGAAGTGATTCTGGCGGGCAAACCAGGTAGAAGCCAACAGAGGCACTGCAATCAAGACAAAAACAGTTTTGAGCCACCAGCGACGTGTACCACTCCAGAGCCATCCAACAATCATTACGGTAAGCACTGAAACGGCCAGAGTCACTATCGGAGACCACCGTCGCAACACATAAGACAGCGCGAGCCCCCGTTCAGATTGGGGTTTGAAAGGTTGAACAATCCAAACAGGCGGAAGCACCATCGCGAGACTGATCAGGACGAGCAATAGCAAAGTGATCCATGCGGTCCTACGACTTGGGAAGGAAGCTCGATTGTTAGTCATCATACTGTTAAGTTCGGTCCGCAAGAGTGTAAGGGTAGCTCCTCAAAAAAAGAAGAGTGGAAAGGTCGCTAGTGGTTCACCATTAAGCCAAATCACTCAACCTCATAACCTCACAGGTCGGGAAGGTGGACCCTGTCCCCGCCCAAGTTTGAATGCCGGTCATCATGCGAGTAAGTCATTCAAGTAAGACAACCGAAACCTCATGATCAAGCTTGGCCTTAAAGGTGCCGAGATTTGAGTTATTGATTTGCTGGTGGATGGCATTCAAACTTGGGGCGGGGACAGGGTCCACCTTCCTAACCTGAGAGATTACTGAGATTGAGTGAATAAGCTGGTGGATGGCATTCAAACTTGAGCGGGGACAGGGTCCACCTTCCCGACCTGTGAGGTTAATGAGATTGAGTAATTAGTTTTGATGGCTTTGCGCTGCGTTCAAAAAGTGATTTAATCACGTCCAGAAAGGACTCAAACATTTCAGACTCCTTCTGCGGCAATTGCAGATGGTGTTTGTTTTTTGATTATGGCTAAAGCGATGCGTGTTGGCGTATTGACCGGCGGTGGCGATGCTCCAGGATTGAACCCCGCGATTAAAGGTTTGGTATATCGTGGCTCCGAACTGGGACAGGAAGTCGTCGGCTTGTTTGACGGCTGGCGAAGCTTGTTGAATCCGCTTCCAGACGTTCTACCTCTGGTGCGCGAAACGGTGCGCAGATGGGATCGCGATGGTGGAACGAATCTCGGTTCTTCACGCACAAACCCTTTTAGGCAATTGACAGAGTCCGGAGAGATTATCGACCGTTCTGAGGAAGTAATTGAGAACATCAAGAAACTCCAGCTCGATGCTGTTGTGGCGTGCGGTGGAGAGGATACCCTTGGCGTAGCCGCACGGCTCGCACAAGTGGGAGTTCGCGTAGTTGGCATTCCAAAGACGATTGATAAAGACTTAAACGGCACTGACTATACTCTCGGGTTCGACACAGCACTTCGCAACGTGTCTGAAGTCATCGAGCGGTCGCGCACTCCCGCCGGCTCACACGGTTGGGTGCAGATCGTTGAAGTAATGGGACGCCACGCTGGGCATCTGGCTTTATGGTCTGGCGTTGCGGGCCAGGCACACCTCATTCTCATTCCTGAACACCCTTTCCGCTATGAGAGAGTTTTTAAACTCCTCAGCGACAGGCTGGGTGAGCCCGGCCTGAGTCGAGGGCTCTCGCAGCGGCCGCGTTATGCGGTAATCGTCGTAGCTGAAGGGGCACGCGCCGAAGATGGCGAGATGGTCACCATTGATGACCGTCATGATTCCTTTGGGCACATGCGTCTGGGTGGAATCGGGGAGGCACTCGCACGAAGAATCATGAGTGAGACGCCCTACGAATCTCGAGCGGTAATGCTGGGCCATCCTCAGCGTGGAGGTGCACCGAGTCCGATCGATCGCATCATGGGTCTGTTGTTTGGGGCGCGAGCAGCCGAGGCTGTGGCTGCCGGCGATTTCGGAAAGTTGGTGTCCGCCCGCGGTATTGCTCCGGCGTGCGAACTTTCACTAGTCGATATCTCATCGGTTTCCGGAGCGATCAGCGCTGTGGACGTTGCCAGGTATTACGATACCAATCGCTACCATCTCAAGGGGATCGGCATGTAGGGCTCGCTATTGCCCGTTGCTGTGGAGAACATCAGAGTCGGTCTCAGCAACGTCAATAAGTCTCTGCTTAAAGATCATTCCAAACAACTTTCTCGCCATGTCGTGGTCAAGGTTTTTTAATATGGCATACTGACCAAGCGCCCCATCTTTGTCCTTCAGCCTTAGACTTACTATGCCCAGATTGAAATACGCGATCGCGAACTCTGGCTCAAGCGAAGTTGCCTTCTTCAGAAATTCGGTCGCCTCTTTGTAACGCTTCAATTTCGCACAGGCAAAGCCGAGGTCGTTATAAATGACAGCATCGTTTAATTCCAAGGCCTTTGACAGAGAGGCAACTGCCTCGTCGTAGCGTCCCATGCGCAGGTAGACTTGACCCAGCTTGCCATGGGCTGTTGCAAAATTTGGTCTGAGCAGGATTGCCTGGTGAAGAGACTCAACCGCGTCAAGGTAACGACCCAAAAAGTAGTACGCACTGCTGAGATTGCTGCGAAACGCAGGCTCGTTCGGTTGGTTACTAATTGCAAGCTGGAAAAAGTCGGCGGCCTCCTGATACTTGGCCAACTGACAATAGACTACGCCCAACTCGTTGTACGCCGCAGCATCGTTTGGTCGAAGGCTGATTGAACGCTTCAAAGATTGATCGGCCTCTACGTATTGCTCGGTACGGCTATACATCCGACCAAGGTTGTAGAACGCTCGCGCGTCGTTTGGGTTGAGATGTATTGATTGGCTCAAAGCGTTAATAGCATCTTGATCTCGATTCATATCCCCATAGACGATGCCCAGATTATAGAATGCCGTCGAATAGTTAGAGTCCAGCGCAACTGCATGTTGACAAGACTCGAGGGCCTCCCTGGTTCGTTTCAACTTGTCGTAGAGCACACAAAGGCTGTTGTAGCCGTCCGCAAAATTCGGGTCGAGAATGACCGTCTGTTTCAAAGAATCGACTGCTTCATTTAAATGCCCAGCATGATACTGGTCGATCGCTTTGTTGTAAGACAGTATTGCACTGGGAGCCGGCGCTGCTTTAATGGAGGCGGCGTGGGTCACTTCGGTACCTTGTTGAGCCTGGCCTAATGTGCTCGTGGCGCAAAGGCAGCCGAAGATGAGCTGTAGTGCGAAGGCCAGACTCAAAGTTAATTTGCCGGTAGGTTTTTTCCTCATCAATCACTCCTTGGAAAGACTCGCGAAAGTCAAAATCTCGTTTATTTCAGAGACCGTTGTACGCAACAAGGACTACGCCCTAATGGCAATTCTGACTGCGGCGTGTTAGGCGCGTGTTAGCCCCGCGTTAATTCCCTGGGGCAATGCGCGTACCGATCTCTGTGAGGCAAGCGATTGAGTATTTGGTGTTGTGGTTATCTATCGTTTCGCGGTGAGTTTGAGGTTATTCAATAGCGTTCTTAGAGAAAGAAGCTCATTCGTGCGGGCATGACGAATTTGTAAATTGGCAGGAAGAAGAGCGACAGGATTGTGACGCGCTCTCGAAAACATTCTCTGTGTTCTCCGTGCCTCCGTGGTGATAAAAGCGCCGAAAACCATTTCACCACGGAGACAGGGAGAACACAGAGGACCCCGTGGGACGTGAAATTAGGACACTACCGAGCCGGGTGTTGCACTTTGCTCTCTTTCCCAACCTGAGAGCAAAGTAGCTGGTTGGTTGGTCCAGAAGGAGTGCTACTCAATCAAAACGACAAACTAAGTTCATCGGACATTAAGTCATCAGTGATTGCGCCCGCACTGCTGCTGGAGACAAGGCGGGCGTATTTCGCCAGCACTCCACGCTGATAGCGCGACGCCGGCGCCTGCCAGGCGGCGCGGCGACGATTCAGTTCCGCATCCGGGACGTTGAGTTGAAGCAATCTGGCCTCGGCATCAATGGTTATCGAGTCGCCCTCTTGAACAAGCGCAATCGTGCCTCCCACCGCCGCCTCGGGCGCCACATGACCGACCACCATGCCGTAGGTGCCACCCGAGAAACGCCCGTCCGTGATCAACGCGACCGCATCGCCCAGTCCGGCGCCGATTATCGCCGATGTTGGAGCGAGCATCTCGCGCATGCCTGGTCCACCTTTCGGACCTTCATACCGAATCACAACCACGTCGCCCGGTTTAATGCCACCTG
>WNFC01024780.1_pt1 | contig 16310 bp, 10 predicted proteins | sample 5400541 | NCBI WGS metagenome assembly WNFC01 (sample SAMN13153342, study PRJNA577476) | soil metagenome | isolation source: 120 cm saprolite under Douglas fir tree site 2 hole 2 replicate 1 | place: USA:California | collected 2015-04-18
ACCAACGATGAGCCGAACGACATGAATTTGCTTACCATGGTAAGAAGCAGCTCCCATCCATTCCTGAAGGGCAGGCCGCAATACTTCATGCAACCCAGCGTACCCACCCGCGGAGCGCATTACGCAGTGACCACTGTCAAGAATGTCTTGCAACATCCTGATTCGCCAGTTTCTGACCTGGCGCAGGTTGATGATTGTTTGATTCATACCGGCAGTAAGAAAATCCTGGACGGCGTTTGCTCCCAGCTTGATCTAAAGCCAGGGTCCCAGAAGGTACATGGCTCCTACGAAGTACTAAAGCGCTATGGAAACCTCTCGAGCGCATCGACAGGATTTATGTTGGCCGAAAAAAACGACTGGACAGGGCCCACGATTGTTGTAGGTTTTGGAGTGGGATTTACCGCAAGTGCGGGAATAATGAACTACAACTAGAGAGGCAGACGGGGTTTCTACTTAGGCGCCGACATCCTGCAGTTCGTTTTTCCGAACCGACAAAGAGTTGATAATTGCGGCTACCTGCGAAAAAGCGAAGGGTTTACCAATAATTCCATCAACCAAATTGTCCTCGCCGGCAGGGGGAGCAGTCGCCGGCCCGTAGCCGGTAACCATCACGATCTTGATCTCGGGCCAACGCTTGCGAATTTCCCTGGCCGTTTCCCATCCATCCATTTCGGGCATGGCGAGATCTGTAAAGACAAAATCTACAGGATTGCCGCGCAGCTTTTGCAAAGCATCCTGCCCGCCATCTGCCAACACAACATTGTGTTTGACCGCTTCCAACATCTCGGCGAGTGTTTCCCTCACAGCGGGCTCATCATCCACAACCATTATTCTAAGGGATTGGGTTGTATCGCTGGTTGTCAACACATCCGTTGCCCGTGCATCCGCATCGGCAGCGGGAAGGTTAATAGTGAAAGTAGTACCAGTGCCAGGCTCAGACACTACGCTTATCGAACCTTCATGGCGTTCGATGATGCTATGGCTGACAGAAAGACCGAGGCCCGTACCGTGCGCACCCTTCGTGGAGAAGAAAGGCTCAAAAATCTTTTGCCGGACGTCTTCAGGCATTCCCATTCCGCTGTCGATGAATTGGAGTAACAGTCTACTTCCCTCACGCTTGCAAGTGATTGACAGTTGGCCACCCTTGGGCATCGCGTCCACAGCATTGACGATTAGATTCACAAACACTTCTCGCAATTCCGATGCACTGCCATAAGTGTTGTCGCTGCGTTCTGCGTCTAATTCGACTTCGTATTCAAGGCCCCGCAATCGAGCCTCATTTTCCCAGCGCGTCCTGGTGATTTCTATCGCATCATGCAGGAGACTACGGACATCAAGTAGCTCAAAGTCTTTTACTGGCGACTTACGAGCAAATGTTTGGATTCGTCGCACGGTAGCTGCAGCATCCTCGGCCGCAGTTTGAATGATATCGAGATTGCGCACCAGCGCCTCGTCCTTGACTTGCCTGCGTAACAATTGCGCTCGGCCAAGTATGGCTGCCAGTGAGTTGTTGAAATCGTGGGCCACGCCGGAAGCTAATTGCCCGAGAGCCCTCAACTTGTCAGCTCGTGCTGCGCGCTCACGTTCTTCCTTCTGCCCTGTTATGTCGCGCGCAATGCCCAAAACTCCTGTTGTTCGTCCCTCGACGACCAATGGTGAATTATCAACTCGGGCATACCGCAATCTCCCATCATGTGCGAAGTAGCGCATTTCATAGGTCTGCGGCAGGCCGTTCAAGGCTGCGTGCAACTTCTCTTTCACCAGCTCGCGATCACCCTCATGGACCATGTCTAGAAGGTGCCGGCCAATGAAATCACCACGCTGGTAACCGAGCCCCAAAAGCGTGGCGCTGTTGCACCATTTGAAATGGCCCGATGGATCGACCGCATATATCGACTCGCGAGCGCTCTCAAGAATGTTAGTTAATAGCGATTGGTGTTCGCGTGCGACCGCCTGTACCTTACGCAACTCCGAGAGGTCACGGGCAGTGCAAACCGCGGCTTCCGCGGCACCGTTTTCATTGAGAACAGGCTCAACCGAAACCAGCAAGGGTCGGTTCAGGCGGCTAGGCGTGATTTCGATCGTGAAACTCTTGCGGGTCTCAATTGCCTTTTCAACGATACATGCGTCATCGTCTTCGCTGGACCGCAATATGTCGCAGCAGTGCCGGCCAAGTAAGTCGCGTGGGTGAACGTCTTCCAGCGCAGCGCCCGCTCTGTTCACACGTTTCAACTCACCGGCTCTATCGAAAATGAATATTCCATCCGACATGGCATCGAAAGTTGTTTCCCACTCGTTCTTTCCGCGCGCAACCATCTCAAAGAGTTCGGCCTGCGCGATGCCGATCGCCAACCGCTCAGCAAATGCCTCAACCAAAGACAATTCATCTTCTGTCCAGCGTCGAATGCGGTCCGTTTGATGAATGCACAGGACGCCGCGAAACTGACCCTTGACCATTAAGGGATAAATAACCTGCGCGCGAACATCTGACCTGTGCGCATGAGCACGGACATAGGCACTGAGCTCTTCAGGCCCTTCTGAATAGTTCAAAGCGTCGTCAACGACAAGCGGTCGATTTGATTCGAGCAACGAACGTCCAATGGGATCGTCATGTTCTATTTCTAGGTGGTTTATGCTTTCACAGCCAGGAGCCACATATTCATACTCTAGCCGTGAGTCCAAACCTTCCCTGTTGTACAAGGAGAGATGAACTCTGGAAGGAGATAATGCGATCCCCAATTCACGTGTCGCAGTACTCAAAACCTGAGGCAGACTAAGCGATGCGCGTATCGCCATGGTCAAACGATTTACCAGTGCTTCGCGCGTCGACGTCGTTTCCGCTTTTTGATAAAGCCCCGCTTGTCTGATGGCAATTCCCGTTTGATCGGCTACCGCCTTAGCGAGCGCGATATCCGCTTCACTCCAGCGCCTCAACTCTCGAGTCGTTGATAGAGCAAAGGCAGCGGGCACTTCATCGCCAACCCTGATCGCGACGTACATGATCGATTGAACACTTGCCTTCGATAGGATTTTTTCATAAAGGTCGCTGATTCTACTGTCGTTCGCGGCGTCCGTAAAAGCCAGCACACCCGTTTCGTCAAGCGCTGCAATCAGTGTTTGCAGGTGCCTCAGATCAAAGTCTGACGCCGCAGGCTGCACGCCGTCCACGTGATACTCTGCGACGTTGGTAGCGTATTGCTCCCTGTCGTCTCTCATGAAGAGCGAGCAACGGTCGACATTCAGGTAAGAACCTAATTCACGCACCGCCGTTTGAAAAATCTCCTTACTCTCTAACGAACATCTGATTGCTTGAGAAATCCGGTGCGTCATCGCCTCGCGTCGCGCCTGTTGAGCCAAAGCTTCTTCCGCACGGCGACGCTCGCTGATGTCCACGCCAACACCGGCGACGAATTTATTCCCGGAAGCGTCAGCAGTGAGAAACTTAAAAACAAGCAAGTGACGCGGTGCACCATCTTCGGTCGGGATCGTTTCGACCACTTCTTCCGGCTTCCCCGTCCGAAGCACGTTTAGATCGTGCCGATGAGTCTCCTCAGCAAAATTGGATGGCAACCAGTCAAAGCTGGTGCGACCCCGCAGAAAACTAAACTTCTCGCCAAACAACCGCTCGAACGGTTTGTTTACATATACGTAGCGGCCTTCGGCGTCTTTCATAAAAGCCACGGCTGGACTGTTGTCCATGAAGCTGTTGAAAAACGCCCGGCTTTCAAGGAGGGCTTCTTCTGAACGCTTCCGTTCGGTCAGGTCACGGCCAATGCCTTGCACACCCACCGGTTTGCCGTCGCGAAAAATTACCCGAGTGCTGACCTCCAGTCGCACTCTTCGGCCATCTTTAGAAATGATCTCAATCTCGTAAACCGTAGGAGTTTTCTCAGCAGGGCTTAGACCGAATTTCTCACGTGCGAATTCCAGATATTCCGGAGCAATCACATCAGCGACATTGATTCTGAGTGCTTCTTCGCGCGAGTAGCCGGTGATACGTTCGCCAGTTCTGTTTAGAGAAGTAATGTTGCCGTGCAGATCATTTGTGTAAATGATGTCGTTGGCGTTTTCGAAGAGTTCGCGATAGCGCTCTTCACTTTCGCGGATTGAGGCCTCCGCTCGGCGATTGTCTGTGATGTCTGTGGCTACGCCAATCACTCCCGCAATATTGTTGCTTTCGTCTGTAAGGGGAGAATAACGAACCTCGAAGGTTAGATCACCTACAGCTACGGCGGTCTGAAAGGCCTCGCCGTTCAACGCGCGGCGAATATGCTCAATCACCGACGGCACATCACGGTAAAGTTCGAAGGCTGACTGCCCTACAACTTCGCCTGGCCGTAAACCAAGACTCTTGAGCCCTTCACCTTCGGATAGTGTGAAGGTGCCTTCCTTATCGATCGCAAAGAGAATGAGAGATGCGCTACCCACAACCGTTTGCAGACGGGCTTCTGCCTCTCTCAGTGCCTCACGTGCACGCTTTTGTTCTGTAACGTCGCGGATTACAGCCTGGACTGCAGACTTGCCTTCGTATGTAATGGGAATGCCGGCAACTTCAATGTCGATAACCTGTCCATCCAGCCGGATGGATTTTTCCTCCATCAGTGGCGCCGGCTGCCCGAACTGCTCAAGTTTTGCGAGGCGTTTCTTGACGACGTCACGGTAGTCAGGATGGACTAAGTCCAAAACCGGGGTTCCTATCAGGTCTTCAGCGCAGGATGCGGCCCAAAGTTTTTGCGCCGCGGGATTGAGATAAGTAAATTTGCCTTCGCTATGGACAATGATCGCGTCAGGAGAAAGTTCGACTAGTTGCCGATATCTTTCTTCGCTCTCCTTGAGCGCTTGCTCAGCCACTTTCTGATCTGTTACATCGCGAACGACTCCACGAACGCCTATCGGTTTGTCCTGTCGATCACGTTCAACGGTAATGATTCCTTCCAACCATCTTGAGCTACCTTTTCCATCCGTCAAACGGTAGATCGAACGCAGCGGTGAAGCGGTGTTAGGATCTTTGGTCTCGGCGATGTCGTAGGCCGCCGCCTGGGCGTCAATCAGCTCGCCTAAGTGTTTGCCAACCAGGGCCGACGCGGGGCGGGCGAAAAAACGAGCACCGGCATCATTGATGCTTTTGATGTATCCATTCATGTCCCGCGTATAAATTATGTCCGCGGCCTGCTCGACGATATCTCGGTAGTGCTTTTCAATGCGATGACGCTCAACCAGTCGAGCGACGAGACCTTGAATACCGTCGTCTCGCGAATGTCGTGTTCCACTGATTAGAAGAATTGGAAGGTCGGCTGTTCGTGAGTCGTCTTTGAGACGACGGCACAACTGCAGGCCGTCGACAACAGGCATCACGACGTCGCTGATTACGACGTCGGGCTCGAAAGACAAGGCCAGTTCGAATGCTTCTGCGCCGTCTTTAGCTGCGGAAACTTCGTAGCCTTCCTGCCCCAATAGTTCAACTATGAGGTCGAGTATTTTCTGATCGTCATCAACGACCAGGATCCGGCCTCGATCCGAGGAACTTATGCTCATTTAGTCTGCGCCTGACTTTGCGAATAACTGCCTAGGGAGGTCGTGGGAACGGAAGTGGGAGTAACTGTTTTGCCAACACGAATGCGTTGGTTTCCAGAGTATAACAAAGTTGACGATAGTTTGTCACCCCATTGTTTGCTTGAGTTTAGGGGTAGTACGGGGGGCTAGTTTTGGTCTTAGGACTTCTTGCGGGCGGGCGTTTCCGGGCCTCCGCTCTTAGAAAAATACCCGGACCGGTAGTTGAGTTTGAGGCTCTCTTTACGCAGCTCAGGATTGACAACCTGTATCTCAATACGACGGTACGAGCCATCGCGAGCCTTGTTTGAAGGAGAATAAGCGACCAGATACTGTTCCCGAAGGTCTCGTTGCACCTGGACGAAGGCTTCGCGGAGTTCCCTTTCGTTGCGTGGGAAATATGCGCGCCCTCCAGTCTGCTCAGCTACTTTCCGAAGCGAGCCCTCATCGACGTTGAAGCTGTAACGATCGCCGATCCCAATCGCGTAAATCAGGGCATCCGACTTTTGCGCCCGCGCGACGGCATCGTGAAGCTTCAAGCGGCTACTCGTGTCGTCACCGTCCGTGAGCAATATGATGGCTCTCCGGGTATGTTCTGCAGACTCACTCAACAGTTCTTCGGAGGTGGCCCAAATGGCATCCCAAATAGCAGTCGAACCTGCGAGGCTTTGATTCGTTCCTGAGATGGGAGGAGTGCCGTTAACTACGACGCCACCTCCTACGTAACCGGACGGCGGGACGAATTCCACTCGATCAATGGCGCGACGCAGACGCTCAATGTTGCCAGTGAAACCTTGCTCTAATGTAGTCTCTCCCGTGAAGGACACTACCGCACCTTCGTCTTTGCTTGGCCGTAATACGTCTTCCAGAAAGGTGCGGGCTGCCGCTTTCTCGTCAGGCAAGGTTCGCTCTTCCGACGCACTCGTATCGATCAGAATTGCAATCGACAGCGGGAGATCCAGATTCTGTTGGAAAGTAAAAATCTCTTGCGGCTGTCCGTCTTCAAGCACACGAATGTCATCCGCTTTGAGGTTGCTAATGAAGCGTTTGTTTTTATCCGCGGCTGTGAAGAAAATACTTGTGAGGTTGGTCTCGACCTTGACTACTTCATCTGAATCCTGGGGCAACTCTTCTCGTGGGCGGGCCGTGGGGGTTGGCGAAGGACTCGGGCGCTGGTCCTCGATCCTGGCACCGCTCCTGTCCTGTGAACTCTGAGCAAACAAACGGTGCGCGGCAACGCTTCCCGATAACATGGAAACAACCATCAGGAACAAAAACAATGAACGCTTGCTCTCTAAAAACCCCATCTTACCCCTGCCAATCTTCCGTTCTTATGGCGTTACGCTATCGGCGATAGCTTTATAGCCGTGTTTCGTTCTGACTTTTAGATCGCTCCTACGCTCTGCAAGTTTCACATCGATCTTTCTGAAGCTGCCATCATAGCGATCGTTTGTAGGCTTATAAGTGACAAGATACTGCGCTCGCAGTTCTTTTGAAATCTTCGTAAAGGAACGTTCGAGCGAAAGCATATCACCGGTAAAAAAAGCTATTCCTCCGGTCTCTTCAGCGAGCGTTTGCAGGGCGCGATCTTTCTTGTCTGAAACCTGGCCCGCTTCCACGCCCGGTACGGTGGCCAGGAATCCTGCTTTGGTTGAAATGGCAAAGATCGTAGTTTCGGTCCTTTGCGCGATGTCTATGGCGTCACGAATGTTTGCGCGACTATAAGTGTCCTCACCGTCAGTGACCAGCACTAACACGCGACGGCCAGGAGCGGATCTCATCTTCTCATCGCAAAACTGCCAGACCGCGTCGAAAAGGGCAGTCTGTGTTCCCATTTTCTTGACACCAAAAACTGCGCGATCGAGGAGGTCGAGCTTGTCCGTGAAGTCCTGGAGCAGGGTGATCTCATCATCAAACGTAGCAAAAAGGACTCGATCCTTTCGTGGCCGAACTACCGTCTGAATAAAGTTCATCGCCGATTCTTGTTCAAACTTCAACTTCCCGGCTGTCGAAGGAGATGTGTCCATTAACACCGCGACGTACAGCGGAGACGTTTTCGAGAGGTCATCCGAAAAGGTCTCGATCTGTTGAGGCACTTTGTCCTCAAGAATCATGAAGTCTTCTTTTGTTAAGCCCGGTACGAACTGTCCCTTCTTATCCACTACAGTAATCGGAAGCCGGACTCGACGAATGGGAATCTTGACCGACTCCGGAGTTTGTTCCCCGGCCGGTGTAGGACTAGGTGACGGCTTCGGTTTCTGAGCACAAACGCCAGCCACGGCACCGAGGGCACAAACGACCAACAAAGGTCCAAACAAGAAGCGTATTAAAGCTGACAACATACAATAGCAACTATGATTCAGGTAATTATGGAGCTTGTTAAGCACCGGCGTTTCGATGCCCGCAAGAGCTAAGCTGTTGCCCTTTGCGGCGACTGCGATGCAAAGCATAAGAACATAGAATGGTTAATCGATCAAAGGTGCCTGCGCTTCGGACTTGACAACGTGCATCACGAGATCGAGGCACTACTATCAATTGCTTACAATGGTTCAGATTTTCGGACCCGGTGCTACAATGCGATTGATTCAGTTTCCAGAGTGAACTTCGTCGCGCCCCAGCGTTCATGCCCGACACACCGAACAACTCAACTTCAGTAAATCCCGATTCACCGCCCGAATATGTTGCGCATTATCGCATCTTGCGCACGCTCGGCAAGGGCGGGATGGGCGAAGTGTTTCTGGGCGAAGACACAAAACAGCATGGCCGCAAGGTGGCCCTTAAAGTCCTATCTCCGGAACTGACGAAAGAGGAAAGCCGCCTTCGTCGTTTCAAACAAGAAGCCCGCGCAGTGCTCGCGCTAAACCATCCGAACATCCTGACGGTATTCGAAATTGGTCAAACAGGCCTGAGCTATTACATCGCGACGGAGTACATCGAGGGCGAGACGCTGCGCCAGTGTATCTGGAGCAAGCCATTGCCGCTTGATGAAGCTCTAGGCGTGGCCATCCAGGTGGCGATGGCGGTCGAGGCGGCCCATGCGGCGGGCATCATCCATCGAGACATTAAGCCCGAGAACATAATGCTGCGGCAGGATCGCTTCGTCCGCGACAGATTTGTAAAGGTCCTGGATTTTGGACTGGCAAAGTTAACGGAGAGCGAGGGCCTTTTCGCCGATCCTGAAGCTGTGACTATGCCGATCACTAAAACAAATCCTGGCGCGATCATTGGGACCACCGCCTACATGTCTCCCGAACAAGCGCAGGGTGAAAGTATTGACTCTCGTTCGGATATTTTTAGTCTCGGTGTGGTGATCTATGAAATGGTTGCGGGCCACCCGCCGTTCGCAGGACGTACTGACAGCCACGTTAGAGTTTCAATTCTCGATGATAATCCGGCACCCATGGTCCAGCATTCCAAGCCAGTCCCGCGGCAGCTGGAGCGCATTGTTTCCAAGGCTCTCGCAAAGGATAGGAATAAACGTTATCAGACAGTCACGGACCTCAAGCTTGATCTGGAACAACTTCGAGAAGAGCTTCACCTTTCGCGCTCGGATGCTGGCCACAAAACCGACGAAGGCCACAGTCCCCCCACAACAAAGACGGGCAAAGCCAGGACATCCCCTACTGACAAAAACTCACAAGCCGACACTGTCGCTGAAGGTGTTGATCATGGAGTTTCTGCCGGAGATCGGGCCAGAGAAGAGAGCCGCAAAAGCAAAGTGCTGGTTGGGCTTGGAGCACTTTTTTTGGTCGTCATTACGCTGGGCTACATTTACTGGAAGACGTTTTCCAAACCGACGATCAGTTCAGTTGCCATCCTTCCTTTTGCCAACGACAGTAAAGATCCTAATGCCGACTACCTGTCTGACGGCATTACTGAGAGCATCATCAACAGCCTGTCGCAATTACCCGCTTTAAAAGTGATGTCGCGGAACGCCTCCTTTCGGTTCAAAGATCGTAATCTCGATCCTCAGAAAGCTGGAAATGAGTTGCAGGTGGGGGCAGTGTTAGCGGGACGGCTCGTTAAACTCGGCGACCGTCTCATCATAAAAACTGAATTGATCAATGTCGCGGATGGTTCCCAACTCTGGGGAGCGGAATACGACAGCAGTCTTGCAGATATCCTATCGGTGCAGGATGAGGTGTCAAGAAAAATTTCGCAGAGTTTACGCTTGCGATTAACCGGAGAAGACGAAGAGAAACTCGCAAAACGTTACACCAAAGATGCCGAGGCCTACCAGCTCTATCTTAAGGGACGTTATTTCTGGAATAAGCGCGACGAGGAGGGATTCCGCAACGGAATCGGCTACTTCAAACAGGCTGAAGAGAAGGATCCCAGTTATGCCCTAGCGTACTCGGGGCTGGCGGATTCGTACGCACTGCTCTGTGATATCGGGGTAGTGGCCCCGATTGATGAAATGCCCAAGGCCAAAGCTGCCGCGCAAAGGGCCGTCGATACGGACTCCACGCTGGCTGAGGCATACACGTCGAGAGCATTTGTGAAACTTTCATATGACTGGGACTGGCTAGGCTCCGAGTCTGATTTTAGACGCGCATTGCAATTGAATCCGAAATACCCCACGGCCCATCAGTGGTACGCATCCTACCTCATGCAGATGGGAAAGTTTGATCGGGCGAAGGAAGAGATTAAGGAGGCCCACAATCTTGACCCGCTTTCACCGATCATCAGCTCGAATGCCGGTCTCTATTCTTACTACGCGCACAACTACGACGAGGCAATCAATAAATACAAACAGACCCTGCAGATCGAGCCTGATTTCTGGGTGGCGCAGCACTACCTTGCCCTGGCCCATGTGCAGAAAGGGATGTATACAGATGCGATCGCCGAATTGCGGTCGCTGATCAAAATCTCACCCACTGAACCGGTGCCCGACAAAGTCATCGAGACGGAAACTGAAGCAACAGCGTCCCTTGGTTTTGCTTATGGAATGGCCGGAAAACGTTCCGAAGCTCAGGCGATCTTAGAAAAGTTGCAGGCACTCTCGAAGCGTCGCTACGTTTCCGGCCTCTACTTCGCAATTGTGTATGCCGGTCTGAAGGACAACGATCGGGCCATCGAATACTTGAACAAAGCCTTCGAAAGCAGGCACCCGGGGCTGGTTTTGGTAAGGATTGAACCGATGTTTGATAATCTTCGAACTGATGAAAGATTCAAACACCTCGTCAATCGTTTCGAACCGATTCCCTGAAGTGAGTTTGATCCTCACTCTCCAACTCCGCCTCAAGACTCAATAATTCCGGCGGCAGAGGCGCATTGAATTTCATAGGTATCGCGGTTTTAGGATGTAGAAATCCCAGTTGCTCCGCATGCAAAAATTGCCGGCCCATCTTTCGGATAAGCGCCCGCAGTCTGGGATCCTGGATCATATTGTCGCGTCCGGCGCCATAAACCTCGTCTCCTACAACCGGATGTTTTAGCCAGGCGAGATGCACTCGAATCTGATGGGTCCGGCCCGTTTTTATTTCCACATCCAGAAGCGTGAAGCGTTGATATCGCCGTCGCGTCCGGTAGAGTGACAGGGAGCTCCGCCCCCCACGCACAACCGCCATCCGCGTGCGGTTACTTGGGTCGCGGGCGATCGGTTGATCGATGCGGCCGGAGTCGATCTCAAGGCGACCATGAACCAGGGCGACATAAGACTTGAAAACGGTGCGGTCGCGGAACTGATCGGCCAGGTTTTCAAGGGAGGCTTCGGTTTTCGCGATCACCAGCAATCCTGAAGTATCTCGATCCAGGCGGTGCACAATACCTGGACGCAAGGCTCCGGCGCTAGAGGGAAGTTGTTGGAAATGATAAGCAAGTCCATTTGCGAGTGTACCCGAATGTATGCCCGCTGCCGGATGGACTACCAAGCCCGCCGGTTTGTTAACGACCAGCAGGACATCGTCCTCGTAGACGATGTTAATGGGCATATCTTCCGGAGCAAACCGGACTGTGCCGGGTACGCTTAGCTCGACCTCAATTTCATCGTGCACGCGAAGCTTGTATGAAGGCTTAGCCGTTTTGCCATTAACCAGGACGTCTTCGCTTTCTATCAAACGCTGCAAGCGTGCCCTGCTCCATTCATCAATTTGGGAGGCCAGATATGCGTCGAGCCGCTCACCTTCATTCACTGTTTCTATTTTGAAGTTGAGGATTTCTTGATCGGGGGAGTGCGCTTCGGCGTTGTCGGTATCACCGTCGCTCATCCGTTCTGTCTTTCAAAGTCTTTCATAAACGACACGAGCGCCTCGACACCTTCGAGGGGAAATGCGTTGTAAATCGAAGCCCGAATGCCACCGACCGAACGATGTCCTTTCAGGCCATCCAAACCCAGAGCAGTCGCTTCAGCAGTGAACTTTTCACGATAAAAGCTGGTGGCGTCTATCGCATCATAGAGAAGCTTCGCTTTTGCCTCATTTTCCCGCTCCATTGCAGCCAGCCCGCCTTTTTCCTGGAGCCACCTGCAAACGAGGCTGAGGATATAGATGCCCCACGTGTTTGGGGTGTTATAGAGAGACTTATTCTCAACATGGGTCCGATAATCCAGCATCGCGTGAAGTCCATCCGGAATACGCTGCAAGAGATCGTCGCGGATGATTACGAGCGTAACGCCGCTGGGTCCCATATTTTTCTGCGCGCCGGCATAGATGAGCGCATATTTTTCTACAGGGATCGCGTGCGAAAGAATGTCTGATGAAGCATCCGCCACGAGAGGCACCTCCGCCACTTCAGGCTCGTGCTTCCACTCCACGCCTTCGATTGTTTCGTTCGTAGTGAAGTGAACATAGGCAGCCTTCGGATTGAGGTTCAGTTCGTCGGGACCGGGCACGCGAGTGAATCCGCCGTCAGCCATCGTTGCTGCGATATTCACAGCGCCGACGCGCTTGCCTTCCTTCAAAGCCTTCTTGCCCCAGCTTCCTGTAATGATGTAGTCGGCACTGCCAGCAGCCGGAAGAAAGTTCATGGGCACCATGGAAAATTGCAAACTAGCGCCGCCTTGCAGGAAAAGAACGTGATAGTTTGCCGGGATGCTAAGAAGCTCGCGCAAGCCACTATCGGCGCGCGAGATAATCTCATCGAAGGCCTTCGAGCGATGGCTAATTTCCATCACCGACATGCCCAAGCCCGGGAGGCTGAGCAGATCTCGTTGAGCTTCCTGCAGCACAGGAAGCGGCAGGATGGCCGGCCCGGCGCTGAAGTTATAAATGCGTTCGTTCATTGCGGTCTCCTCGTCTGTCGGACACTACTCGCCATACTTTGGCCGCAGCGCTTTGCCCGCCACTCTAACAATTACCGAACGCGGCACAAAGCGTTCAACTTCAACCATGAGCAGGTTGGTCCAACCAGAAACGACATGACTTTTTCGACGCGCCAGTCCGCGAAGAGCTGTTGCAACTACGTCTTCCGCCGTCTGTGCCGCGCGCATGGGTGGACGGTCAACTTGCGCAGCCTCGAAGAAATTGGTTTCGGTAACTCCCGGACACAGGGCCATCACATGAATACCATGACGCCGGTTCTCCTCCCACAGCGCTTCCGAAAAAGAAAGCACGAAGGCCTTCGACGCGGCATAAGTAGCCATGAAGGGGACTGGCTGAAATCCAGCAGTCGACGCGACATTGATGATGGTGCCTTGTTTCAGCTCGCGCATAGGAATAAGGAATCTATAAGTTAATTCGACCAAAGTCTTGATATTGAGGTCGATCATATTTAACTCACGATCTATATCAAGTTTGGCGAAATCACCCATCGATCCAAAGCCGGCATTGTTGATGAGCATGTCGATGTTAAGCGCGCGCTTCTCTGTTTCTTCAACCAGGTTGCGCACAGAATCAGACTTGCTGAGATCTGTAGCGAGATACTGTGCGCGAATGCTGCTGATGCGTCCCAGCTCATTGCACAGCGTGATGAGCTTATCTTCAGAGCGCGCCACCAAAAAAACATTTCTTCCAAGGGCAGCGAGCCTTCTGGCAAAGGCTGCGCCTATTCCACTGGATGCACCGGTAATTAAAGTTGTATTCATTTAGTTGGTTAGTTTAATCAGATCGAGTTCTATAATGTCGGCACTTCCAGCGCGCATTCTATTCAACATCTCTTTCGACGGAGCATTGTCGAGATTGATGCGCGCGACGGCTGCTGCGGCGCCTTCGAAGACGATATTCTCCATCTCCTGAACGTTGATATGCTCAGCTTTGATCGCATCCAGGACGCTGGCCAGGACACCCGGACGATCAAGATGACGAACCACAAGGCGATGCGTTGCCGGGGTCTGCCGTGCCAGGTTCACGACGTTTGGCACTTTGCCGGTTTCTTTAAATTCCCTGACAATGCGAACAGTTTCGGTGGCAATCGCCTCTTGTGCCTGATCGGTGGAAGCGCCGATGTGATGAGTCCCATAGAGATTTTCTTCTTTTGCGATTTCATCAAGAAAATCGCCGGCACTACTGGTTGGCTCAACGGCATAAACATCCAACCCGGCGCGAATGCCGCGACTTCTCATCGCCTGTACAAGCGCCGCCTGGTCCAATACGTCCCCCCTAGCAGTGTTGATGAAGTAGCTGCCTCTACGCATTGAGTTCAAGACTTCCGCGCTGATCAACCATCGTGTTTCACCACAGGCGACTCTTTATACTCAACGCCAAGTGCCGCGCCACGTTCCGGAGTCAGACTCCGGCTCCAGGCGACGACGGGCATCCCAAACGCACGCGCACGGGGAATCATTTCCCGACCTATTTTCCCTACACCGATTAGTCCAAGAGTCCGGCCGTAGAGACCTCGGGCCTTGGAAAACTCTTTTTTGTTCCATTCTCCACGTCTTAGGGCAATGACGTTTTCGGTTATACGTCGATCAAGTGCCAGAATGAGCGCAAACGCCAGCTCTGCTACGGCAATCGAATTCTTACCCGGGCAATTTGAAACGTAGATACCACGCCTCGATGCGGCAGCCACGTCAATCGTGTTGAACCCGGCGCCGGCACGCACCACGAGTTTCACTGGTCCAGCATCGAGCATTGGCTCCGTCACCTTTGTTCCACGCACCACCAGCACGTCGGGTGCTTCCTTGCGAATGGCCTCGACTAATGCTTCGTCTTTAAGATCTGGCTCGTAGGAGATCTCGCAACCCATAGCCTGCAAGCCATCTCGGCCAGACTGCTCGAATTTGTCAGCGATTAGAACACGCATCGTGGTATTTTCGATTGCCGATTGCCGATTGCCGATTGCCGATTTACAGATTGGTTCATCATTGCGCGTCGTGAATTAGCTCTCAAAGGCTTTCAATCGGCAATCGGCAATCGGCAATGTCTTCAGATCGTATGAATCAAAAGCCCGTCTCGTAACTTTGGTTCAAACCATGTTGACTTCGGCGGCATAACTTCGCCCGCATCTGAAACTCGCAGTAGTTCTTCAACTGTTGTGGGGTAAAGTGAGAAGGCAACTGCAGCCTTGCCCTCGTTTACCAGCCGCTCGAGTTCGCCGGTGTCGCGCAGTCCGCCAATAAAATCGATTCGCTTGTCCGTTCTAACGTCCACAATTCCAAGCATAGGATCCAATAGACGATCCTGAAGAATGCTCACGTCGAGCGAAGCGACACTTCCCTTGGGCGGTGGGTCAATCGGAAGTAGTTTTAACCCATACCACTTTCCGTCCAGATACATGCTCCATTGTCCGGCGCTGGATGGTACTGCACTCCCATTCTCGGTAACCTCAAACTCCTTTTTGACTATGTCGAGAAAGCCAGCCTTGGAGAGTCCGTTAAGATCCCGAACGACTCGATTGTATGGAAGTATCTGAAGTTGTGAGTCAGGAAAAATCACCGCAAGAAAATAGTTGTATTCTTCCTGGCCAGTGTGGCTAAAGCTCTGCTCTTTCAACTCGGCGCGTGCTCGACTGGCGCTCGCCGCGCGATGATGGCCATCCGCGATATAAAGCAGCGGCACGTTGCCAAAACTCTCTACCAACGACTGCGGATCGCTGACCCGCCAAATCGTATGTTGGATTCCGTCGTCCGCGGTGAAATCGTAGAGTGGCCTGGAGTTCATCTCCGCAGACACTAAATCATCAACTTCGCGACGTGTTCGGTAAGTAAGAAACACAGGACCAGTCTGGGCTTTCAGCATGAGCATATGGCGCGTACGATCGTCTTCCTTATCACGACGAGTGCGCTCGTGCTTCCGAATTACGTTGTTGTCATACTCATCTACTGAACAACACCCCACAATGCCGACTTGCTGATGGTCGCCCATGATGAGCCGGTAGAGATACAGACTTGGTGTTGCTTCCTTTTCGAGTGGACAGGCCTTGATCAGGTTTTCAAAATTGTCGACGGCCTTACGATAAACAGCGTCGCTATGAATATCTATTCCGGCCGGTAGATCGATTTCGGGCCGCGACACGTGTAGAAAACTCAAAGGATTTGTCGCGGCGAGGGCACGCGCCTCGTCGGTGTTCACGACGTCATAAGGAACACTGGCTACTGCTTTTGCCCGCTCCGGTGGCGGACGCAAGGCATTAAAGGGACGAATTACCGCCAAAGATTCTCCTATCACATGAAAGCAAAGCAGCGAAAGCAATGGAAAACAAAGTGCTTTCTGCTCGATACTTATTCCCCTGATTAGTGAAGGCTTATGCAGTTAAGACTATCTGTTTAAGTGCGAACTTAGCAAGTCGCCGCAATTGAGATTTGCGGTGACCAGCACCAGTTCTGAATGCTGGTGTGACTCGACGTTCTAGTACCACTCAATGCCGAACTTTGCGCCCAA
>WNFC01003846.1_pt1 | contig 16307 bp, 15 predicted proteins | sample 5400541 | NCBI WGS metagenome assembly WNFC01 (sample SAMN13153342, study PRJNA577476) | soil metagenome | isolation source: 120 cm saprolite under Douglas fir tree site 2 hole 2 replicate 1 | place: USA:California | collected 2015-04-18
GACGTCGCAGAAATCAAGGAGCAGGTGCGAGACTTAGTCAAGCACGACTGCGAAGTTGGTCTCCATGGCATCGATGCGTGGCATGACTCGCAGAAGGCCCGTACTGAGCTGAGCCGAATTTGTGATGTAACGGGGCAATCTGAGGTCGGAGTTCGCATGCACTGGCTCTATTTTGCCGAAAGTTCCCCCAAAACCCTGGAAGAAGCGGGTTTTTCCTACGATTCCACTTTTGGGTACAACGACGCGGTCGGCTTTCGCGGAGGAACAACCCAGGTGTTCTGTCTCCCGGCTGCCGAAGACCTACTTGAGCTCTCATTAAACATTCAAGACACCGCCATGTTCTATCCGCGCCGGATGAGCCTATCCGAAACGGAAGCTCTCGATACGTGCAAGCAGCTAATCGAATTCACAGCAATGTTTGGTGGCGCATTGACAGTGAATTGGCACACGAGAAGCCTGTCGCCGGAAAGATTGTGGGGAGACTTCTATTTCAACCTTCTGAAGCAGATCCAGTGCTATCGGGTGTGGTTCGGAACAGCAGCGGAGATCGTACAGTGGTTTCGAAAGAGGCGAGCGCTCTGTTTCGAACAAGTTCATTTCCTTGAAAACAATGTGCGTGTGAAGATGACAGGCCTGTCTCCCGGTGGTCAGCTGCCTTTCCTGGTGAGAATTCATCATCCAAAATTCAAATCGCCCATGGATTCCACACTCCGGACCCACGAACCGACTCACTCGGATATCGCTTGGAGGGGTGAGATGGAACTGAGAATAGCTTCGTGAAACGGCAAGGGGGGGTTTCCCTTTTATGAGCCTTAACTCTCATTCTTCCGTGCAGTACGAAGCCGCACCGAAGCGAGTCTGCATGATCGCTTACACGAATTATTCGATAGACGGCCGCGTACGGCTTGAAGCTGAATCACTCGTGAGCTGGGGACACGAAGTGATCTTCTTGGTTGCAAAGGAAGGCGCAATACCCAGAACCTACTCACTTCGTGGAGTCACATTGACAGAATTAAGAGTACGGATATACGGAGGCAAGGGCCAGGTTCGTTATCTGCTATCCTATCTCACATTCCTGGTGCTCGCATTTGTTGCCTGCACGCGTCTCTTCATCCAATCTCGCGTCGACGTCATCCATGTTCATAATATGCCGGACATGCTCGTGTTCGCTGGTCTTTTACCCCGCCTATTCGGACGCAAACTGATTCTCGACGTCCATGATACGGTTCCTGAAACTTATGTGGCCAAGTTTGGAACTACATCCAAGCTTATTTTCAGTATCCTTCGGCTCGAGGAGTGGATCTGCTTCTGCTTGGCACACAAACTCATTTGCGTTAACCACGTTCAACGGGACGCCCTCATTGAGAGAGGAGTTCCAGCGGAAAAGATCATAACGGTTGTTACCATGCCGAAGTTTATGTCTCGTAAACCAGCTTCCAACAACCACGAACAGGCTCACGCGTTCAGAATGGTCAATCACGGGACAATCTCGAAAAGACTGGGCATTGATTTAATTGTTAAGGCGACTGCGAAACTCGTGCACGAAATCCCTGATTTCGAGCTTCATCTTTACGGTGAAGGCGACGATTTGGAGAATATATTTTCCCAAATCGAGACCCTGGGTCTCTCGAGGCATGTGCACTTTCACGGTGTCGTTCCCTGGGAAACGCTCCCCAAAGAGCTGGAAACGATGGACGTGGGAATTGTGGCCAACCGAGCAAATGTGGCCACGGAATTGATGCTTCCTGCGAAGTTGATCGATTACGTCATCCTCGATATCCCTGCCATCGTGCCGAAATTGCAGGCCATTCAATACTATTTTTCACCGGACATGGTCTCTTTTTTCGAGCCCGAGAATGTCGACTCCATGGTCGCGGCAACTGTGAACCTTTATCGAGACAACGCGCGCCGGGAGCGCCAACGACAGAGCGCAAAGAGTTTTCTGGACAAATACGCATGGGACAATCGCCAAAACGCTCTGAAGCACCTCTATAGCAATTTTGTGCTAGTCGATGAGCCCGGTCTGACCAGACAAAGAAAAAGCTTGACTACACCTCGCGAATTAACTAAAGAGGCAACAAGCCGGCCTCGGCTATGAATCTGGAACTTTAGGCCTGAGTTTTTCCACGTTTCATAGCTAGTTCGAAGTGGAAACTATCCTCGGACCCACGGGAGTGCTGCCTTGGCACCCATTCCGAGTCTTGAAGCGACAGGAGATTCCGGGAGAGCTTGCTTGAAATTCAACAAGGACGGTGGAAAAACTGTGACTGAAGAAATTGTAGTTGTTGCAGGTATGGGAGAAGTAGGCCGGCCCCTCCTCCGGATCCTGGGTCGCACCTACGAGTGCAGCGGCCTCGATGTTTCACCTGTCCCGATCAATCGCCCATGCTCGGTTTTGCATGTGTGCTATCCGTTCCAGATTCAAGACTTTGTCAGCACAACGGTGTCCTACATTAAGAAATATCAGCCACGACTCGCCATTATTAACAGTACGCTTGGGGTGGGGACAACTCGCAAGGTGCAGGAACGAGTGGATCAGCCTGTTGTGTACAGTCCGGTCAGAGGCAAGCACGCAAGAATGGAGGACGACATGTTGCACTACCGGAAATTCGTGGCTGGCTTTGACGCACAATCGACGCGACAAGCCGCTCAGCACTTTGCAGGAGCGGGTTTTGAAGTCGAGACATTTCACACTCCCGAGGTTGGCGAGCTCAGCAAGCTTGTGGAAACCTCGTGGCTTGGGATTTTGATTAGCTGGGCTCAGGAAGTGGAGCGGATGGCGGCTGAGTGTGGCGCCTCATATGAAGAGGTGAACGGCTTCATTCAAGAGATTAGTTTTCTTCCGTCACATATTTTCCCCGGTCCTATCGGCGGCCACTGTGTGATGCCCAACATTGGCATCTTGCGCGACAGGTTTCCTTCCAAGCTTCTCGATGCGGTCGTCGAGTCAAATCAAGCCAAGGAGCAGGAATCGCGGGTCTTCGCCGAGCGAAAAGCGCAACGCACGCCGGTAGCCGGTCCGATCGAAACTGGTCACCTGGCTGTGAATTTCGGCCACATGGTCGATGAGTAATCCAATTGCAAACTTTCGGGTCGGAACCGAAGAGTTCAGAGGCCAAGTGTCTTGAACGGTTGAACCGCAGGAAGTCTAGCTATGTTGATGCCATTGGGGATCATCCTTGGTGACAATCTCTGCAAGGATTTAGACGTGCCCTCCTGTCCCACGCGCCCGGTGGGCTGGCAACGCTGCGCGGGATCAACAGCACGCGCGGGCGCCATTATCCGGCCAGTTAACGATCCGATTGGTTCCGGAATTTGCCAAATCAGCTGGGCAACACCCTTGAAATGTATTCGACGCACGACGGGCATGCTGCGATGTCAATGCCGTTGTAGGTGACCAGTTTTGCTGTGGAAATCCAGAATGAATATTCTCCAGGACGATTGACTGAGGTAGTATGCATGCCCGTTTGCCCAGACTCTCTCGAGAAAGAGACCAGCAAGAGAAAAGAAGCTCTAATAGTGCTATAGAAGAAAGCCTGTCCGAGTATTATCGAATCCCAGCCAACTCAATAGACTTCATCGTTTCTGAAAATGCCGTAAGGGAAATCAGATTCTCTCGATTTGGCACAGGGACGAATTGTCAGGGGAGTTGTGAACCGGGGTCCATCGCAAAGACTCCCCACGCGCATCTATATGATGCTCCGAAGTACAGAGATTTGAACGGATGTCACGTTCATCTCCCGTTCGATCCTACGGAAATGATCGACAATCTTCGAAAGGAACGCTACGTCACGCATTTGTCATTCGGGCAAAACGGCTTGGTCCGTCATGCGTTGGTCCGCAATGCATACTATGCTGTTAGAGAGTTCTTGCCGCTTTCGGTCCGCTGCTGCCTTCAGAAAATCTATCTGGGCGATTGGGGACAATCGTCATTTCCGCACTGGCCGGTGGACTTTACGGTCGAAACACTCCATGAGGATTTTCTCCGGATTTCAATGGAGGCCGAAGGCGTGCGTCGAGTGCCATTCATCTGGTTCTGGCCGGAAGGAGCTCGAAACTGTTTGATCATGACCCACGATGTGGAGACTGCAGTGGGGCGGGATTTCACTCCCCAGTTGATGGATCTCGATGACTCTCGTGGGATCAAGGCCTCCTTCCAGGTTGTGCCCGAGAATCGCTATGAGGTTCCCGATGATTACGTTCGGGAAATTCGCAGACGGAGGTTTGAATTCAATATTCACGATCTGAATCACGACGGGTTTCTCTTTAGAGAACGCGGGGAGTTTCTCCGTCGGGCGGCAAAAATCAACGAATATGTTCGCAAGTATCAGGCCCGCGGTTTTCGCTCCGGTGCAATGTATCGGAATCAGGGATGGTTCGACGCATTCGAGTTTTCCTACGATATGTCCGTGCCAAGCGTAGCGCACCTGGAGCCGCAGCGCGGCGGCTGCTGCACGGTCATGCCGTACTTCATCGGGAAGGTTCTCGAGCTTCCGTTAACTGCGACTCAAGATTATTCGCTATTTCACATTCTGAACGATTATTCGCTTGATTTGTGGAAGAAGCAGCTCGCTCTCATCAGGGAGAAGTACGGACTGATGAGTTTCACTGCGCATCCGGACTATTTGATTAGTCAGCGCGCTCGCAAGGTCTACGAAGCGCTACTCGATTACCTGCGAGAGATGATCTCCCGGGAGAAGATCTGGATGGCATTGCCTGGGGAAGTCGATCGCTGGTGGAGAGCGCGGAGCCAGATGAAACTTGTGCCGCAGGGGAACTCTTGGGCGATCGATGGACCGGAAAAAGAGAGGGCGCGAGTTGCGTATGCCGTTCGCGACGGTGCCCGTTTAACGTATGAGTTGGCCTAACTCATTAACTATAGGATGTTTTTGCGCACGGATTTAGGGAGTTCGGTGGAGGCGTGCTCTTCGCCGCGGCTTTGATCCCCTGGCTGGCACGCTAGTCTAGAAAATCCTCGAGTTGTCTATGCCTTCTACCAGCATCACGGGTTCGCGCTCGTCGAAAAATTCCCTTAAAGCCGAAAGACTGAGCAGCTCGATGTCGTACGCAGAGATTTACAAGGACGGTCGATACCTGAAGAAGAATGCCAACTGGCACGTAGAGGAGTCCCCCTGGAAAGCAAAACAAATAATCCGCATGTTGAAACAAAACAACCTCCAACCGAGGACGCTCTGCGAAGCCGGATGTGGTGCCGGGGAGGTACTCAAACAGCTGCAAGGGCAGTTGGATAGCGAATGCCGATTCTGGGGATACGAAATTTCTCCACAAGCTTTCGAAATGTGCAGAATGAGAGCGAACGAAAGGGTTCAGTTCAAACTCGCAGACATCCGCCGAGAGGAAAATGCCTTCTTCGACCTCATCTTGGTGCTCGACGTAATCGAACACCTCGAAGACTATTTCAGCTTCTTGAGAGACATCCGGCCAAAAAGCAACTATAAGATCTTCCACATTCCACTCGATCTCTGCGCACAAACCGTCTTGCGGAAAAATGGCATCCTCAAGCGACGCAACCTTTATGCCCATATTCATTATTTCACGAAAGAAACCGCATTGCGGACCTTAGAGGACGTCGGTTATGAAGTGCTCGACCACTTTTATACGCCAAGAATGATTGACCTTCCGATTGACCGCCTGCAAAAGGTCTTGAGGTTCCCGAGGAAAATCTGCTTTGCGTTGCATCCGGATCTGACGGTTCGGACGTTTGGTGGGTTCGCTTTGCTCGTATTAGCGAGGTGATATGGCAAAGTATGACGTAGTTATCGTCGGGGCAGGTCCCTACGGACTATCCGCGGCGGCACACCTGCAAACGATCCGTGGCTTGGAAATCCGCGTTTTTGGCGAGCCGATGGCCTTCTGGGTGCGCCAGATGCCCAAAGGCATGCTCTTGCGCTCACCTTATGCGGCCTCACATTTCTCCGACCCAGTCCATGCGCTGAGTTTGGACGCGTACCAGGCGGCCAATGGCAACCACTTGTCGAGGCCAATCCCCCTCGACCGGTTCATTGACTATGGCCGGTGGTTCCAACGTCAAGCAGTTCCGGAAACGGATCCTCGAAAAATCACTTGTATCGAGCGTACGGGCGGAGAATTCCGTATTGCCACGGAAGACGGAGAGGAGCTGAGAGCGCGGCGCGTCGTGGTCGCCGCGGGAATCGGTCCCTTCGCCAACATCCCCGCCCAATTTCGAGATTTGCCTGACCCGCTGGTATTTCATGCATCCCGGCGAAATGACCTAAGTGTTTTCTCAGGGAAAAGACTTGCCGTGATCGGCGCCGGACAAAGTGCCCTCGAATCAGCGGCGCTGTTGCGCGAAGGCGGTGCCGAGGTTGAGGTTCTAGTGAGGGGACCTCGAGTCCGCTGGCTTACTCGGAGCTCGCGATTCCACAAACTGGGGCCCATTAGCCACTTGCTTTACGCCTCCACCGATGTCGGACCTGCAGGCGTCAGCAGAATCGTCGCGGCGCCGAACTTAGTCCGCTACCTACCTCGGTTCATACAAAACGATTTTCGGATTCGTTCGACTGGACCTAGAGGAGCCATCTGGCTTGTGCCACGTCTGCAGTCGGTCCCAATCACGACGCAGCGTACGGTCACTTCTGCAAGTGTTGTAGGCAACGAGGTGCGCCTACATTTGAATGACGGCGGCCAGCGTCTAGTGGATCATGTGCTGTTGGGGACCGGCTACCGCATAGAAATCTCGCGCTACAGCTTTCTGTCACGCGAGCTGTTGTCTTCTATCCGCTGCGCCAATGGCTTTCCGGTTTTGGACAGAAACTTTGAGGCGTCTGTCCCGGGATTGCATTTCCTCGGTGCGCCCGCGGGTTGGAGTTATGGACCGCTGATGCATTTTGTCGCCGGAGCCGACTTCGCGACCCGCACGCTCGGTCAATACGTCGCGCGAACAGGAAAGAGTCAAGCGGCGGTGAGTGTTCCGTCGCGCAAGATCTAGCCACGCTGAGAGAGTGAAATGAAATCGAACAATCATTTTCCCGCAAGCAGAACAGGTGCTGTTGTAATCGGCGGCGATTACCAGGGGCTGGGGATCGTCCGCAGCTTGGGCCGTCATGGTGTGCCGGTTTGCGTGGTAGACGATGAGAGTTCGATCGCCTGTTATTCCCGCTACACCAAATTTGCGCGCCGCGTCCCGACCCTCCGCGATGAGAAGCAGACAGTCCTGGCGCTCATGGAGTTGGGGCGGGAGCAGGGGCTTCGTGGCTGGGTTTTATATCCAACACGCGATGAAACGGTTGCTGCTCTTTCCAAGCACCGAGCGGAACTGTCGGAAATCTTTCGCGTACCGACGCCGGACTGGGAATCCGTAAAATGGCTCTGGGACAAGCGCAATACATACAGCTTGGCACAGAAATTGGGCATCCCTTCGCCGCGCACCTGGTACCCACGGAACGAGAAGGATCTCGAACAAGTGGATGGTCGTTTCCCTGTCGTGGTCAAACCTGCGATTAAAGAACATTTCATCTATGCTACGAAAGATAAGGCCTGGCGGGCGGACAATCCGGTTCAATTGCGGGAACTATTTAGACGGGCCTCACAGTACATCCCGCCCGACGAAATCATGATTCAAGATTTGATTCCCGGCGATGGGACCTGCCAGTACGCCTACTGCTCATTTTTCAAGCAAGGGGACTCGATCGGCAGTCTCATCGCGTGCAGACGGCGGCAGCACCCGATCGAGTTCGGCCGCGCGAGCACCTATGTCGAAACAGTTGAAGCGCCGTTGCTGGAAGAATATTCGCTGCACTTCCTGCGTGCGATCAATTTCTATGGTCTCGTCGAGGCGGAATACAAACGAGACCCTCGAGATGGGCAATATCGACTGCTCGATGTTAACGGACGCACCTGGGGTTACCACACGATTGGACGTCAGGCAGGCGTTGATTTCCCACATTTGCTATTTTCCGACCAGGTGAATGAACCGGTGGAGCCGTCCAGGGGGAAGGCTGGTGTTCGATGGGTCCGTCTATTAACGGATCTCCCGACCGGAGTCGTGGGGATTCTAAATGGGCAAATTGAAGGACGCGAGTTTCTCCGCTCACTTCGGACATACCACGAAGAGGCCGTCTTTAGCCGGGATGATCCCCTGCCGGGCCTGATGGAGCTAGCTCTGGTCCCCTACTTGTCTTTGAAGCGGGGTTTTTAGGAATGGGCAACTACATCCTATGGGGCATGCTGTTGGTGCTGCTGACGGCTCTGCCGCTAGCATGGAAGTGGCAACTCGGGATGTTACGTGTCGGTTTGACTGTTGTTCTGTTGGCTTTGTTGGCAGCAGGCGTGGTAGGTGTCGTTGCGCGCCCGCTGGCAATGACAACCGGCGAGAAAGCGGGACTCGTGTGGCTGCTGGCCATCGTAATGGCTGTCGGCCTGCTGGCCTATCGTTTCTATCGCGATCCCGAGCGGAGACCCCCCGATCGTACCGACGTCATTGTGAGTCCCGCCGACGGCATGGTGATCTACGTGCGCCGCTCCGAGAACGGTATCTTGCCGTTTTCGACGAAGAATGGTCATGACTACCGGCTGTCCGAGCTGACCAAAACTCCGCTGCGCACGCAAGATGCGGTTGTCGTCGGGATCAGCATGAGTTTCCTCGATGTCCACGTGAACCGCACACCTTGCTCCGGGCGGGTCGCTTTCCGCGGACACTTTCCCGGTCTATTTGGCTCGCTCCGCCACCCGGGAATGATCTGCGAAAATGAAAGAGCCACGACCATCATCGAGAATGACGGATATCAAGTTGCCGTCGTGCAAATCGCCTCGCGGCTCGTCCGTCAGATTGCTGTCTTCGTGCGTGAAGGTCAGGAAGTGGCGTTGGGCGAGAGGATGGGCGTGATCCGCCTGGGCTCCCAGGTGGACGTTGTCCTGCAGGAGCGGAAAAACCTGAGAATTGCGGTGAATCCGGGCGACCGGGTTCGCGCCGGCGAATCGATCATCGCAGTGCTTGATAAGCTGGAATGCCCCCCCTCCTTTCTCCCGCGCTGAGGGCTGGATGCAGCGCGCCGTCACGGTGTTCTCAGCACTCGGAACAACTCTTTTCGTATGACGAACAAGACAGGAGCGCTCGTAATCGGCGGGAATTACCGCGGCTTGTGCATCGCTAGGAGCCTGGGTCGCAACGGTGTCCCAGTCTGGGTCACGACTCCACCGGATCAACGGATCGCAAGTCTCTCGCGTTACACACTGCGCACATTGCCCTGGACTGCTGGGAGCAGCGAAGAACAAGTCGCGTACCTGTCGGGCCTAGCGGAAAAGTATCGCCTCGATGGTTGGGTATTGTTTCCGACGGAGGACGAATCAGCGGCGTTGCTTTCGAAGTACCACGGTGAACTTTCCAGTCGGTTTCGCGTCACCACTCCCAATTGGGACAGTCTGCGCTGGGCATACGACAAGCGCCTGACCTATCGTCTAGCGGCGAAGGAATCGATCGACTATCCGTGGACGCTTTATCCCGGCAATGAAGCGGACCTTGAGGCCGCCGCATGTCCCTTCCCCGTAATTTTGAAGCCCGCTGTCAAAGCCAGCGTCAATCGGTTTACCGTCGACAAGGCCTGGCCTGCCGAAAATCGAGATCTTCTCCGTGCCCGCTACCGAGAGGCACGGGAACTTGTCCCGCCAGACCTGATTCTTGTGCAGGAGATGATCCCTGGTGGAGGAGAGTCACAATTCTCTTTTACCGCGCTCTGCTCGGAGGGGAGGACACTCGGATATCTCACAGCTCGGCGGACGCGCCAATATCCCATTGACTTCGGCCACTCGAGCTGCTTCGTGGAGACTCTCGAGGTGCCCGAAATCGAGCAGCCTGCGCGGCGGTTGTTGGCCGCCATCAACTACACGGGTGTCGTAGAAGTGGAGTTCAAATACGATTGTCGCGACGGCCGATATAAGCTGTTGGACATCAACCCCCGAATTTGGACTTGGTCTTCGCTGTGCGGCCGTGCCGGTGTGGATTATCCATATTTGCTCTGGCGCATGATGGTTGGAGAACCGGTGTTGGAGATCACCGGGCGTACTGGAGTTCGGTGGGTGAGGATGAGCACGGATCTGCCGGCGGCATTCCACGAGATTTTGCGAGGCCGATTGAGTGTCGGCGCCTACTTGCATACTTTCCAAGGCCCCTTCGAGTTCGCACTGGTCACGGCGGACGATCCCTTGCCTGGACTACTCGCATTCCCACTCTTTGCTTATTCTCTTGGTAAGAAAGCCTGGGGCGGTGCCAAGAAAGCTTGGGACAGCCCGGGCGAGCGGAGTCGAAACAGCGTGCGTTTGTGAGAGCGTTCAAGATCAGGCCCGACCGCTCATGACATGAAATACAAGAGGCTGGCGGACACAAAGGTCTTTCTGCCCGCAGTGGGAATGGGCACATGGGAATACAAGGGCGGAGTTGAAACGCTTCGGAAGGGCATCGCAGGGGGCGCCACGCTGATCGATACGGCCCGAAGCTTATGGAACAGAAGAAATAGTTGGGAAAGCGATCCCATGGTCTTCGAGAGCAGGTTTTCTTAGCAACAAAAGTCTTCCCCAGACACTTTCGCCGTTCGGCCCTGCTGAGGGCGGCAGACAACAGCCTCCGGCGCCTGCACACCGGTAGGATCGACCTCTACCAGCTTCACTGGCCGAATTATAGCGTTCCGATTGAGGAGACCATGGGAGTCATGGAGGAGCTCGCCGTGAACGGGAAGGTGCGTTTCATCGGCGTCAGTAATTTCTCCGCGGCGGAACTCCACCGAGCACAAAGGTTTCTGTCTCGTCACCGGATTGTTTCTAACCAAGTTTCGAATAGCCTGATTAATCGCAACACCGAAGCTGATCTTTTCGCGTATTGCATTCAGAATCGAATCACCATCATCGCTTACAGCCCGCTTGCCCGAGGGCTCGATCATATTCGGAGAAGAGATCCCAAGGGCGTCTTGGAGAAGATCGCAACGGAAACGGGACGAACGGAAGTCCAAGTGGCACTGAACTGGTGCATCTCGAAGAATGAAGTAATTGCAATTCCTAAAGCAAACAACGTGGATCATATGCTGGAAGACTTGGGGGCTTCGGGCTGGCGATTGTCGAGCGAACAAATCCGAATTCTCGAAGAAGACATAAAGCCTGGGCGTTTGAAACCTATCGAAGCGAAGTTGCGAAGATTCGTACGTCCTTTTCTTCAGCGATTGGGACGCAGCCAATAGGAGAGCGTGGGACTTCGCACCTGATGAAGACTTCACAGTTCCGATGGAATGCGTGCTCGACGCACTGTCGGATTCCGACAGCTTAAGTTCAATCTGCGCGGTAGCTCTGGGAAGGGGCGTTCACCTGGGCAGATGATCCTTTTGTCTCGACCCGCGAAGGAGCCACAGACCGCCTGACCCGCCTCCGCCTATAGGTCGCCTATCCCGAGTCCCTCAAAAACCTACTGCCCTATGTTAGGACACTGAAAGGTCCACGGGTCCTTTCTTTCACAGAGCGGTTTACCCCTAAACTTCTGATCGAGGACCTTGGGGACACGGCCTAAGGTCGCGTGGTCATTCAACATGAAAACTTACACTGAAATCGAAGGTCCCGAACCATACCAGGGAATGGTCCCATTTACGGTCGGGAGTACTAGAGCAGCGAAACGATCTTTCATCGAGTGTTCTACCCACTGCGGATTCAGTGTTTTTGATCCTCATTTTCAGGTGCGCATGGGATTGTGCAGACCGGTGAAGATTCATACGCTGTCGGACGCTACGGCTTCTGTGAGTTCCCTGGTTTGGTCGATGAGGTTGACGAGGGGATAGCCGAGGGCAAGCACGCAGAAGAACTTGCCCAAGCTCGATCGTGGCCACGCGAAGTGGAAGAACGACCTGGCCATCCAACGCACGATCAGCGGGGCCCCAGAAGCCGCCAGTAACGGAAAAATGAACGAACAAAAGCAAAACAGGAGGTTCATATGCGACAGAAACATCAACACCGATCGGCCTCAGCAGCAACTGCTCTGATGCTGGCCGGACTGCTGGCATGGCCTGCGGCCAGCATTGCGCAGCTCAGCACAGCACCTACGGTCGTGGGAGACGCGAGAGCGGTGCAAGCAACCGTTCTTGGACTGCTCGGAACGGCCACCACAACCACACTCTCCGATACCGGGAGTCTGGGCAGTACCAGTGATGCGCGGGATGCCTCTCAACTGACCGGGAGCGTCCCGTCTTTGCTGACCGGGGAAGTCCTTTCCGCAACAACGATCGGTTATCCCAATGAGGTTGATTCTGCGGCGTCGCTCGCCGGCTTGAATCTGAATGTTGCCGGCGTCGGCGTCTCCGCCGACTTCGTTATGGCAGAGGCGTCGCAAGTGCTCGGTGCTACCGGCGGCGGCACTTCGTATATCGACAACCTTTCGGTCAACGGGTCGCCGATGGCCGTAACTGGGCAGCCGAATCAAACGGTCGCGATTCCTGGCGGCCAGATAGTCATCAACGAGCAGACAATCTCACAAAGTGGCGCCACTGTGGTGAATGCCCTTCACGTCATCGTGAATGGCGTTGCCGATGTGGTGATCGCGTCCGCGACAGCGGGTATTTCTTAGCGCCACGCCAACTGGCCTTGATGCAAAGGAGAAAGAACAATGAGCGAGAGAGGAAGAACAATAAGTAAGCTCCTATCCGGACTTTTGGCAGGAGGACTCCTGGTGGCGGTGGCGGTGCTGGTGCTTAGCACTACTGCTCCCCCGGTGAGGGCTTGGCTAACGCCGTGCGACTTTCTGACCGGTGGCGGGTGGATCGTACCCTTCGGCGCCAACGCGAACTTCGGCGTTGGTGGCGGCTGCAAGAACGGTTCGGGGACGAATGGGGTACCGTACTGGGGCCACCTGGAATACCTCGACCACGCCACAGGCCTCAACGTTCACGCGACCAGCATCACTTACTACGTCCCCGATGGGGAGAACGGCACTGACCCCAAGACGGGCCAGCCGACGGGTATCCGTCACATTTGTGGGACAGCCAGCACAAACCTGTATGGTGACGTCTACTTTCACGTTCGAGCCAACGACGCGGGCGAACCGGGCGTCAACGACCAGTTCGACATCCGGTTGAAGCACTGCACCTCACTAGGCTGCGATCCCTTCTATCTCTATGACACGACCGCGCAGTGCTTTCCCCACTATTTGGGCTCGTCGGCTTGCATGTCAGCGGGCAACGGCGGCGGTGGCAATATCCAGCTCCATAAGCCCAACCCGTCAACCACGGCGGTCTTCGGGGGTTCGTGCCCCCAATGGTGACCGACCTGCGCGGCTCGCGTCCGCGGCTGTTCCCCGGGGTGTTCGTGGCGCAACTGCGGGGCACCGTCGGCTTGGATAGGCCCGTAGAAAGTATTCTCGCGCCGGCACTTCGTGATGCAGGCCTGCACTTTATGGGATAGTGGCGGAAATTTCGTTTGAGAGCACGCTCTCGACGTTGCTCGAATCGACCGCGGTTGCCACGTAGAAATATGTTAGGCCCGATGCAACCGCGGTATCGATGTACGTGGTCAGCGATACCGGCGTGGCATTCAGCTTCGTGTACGGCCCGCCCGAAAGGGTGGCGCGGTAGACGTAGTAGCCGGCCACCACCGACGTGCTGGGATCCCAGGCCAGGGTGACCGAGTGCGAAACTGTTAACACCCCGCCGCCGGAGACGGCAATGGTGGCTGGCGAGTTACTGGCGTTGCTTACCACGGTGACGCTGCCGGTCAAGCTGCCGGCGGTTGCTGGAGCAAAGGTGACACTCAGGGTGACCGCCTGATTCGGCGTTAAAGTTGTGCCCGAGGTGACCCCGCTGGCACTGAAGCCTGCGCCGGAAACGGTCAAGCTGGAGAGGGTGACGTTCGAGTTCCCGGTGTTAGTCAGGCTGGCGTTCAGCAAACTGTTGCTGCCCAAGTTCACGCTGCCGAAACTCAGGCTCGTCGGGTTCGGGGTGAGCAAGAAAGTTGCGGTTGCCCCGGTCCCGCTCAGAGCAATCGTAAGCGGAGAATTAGGGGCGTTGCTCACCAGCGAAACTGTCCCGGTGACGCTTCCGGCGGCACTCGGAGTGAAGGCTACGTTAAACGTCGCGCTACTCCCGGCCGCGATGGTCAGCGGCACGGTGATGCCCGTAAGACTGAAGCCGCTCCCGGACACAGTGGCCTGGGAAATAGTGACACTGGCGCTCCCGGCATTGGACAGCTTGATGGTCTGCGAGTTGCTGGTCCCCGTGACCACGCTGCCAAAACCGGCGGTGGAGGGGGTCGCAGCAAGTTGTGGCTGAACGCCCGTTCCGCTCAGAGCAATTGTGAGCGGGGAACCCGGGGCGTTGCTGGTGATGGAAACGCTGCCGCCGGCGCTTCCCGTCGCGGAGGGAGTAAACTGCGCACTGAAGGTAGTGTTTTGCCCCGCCGCAAGCGTCAGCGGGACGGACAAGCCAGTGATGCTGAACCCGGTCCCCGACGCGCTGGCTGCGGAAATTGTCACGCCGGCTGCGCCGGAATTGCTCAACGTGATGGTTTGCGTTCCGCTGCTCCCCACCAGCACATTTCCAAAATTGAAACTTAACGGATTGGGTGAAAGCGCCGCTTGCGTGCCACTTCCCGCTAGGGAAGCAACCGTGGGCGAATTACGCGCATTGCTGCTGATCGAGACGCTGCCGGACGCGCTGCCAGGCGCGGTCGGGGCGAACTGCGCGTTAAAAGTGCTGGATTGCCCCGGGGCCAGGGCGAATGGGAAGGTCAAACCGCTCATGGCGAAGCCCGCCCCGGTGACGCTGCCCTGCGAAATACTTAAGCTGGCGGTGCCGGAGTTAGTCAAAGTAACCGCCTGGGCGTTGGCGGTTCCCACCGGCACATTCCCGAAGCTCACGCTGCTGGGCGTGATCGAAAGTTGATGGCGCACGCCGTTGCCGTTGAGGGTGGCACTGGACGGCGAATTAGAAGCATTACTGACCAGCGAGACACTGCCAGTCGTGCTGCCGGTAACCGTTGGCGCGAACTGTACACTAAGGCTGGCGGATTGCCCGGCCGAAAGCGTCAGGGGGAAGGTCTGCCCGGTCGTAGTGAAGTCCGCTCCGCTGACCGCAGCCTGGGAGACGGTCAAGCTGCTCGTACCCGCGTTGCTAAAGGTGACGGTTTGCGTGCTGGCGGTTCCGACCTCCACATCCCCGAAAGCCACGCTGCTAGGACTGATGCTTAGTTGGCTGCTCCCTGAGGGGGGTGGTGTATTCTGGCCAGCGATTCCGGAACATCCAGCTATGGAGAGCCAGGAGAACAGTGTCAGAACAAGCGTAAGGCCACTCCTACGCAAGAGATTGTCCCTGCGCGAGTTCTCAAGCGCTTGGCATCCTGTGCGGGGATGGTTGAGAAGGCTCATCATCCGGGGGCGCTGTAATTCCCTTGCTCAGACATATTCGCCTACCAGTTCAGAGCCAGTTTAGGGTGCTGGCAAGCGCACAGATACTGGTCAGTGGAACAATTGTGGGACAGTCAGAACCCGTACAGGAGACTGGTACCTAGAAAATTCTGGGCCGTAGGGCTCCGAAAGCCGGATGCTCTGAACGCTCAGTCCCCGAGCGCTTTGTCTTGCTGCTTTATTGGGATTGCAATTTTGGCGAGCAAGGCTTGGACTGGTCTGAGACCGAACAGAATCACTCCAATACCCGTGCCCAACGTGTTTGTGAGGATGTCTGTCATGCCAGAAGATCGTGTCGGGAGATATGCCTGCAGGATTTCGATTGTGAGACTGACTGTCCCTCCCAGAATTATGGTCGCAAATCGCGCCCGATTGCTATGCCCTGTCGATGACAAGTACGTACAGAAGAAGAACCCGAGGGGGATAAACCCAGCAACGTTGATAATGACGTCCTTGAGGTAAGTCCGGTCAAGACGGAACTCTTTCCACGGTGGCTCCAAGAATGCCTTCCGTAAGATCAGAAAATGTTCTGGAATGTAAAGATCAGGCCCCGAATCCACCCGGTTGTGAATAACCTTGCCCGCTTGCTCCGCAAATCTGTAGATGGCAACAATCCCTTCCTTTTCGGGAATCTCTACGTGCCCAGTCTCTGTCCAGGTGTGGTAGTGCCGCAAAACCTGAGTCGCGGACAGCTCCTGATTGTAAATGGCGAGCCCGCGCAGCTGGCCTAACCAGGTATCGTAGACTATTGGCGAAGCTCCGAGGACAAGTTGGCCGGAGAAATCCTGGCTCGAAAGCCCGAAGTGGGGTGACATCGCGACCAGCACACCATCCGAGTAGACTGCCGTGCCTTCTACTCCCGATGTAACCGTTACGAATGCTTGTTTTTTCTGACGGAAAA
>WNFC01003847.1_pt1 | contig 16305 bp, 12 predicted proteins | sample 5400541 | NCBI WGS metagenome assembly WNFC01 (sample SAMN13153342, study PRJNA577476) | soil metagenome | isolation source: 120 cm saprolite under Douglas fir tree site 2 hole 2 replicate 1 | place: USA:California | collected 2015-04-18
CCGCTGATCCAAACGACCGAGCACATTTTTCTTCGCAGCAAAAAGGCGGGAGATAATTCACGGATACCGAAAACCCACAATCAACTTCGGCGAAGGCCGCGGGTACCCTCGTGTTATTGGACAAAACTCGAGCAACGCTGGGCAATCTCGGTAGTGAGCACTCTTGAAAGTTGTTTTGCAACCGACAATCACGGTGTAAGGGCGATCACCCGCAATGGACTACCTGAGCCATTCACGATCTTCAGCGGCGCCGCAATCACCACGGCACCAACCGGAGGAAGCTGGTCAAGATTGCAGAGTCCGGCCAACCCAAACTTACCGCTGCCGTGCATGATGTAGTGATTGGGAAAAGGAGGGTCGAATGTTGCGGCGCGTCCGGCATCAGTTCCCACGGTTTCCACACCTACCCCCAGAACATCTCGTTCCTTGGCCAGGAATTCCGAGCATTCTTTCACGAAGCCGGGCGTATGTGGGCCGTCTTTCTGCAGGTTGATGTACTGGTCAGGGTCGGTGCGTTTTGACCAGTGGGTCCGCAGCAGAAACCATGCACCTGCAGGAATGCGGCCGTGCTGTTGCTCCCACTGTTTCACCCTCTCCACCGTAAGCAGGAAGTCGGGATTTTGCTGAACATCGGCGCTTACGTCAACCACACACGCAGGGCCAACGAACTTTCTGGGGTTAATCTGGTCGACGCTGTTTTCGGGCAGGTCTTTGCCACTTACCCAATGGATGGGCGCATCAAAATGCGTCCCGGTATGTTCGCCGGTCTCAAAGCCGTTCCAGTACCACGCGGGTCCGCGATCGTCATACCGCGAAATCTCCCACATGCGGAACTGCGGCGTGTTGGGCCACTGCGGCGGCAGCGGGAGCAAAGGAGTGTTGGCGCTTAGCGGCTGGGTAAGATCAATCACCCGCAAAGCGCCGTTATTTAATTGTGCAACCAGTTCTGCAAGAACGTTGGCCATGGAGTCCTTTTCCGTTGGATCAGAAGGTCAATCTTAGCGCAAACTGGATTTGCCTCGGGTTATATACCGCCCGGGCCGTCCCATAGTTCGGGTTGGGCGATCCTTCCAGGAACCTTTGTGTCGCGGAACAGCCTTGGGCCGTCGAGTTAAAGTTGCAGAAATCGGCTGCGTTATACACCGTGTTGAAGAACCGCACGTTCACGGTGTTCAGAAGGTTAAACGCCTCAGCCAGGACTTCCACGTTAAGGTGTTCTGACGTCTTGAATGTGCGGGAAATCCTCATGTCGACCGATTGATAACTGTCGCCCTTGAAAGTGTTGCGCGGCTCGATACCCACACGGTCATTATTCCCGAAGATGTCGCCATTGGCATCAAAGCCGGCAAACTTGGTGAAATAGTTTGGCGATTCCAGCGTCACGATCGTGCTCAGCTGGAAATTGTTAACGATAACATTCTGCTTGGTCGGGCCTGCGATGGTGGCGTTCAACACAAAGCGCTGGCCTACACTGTCAGAGGAGAGCGCCCGCTCCGCCTTGAGATTTCCGCTGTCCTGTGGGATGAGAACAAAACTGGGGTTCGGTCCATCATCAATCCCCTTCGACCACGTATAGCTCACACCCGTGCTGAAGTGATTGCTCATGCGTTTGTTGAAATTCACCAGTAAACCGTTCCACGATGAGTTCCACCGCGATGCAGCCTCAAAATACACTGCGTACAGGGTTGGGAATCCCGGACCGGCACTGCGCGAGCCCGGAATCCCCGGCGCGGCAAAGTAGGTGTTCTTGGTGCCACTCTGTCCTCCAGAGTTATGCACGGTTATCTGACCGCTGGGATCGGGCTGGTTCACATTGAAGAAGCTCCCCAGATGAACGCCTTTCGAGCGCAGGAAGCTGATGTCCAGCGCGGAGTCCTTGGTCGGTTGAAATTCAAGCCCCAGGCTGGTCTGAACTCCGTAGGGCGCTTTGTGATTTTTATCGAAGCGCGCAATCACGGCATCGCCAAAGAAGCCACAACCCGCGACCGTTCCACCTGGGCAGAATCCCAAAGGAGCGGCGTCAGGGTAAGTTCCGGTGAGCATCTTTGAAAGCGCAATCTGGGTAATGTTTGGTGCGCTGGCGAAAGCGAACAGCCGCGTGGTTGCGTTCAAAGCATTCTCATCCGGGCGGCCCGGGAATGTTCCTGTGGTACCGCCGCACGAAGGCGCCTGGCATGCCAACAGAGGCATGGGAATAATGCCATGAAAGAGCCCGGCGCCACCGCGCAGCACTACGTTGTACTTGCCGCCAAAGTTATAGGCAAAGCCTCCGCGCGGATCGAACTCTGCTTTCGGACCATCCAGAACGTTGGCTGGAAAAGTCTCAAACTGGTAGCGCAGGCCAGCGTTAAAAGTCAGGTTGCTTTTGACCTGCCACGTATCCTGGACGTACAGTCCGCCATAGTTGTGCGGAGTTTCTCCTTCCGCCTGGTTGCGGACGGCGTTGGAGATTCTTTGTCCCTGGAACACTGAAGTGTTGAAGGTTGGCTCGGTGAAATTGGGCGACTTGAAACGTTCAAAGAACAGCACCTGCGGTGCGCCGGCCTGCAAGCTGAACGGGCACTGAATCGTCAGCAAGCATCCAAAATCGGCTTCAAAGGGATAAAACAGCGGGAATGACTCTAGCGTATTCACGTGGCTGAAGTCGCCGCCGAAGGCGAATGTGTGTTTGCCGTGCTGCCAGGTAACGTTGTCCACGATCTCCGTGCGGCTCTCCTGGTAGAAATCAGGATTGCCGCGGTTCACGCCCGCGGTGAAGGTGTTCAGCACTTCCAGGTGTGGCTGCGTGGTAACGGTGGGAAAGTCGAACGTCCGGTGCCCGTATTGGAGACGCAGTTCATTTACGATGTGCGACGAGAAAGTCGAGGACAGGCTGCCTACCAGCGACTGATCACGAAGATTGTTGTCCTTGAAGCCTGAAGGTAAGTCAAAACCGTCATTCAGCGGCGAAACATTGGTCAGGCGGCCATCATTAAAGAAGTAGCGCAGGAACATGTATTGGTGATCCGTAAATGAATGGTCCAGCTTGAGCAGGAAGTTATCGTAATCACTCTTCCTGTTTTGGTTCAGCTGCTCCGGAGCCAAACCAAAGTTGGTCTTGAACTGGTTAATCAGGGCAAGGTTGTTGAGGATCACGGAGTTGTAATACGGGTTCTCGCTGCGGCGCTGGCCTTCATAGTTGCCAAAGAAGAAAGTGCGGTTTTTCCTGATGGGGCCGCCCAAGGTGAACCCAAACTGGTTCTGCCGCAGCTTGTTCAGGCCGGGAGCCGCCAGTTCACTGCGGGCATCCACTGCATCATTGCGGAGATAATCGTACAGCGAGCCGTGAAAATCGTTGGTTCCGCTCTTCGTAATGATGTTGACGATCCCGCCTACCGCGCGTCCAGCCTCAACACTATAGGTGTTGTTGACCACTCGAAACTCGCGCACCGCGTCAGTGGAGGGCGTGGTCTTCTGCACGCCTGACGCCGTGGAGATGTTATCGGCCCCGTCAACGGCGATGAAATTGTAATGAATATTCTGGCCGGCAAAGGACAGCTTGGTGACCGGTTCAATGATCACATCCGTGCTGCCGGAGGTGGTATCGCCAATGGTGACACCTGGAGCCAGCAGTGCGAAATCGATGAACTGGCGGCCATTCACCGGCAGATTTTCGATTTTCGCCTGCTCAATGACCGTGTCGGTTGATGTGCGTGTCGTCTCGATCAGCGGGGCTTCGGTGGTGACTGTGACCTGCTGCTCTACATGACCTGGGGCAAGGGAGAAATCCACGGTCGCACTTTGACCGATGCTCAACACGATAGTTCGTGATTGCGGCTGGAACGAGGCTGCCTTCACCTCGACCTTGTAATTTCCCACCGGCAGCGAGCCAATTTTATATTCTCCTGCGTCATCGGCCGTCGCCGACCTTGAAAGTCCGGTCTCCGTGTTCGTGGCTCTGACGCTGGCCTTGGTCAGGACCGCTCCGGAACTGTCAGACACACGCCCCTGCAGCGAAGCGGTAATGGTCTGGCTGAAGGCCGCTGGGCACAGCAATAAGGCCAGCGATAGTCTCACGGCAATCTTGACAAAACGACTTTGCATTGCGATCCCTCCATTGCGGGCGACGAGAAATATATGCCTCGCACGGAGGATTGACAAGATATTTGACATCTAAAATGTTTAGACCTAGAATTTCGCCAAGTTCTCCAGCAGAGGCCACCTGGCCGAGTGCTGCGCCTGGTTCCTTTACAATTTCCATGTCGTAAAGAAACTACGGAACCAATTGAGGCGGAAATGGCCGAGCGGTTTTTCAAGAAGGAAGTCCAGAAGCTTTACCTGGGTCAAGGGCAGGAATTTCGCGGCGAAGGCATACTCGCGGTCACCAAAGCCCTGCTGCAATCTGGGGTTTCTTACGTCGCCGGCTACCAGGGCGCTCCCATTTCACACCTGATGGACGTGCTCACAGATGCAAATGACATCCTAATGGAACTCGGCGTCCATTTTGAGCACAGCGCTTCTGAAGCCACCGCAGCCGCCACGCTTGCTGCATCCGTGAACTACCCCCTGCGCGGGGCGGTTACGTTCAAATCCACCGTGGGAACAAATGTGGCTTCTGACGCCCTGGCCAATCTGGCTTCCGGTGGCGTAACCGGAGGCGCGTTAATCATTGTTGGCGAAGACTACGGCGAGGGCTCCAGCATCATGCAGGAACGCTCTCACGCCTTTGCCATGAAATCGCAAATCTGGCTGCTCGATCCGCGGCCGAACCTGCCCGCCATTGTGCAGGCTGTGGAGCAGGGCTTTGCTCTCTCAGAAGCTACGAACACGCCTGTGATGCTGGAACTACGTATTCGCGCCTGCCACGTGCACGGAAGCTTTATCGCCAAAGATAACGTCCGCCCCAGCTTTACCCTGAAAGACGCCATGGAGAATCCTGTGCGCGATGCCAGCCGCGTGGTGCTGCCGCCTGGCAGTTTTGTGCATGAGCACGAGAAGATTGAGAAGCGCTGGCCCGCTGCGCAAAAATGGATTCGAGAGAACCATCTGAACGAACGCTTCGCCGACGGAACCAGGGACTTTGGCATCATCCTCCAGGGCGGAATGTACAACGCTGTGGTGCGCGCGCTGGAACTCCTGAGACTGAGCAATGCCTTCGGCGATAGCCAGATACCTTTATACGTCCTGAACGTAACCTACCCGTTGATCGACGACGAGGTAAAAGAGTTTTGCGCCGGCAAGCGCGCTGTGCTGGTGATTGAAGAAGGGCAGCCGGACTTTATCGAGCAAAACCTGCATTCGATCCTGCGCAAAGCCGATCTGCCAACGAAAATACACGGAAAAGACATGCTAGCCATGGCCGGCGAATACACGGCCGCAGTTGTCACCAAAGGTATTCTGAAGCTTGTTGAGAGCTATGGGCAGGACCTGATCGATCAGCAACACCTGCCGACGGTGGCTAAACCGGCTGCAAAGTCAGACATGCTGCCGGTCCTGCAGGGCCAGGTTCAGCCGAGGCCTCCTTCTTTCTGTACCGGTTGTCCGGAGCGCCCGATTTTTACCGGCTTGAAGCTGGCGGAACGCGAACTTGGTCCGCACCATGTAGCTGCCGATATCGGCTGCCATCTGTTTTCGATTTTGCCGCCGTTCAATATCGGCGCGCACACCATGGGTTACGGACTGGGCTGGGCCAGCGCGGCCGCATTCAATACCAATGAGACTTCCAGGCGCACCATCAGCTTCATGGGTGATGGGGGCTTCTGGCACAACGGCCTGACGAGCGGGGTGGGCAACGCAGTCTTTAACCAGAGTGACAGCGTTCTGGTGATTGTTGACAACAGCTACACGGCGGCCACGGGTGGACAGGATATTCTCTCGTCGCACGCGGATAATCCTATTCGAACCACAAAACTTTCCATCGCCGATGCGGTGCGCGGGGTGGGCGTGAAGTGGATCAAGACCATCACACGAACCTATGATGTTGCCGCAGTGCGCGACATCTTCAAAGAGGCCCTTACCACAAAGATAAAAGGACCGAAAGTGATTGTGGCGCAGAGCGAATGCGCTCTGAACGAACAGCGCCGTCTAAAGCCGCTGGTCAAAAAGAAGATCGACGAAGGACAACGCGTGGTGCGCGAGCGGTTCGGTGTGGACGCCGACACCTGCACCGGCGACCACTCCTGCATACGTCTTTCCGGCTGCCCGTCGCTCACGATCCAGCCAAATCCTGACTTGTTGCGCCAAGATCCGGTGGCGACGGTGTTGGATAGTTGCGTTGGCTGTGGTGTCTGCGGTGAAGTGGCCCATGCCGCCAGATTGTGTCCGTCATTTTTTCGCGCAGAAGTTATTTCCAACCCCAGCGCGTGGGACCGCATGAAAGCAAAGTTCAGAAATGCGGTGATCAGCCTGCTTCAGCGCCGGATTGATCGCCGCCTGGCGCGCATTACTGCCTAAAGAAATAGCATGGGGACCAGTCAGATATCACAATCCGCTTCCTCCGGCGCCGGTGTTGCCGCGGCACGGTCGATCAACATCGCCATCCTCGCCATGGGTGGAGAAGGCGGCGGCGTGCTGGCGGACTGGATTGTTGATCTGGCGGAGAACTCCGGATATCTCGCGCAGACCACCTCTGTTCCCGGCGTGGCCCAACGCACCGGTTCCACCATTTATTACGTTGAGCTTTTTCCCGAGGACGCAGCGCGTGCCGCTGGAAAAGACCCTGTGCTGGCGCTGATGCCGGTGCCGGGCGAAGTTGACGTGGTGATTGCCTCAGAGCTGATGGAGGCGGGCCGGGCCATTACGCGCGGCTTGGTTACGCCGGATCGAACAACCTTGATTGCGTCCACGAACCGCGTTTACTCCATGACGGAAAAAATCGCCATGGGCGATGGCCGTGCCGACGCCGATACCTTCCTCAAAGCCAGTGGCGAAGCGGCCAGAATTTTTGTCCATCGCGATTTCGCTGGCATGGCTGAGGAGAATCGCAGCGTGATCAGCGCCACTTTGTTTGGCGCACTCGCGGGCGCGGGCAGCCTGCCGTTCTCGCGCAAACAGTTTGAATCCGCGATTGAGCGTAGCGGTGTTTCCATTACCTCCAGCCTGAAAGCGTTTGCTGCCGGCTTTGATGCGGCCACCAGCTCTGCAGCGACTGTCGAGGTGGCAGGCAAAGCAGTCCCAAAGCCCGGTCCAGCTCTTGCGAGCCTTGCCGCGCGGATCACTTCAGATTTTCCCGCGTCAAGCCACGCTATTCTCCTCGCCGGCATAGAGCGGCTGGCGGACTATCAGGACGCTTCTTACGCCTCAACATATCTTGACCGGCTGGAAGGCATTCGTGATCTCGTTCAGCGCAGGCAGCCTCAGAGTGGCGGAGAAGAAACTGCCCTGCTGACTGAGACCGCACGCTATCTGGCGCTCTGGATGTCGTATGAAGACGCTATTCGCGTGGCCGATCTTAAAACCCGCCGCACACGCTTTGAACGCGTGCATGCCGACGCGCGTGTTGCCGATGATCAACTGCTCACGATCAATGAGTTTCTGCATCCCCGTGTGGAAGAATTTGCTGACATCTTGCCTGTCGGTCTGGGCGAATGGCTACTGAAAACCGAATGGACCAGCCGGCTCATCAATCGCCTAACGGGTAAAGGCAAGATCCTGCAGACAACTTCACTATGGGGGTTCCTGCAGCTCTACTGGCTGGCCAGTCTGCGCCGCTTCCGGCCCAAAACGTTGCGGTTCAAGCGAGAGCAACTGCGAATCGACCGTTGGCTGGAGCAAGTGAAGGACGTAGCGCAGGCAGATTACGCATTAGCTTTGGAAGTGGCCGAGTGCCCAAGGCTGGTCAAAGGATATGGCGATACCTACGTGCTCGGCACTCGCAACTTCGAGCGCCTGATGCAGGCCCTTCCCCGCCTGCAGAAGATGGACAACGCGGCAGCCCGCCTCAAGAGTTTGCGGGAAGCGGCCCTCGCCGACGATACAGGCAAAAAACTTGAGAACGCGCTGGCTGAACTGAACCTTCTTCCGGGAGGCAATCTGTGAGAATAGTTTGCCTGGGAGGGGGGCCCGCGGGACTCTACCTTTCAATCCTTCTCAAGAAAGCGAACCCTTCCTGGGACATAACCGTCGTCGAACGCAACCGCCCAACGGACACATTTGGCTGGGGCATCGTGTTCTCTGATAAGACCATGGACGGCTTCAAGTCAGTGGATGAGCAGACCCACGCGGAGATCACGCGCGCCTTCCGCCACTGGGACGACATCGATGTTTTCTTTAAGGGGAGCAAGATTACCTCAGGCGGGCATGGCTTTTGCGGGATCGCCCGTATCAAGTTGCTTCAGATCCTGCAGCAGCGCGCGGCCGGACTGGGCGTGAAGCTGGTTTTCCAGACTGAAGTCGCAGACCCGGATGACTACGCCCCGCATTACGACCTGGTGATCGCCTCTGACGGTGCGTCTTCTATTACGCGCAGGAAGTACGAGCACGTGTTCAAGCCCAACGTCCAGGTGCGCCGCAACCGCTTTGTCTGGCTCGGCAGTCGCAGGAAGCTTGACGCGTTCACCTTCGACTTCAAGCAAACCGAGTGGGGATGGTTCAACCTGCACGCTTACCGCTTTGACGAAGAGTGGTCAACTTTCATCGTTGAGACGCCGGAAAAAAATTGGCTGGCGGCTGGGATCGACAAGATGGAGCAGGAAGAGTCGATCGCGCTCTGTGAGAAGCTTTTTGCTGAGCGCCTCGACGGCAATCCGCTCATCTCCAACGCAAAACACCTGCGCGGTTCCGCTATCTGGCTCAAGTTTAACCGCGTGTTATGCGAAAAGTGGTTTCACAAAAACATTGTGCTGATCGGTGACGCAGCGCACACCGCGCACTTCAGTATCGGCTCCGGCACCAAGCTCGCGATGGAAGATGCCATTGCATTGGCGCGTGTGCTGTCAACGCACAGCGGTGACGTGGAAGCTGCCTTGCAACGCTACCAGGAAGAACGTGAGATCGAGGCACTGAAATTACAGAGCGCCGCGCGCAATCGCATGGAATGGTTTGAAGAGGTGGAGCGCTACGTCCACCAGGAGCCGGAGCAGTTTGCTTATGGCCTGCTTACCGGCAGCCAGCGCGTGGGCCATGCTAATTTAAAGTTGCGCGACTCCCGCTACGTGGAACGAGTGGAAAAATGGTTTGCGGGTCGCACCGGCGTGAACCATTCCCTGCCGCCCATGTTCACGCCGATCACTGTACGTGGCATTACATTGAAGAACCGCGTGATCTGCTCTCCCATGGCCACTTACATGGCGAAGGATGGCTTGCCCAACGACTTTCATCTGGTGCATCTCTCGGCGCGCGCGATGGGTGGCGCAGCCATGGTGGTAACCGAGATGACATGTGTCTCGCCGGACGCTCGCATTACTCCAGGCTGCCCTGGAATGTGGAATGTTGACCAGCAGAATGCATGGAAGCGCGTGGTTGATTTTGTGCACGAACACACTGACGCGAAGATCGCCTTTCAACTTGGTCATGCCGGGCGCAAAGGTTCCACCCGCGTGGGGTGGGATGCGATCGACCAGCCGCTACAGTCTGACAACTGGCCTCTGCTCTCAGCTTCACCTCTGCCCTATATTGAAAATCTGTCTCAGATTCCGCATGAGGCCACTCGCGCGGACATGTGCCGCATCAAGGGTGACTTTGTATCGGCCGCCAGGCGCGCGATCGCTGCCGGCTTTGACTGGCTGGAATTCCACTGTGCCCACGGCTATCTGATGTCCAGCTTTATTTCCCCGCTCACGAACCGGCGCACTGATGAGTATGGTGGCTGTCTTGCGAACCGCTGCCGCTTTCCGCTGGAAGTTTTTTCCGCCATGCGCGCTGTTTGGCCGGACAATTTGCCTATGAGCGTGCGCATTTCCGCGCATGACTGGGTACCTGGCGGCCTCACGCCGGACGACGCGGCGGAAGTTGCTCGCTTTTTTAAGGATGCTGGAGCTGACGTGATCGATTGCTCCTCCGGACAGGTAAGCAAGGCGGAGAAGCCTGTGTACGGCCGCATGTTCCAGGTTCCGTTTGCCGACAAGATACGCAACGAGGTCTCGATTCCGACCATCGCCGTCGGCAACATTTTTGAAGGCGATCATGTGAATACCATCATTGCGGCGGGGCGAGCCGACCTGTGTGCCGTGGCGCGGCCTCATCTGGCCGATCCCGCCTGGACCCTGCATGAAGCTGCCAAACAAGGCTTCACTGAGATCACATGGCCCAAACAGTATCTGAGCGGAAAAGAACAACTGGAAAGGAACCTGGCCCGGGCGCAACTGATGTTACAGGTTTGATCGGTAATGGAGCAGCTTTCACAAGCACTATCCGGCAAGCACGCAGTAGTTACTGGAGGCGCCCGCGGTATTGGTGCGGCGGTAACGCGTACTCTGGTTGCGCACGGCGCTAACGTAACTATGCTTGGCCGCAGCCCGAACCCTGCCGCAGAGCTTGCTGACGGTCCGCATCTCCATTACGCCCAGGCGAATGTCTGCGAACCGGAAGAACTCCATCAAGCTTTTGACGCAGCGCGCGCCAGCTTTGGTTCCATTCATATTCTTGTGAACAATGCAGGGCAAGGAGTTTCCGCACCTTTCATCAAGACAGATTTCGCTCTGTGGCGCAGCATGATGCAGATTAATCTTGATGGAACATTTCACTGCACACAGGCAGTCTTGCCGGATATGTTGCTGGGGAGATGGGGTCGCATTGTGAACGTCGCCAGCACTGCCGGGCTCATCGGATACGCTTACGTGTCTGCGTATTGTGCCGCCAAGCACGGCATGATAGGTCTCACGCGCTCGCTGGCTCTTGAAGTGGCCAACAAGGGCGTGACCGTGAATGCGGTTTGTCCCGGTTACACGGAGACGGAAATGCTACAGCGGACGATTGACGGCATTGTTGCCAAAACCGGCCGCACGCCTGCGGAGGCGCGGGCGGAATTGAGCTCGAAGAACCCACAAAAACGAATGATTCAGCCGGAAGAGGTAGCCAACGCAGTCACGTGGCTGTGTCTTCCGGGCAGTGAAGCGATCACCGGCCAATCCATTGCAGTTGCCGGCGGCGAAGTGATGTGAGGGAAATCATGGCAAGCACTTCAACCATGCGCAAAAACAGCAACGGTTCGGGCCATCCCAACGATCTGGTCCTTGATCTGGAGACGCGCGCACAGAAGGGCGATCACCAGGCACTGCGTTTGTGGCTGCGTCTTCTCTCTTGCACGGTGCGCATTGAGAACAAGATTCGCCTTCGGCTTCGGCGCGAGTTCAACACCACTCTTCCGCGCTTTGATCTGATGGCACAGCTGGAGCGCAGCCCCGGCGGACTACGGATGAACGAGCTCTCCCGGCAACTGATGGTATCGGGCGGGAATGTAACCGGAATCACTGACCAGCTTGAGCGTGAAGGGCTGGTGGTACGCACACCTTGTCCGGGTGATCGTCGCGCGTTCACTGTCAAGCTGACCGTCACCGGACTCAAGCGTTTTCGTGAGATGGCCGCACGCCATGAGCAATGGATCGTGGAACTGCTGGGCGGCCTCACTCGCGAGGAACAGGAAATGATGAACAGCGAGCTCTGGAAGTTGAAGATGCACATCAATGGCGCCGCCGCCACAACGCGCAAGGCGAATCAACGCTCGCGTGGCGGGGAGGGCAGATGAGCGAAGGAACAAAGCCCAGCCGCCCGAATCTTACCGGTCGTACGCTGGCTAACTACGCAGCCCAGCATTTCAAGTACTACTTTAAAGATGGTGCGGCATGCATCACGCTCAACCGGCCCGACCGCAAAAACCCGTTGACGTTCGATTCTTATGCGGAACTGCGCGATCTGTTTCGGGCGATGGCACTGGCTGGAGACGTCCACGCATTGGTGTTGACCGGCGCTGGCGAGAATTTCTGTTCCGGCGGTGATGTCCATGAAATCATCGGCCCGCTTACTAAGCTTGATATGCCGGGACTGCTCGCCTTCACGCGCATGACCGGCGATCTGGTGAAAGCCATGCGTGCCTGCCCGCAGCCGATCGTCGCGGCTATCGATGGCGTTTGCGCCGGGGCGGGAGCAATCCTGGCCATGGCGTCTGATTTGCGCCTGGGGACCGCGCGAAGCAAGACCGCGTTTTTGTTTACCCGCGTGGGGCTTGCTGGTTGCGATATGGGGGCGTGTGCCATATTGCCCAGGATCATAGGGCAGGGTCGCGCTGCCGAGCTTTTGTTTACCGGCCGAAGCATGACTGGAGATGAAGCGGAACGATGGGGCTTCCTCAATCGCTTGTGCGCGCCGGAAGAACTGTTGCCAGCCGCGATGTCGTTGGCACAAGAACTAGCTGCTGGTCCAACCTTTGCTCACGGCATGACCAAGAAAATGCTGCATCAGGAATGGAACATGGGGGTGGATGAAGCCATTGAGGCAGAAGCGCAGGCCCAGGCAATTTGCATGGCGACGAACGACTTTGATCGCGCGTACCAGGCTTTCGTAGCCAAACAAAAGCCGGTATTCAAGGGAGATTGAGGATGACCAGCAGCAGCCATCTTGACTGGCCCTTTCTGGAGCCGCACCACAAAACGCTGGCCACAGAACTGGACCGCTGGGCGCGTAGTGAGCTGTCGGACAACCTAAAGGACCATTCTGTACGCGCGGTGGATGACGCTTGTCGCCGGCTTGTGCGCCAGCTTGGCGAGGGCGGCTGGTTGAAGTACGCGATCGGCGGCACCTCCTGCGGCGCTTCAGGCGATACGATAGATACCCGCGCGGTCTGCCTGATTCGCGAGACGCTGGCCCGCCATTCGGGTCTGGCTGATTTTGCATTTGCCATGCAGGGATTAGGATCCGGCGCGATTTCAATCTTCGGCACTCAAGAACAGAAGAAAGGTTACCTCCCTCGCGTGGGCAATGGCACGGCGATTGCAGCCTTCGCGATATCGGAGCCCGATGCCGGCTCTGATGTCTCAGCGCTCCAGTGTGCAGCCAGAAAAGACCGCGACGATTACCTGATCAACGGAGAAAAGACATGGATCTCCAATGGAGGCATCGCCGATTTTTACCTGGTGTTTGCACGAACGGGCGAAGCGGCAGGCGCTAAGGGAATCTCCGCGTTTATCGTTGACGCTAACGCGCCGGGACTTGAGATCGCGGAACGCATTGAAGTGATGGCGCCGCATCCACTCGCCCGCCTGGTCTTCAAAGACTGCCGGATTCCAGCTACGCAGCGCCTGGGAGATCCAGGGCAAGGTTTCAAGATCGCCATGTCCACGCTGGATATCTTTCGATCTTCCGTTGCGGCTGCTGCTGTTGGTTTTGCCCGATGCGCTCTGCATGAAGCTTTGTCGCGCTCCACGTCGCGCAAAATGTTTGGCCAGGCCCTGGCAGACTTCCAGTTGACGCAGGCCAAGCTGGCCAAGATGGCAACCGACATTGACTCCGCGGCACTGCTGACCTACCGCGCGGCGTGGCTCAAGGACATGGGGCAGCCCGTTACCGTGGAGGCAGCCATGGCCAAGATGACGGCGACAGAGATTGCACAGCAGGCCATCGATTCGGCCGTCCAGATCTTCGGCGCTCTGGGCGTGGTCAGCGATCAGGCCGTGGAACGTCTGTACCGTGAGATCCGGCCGTTACGAATCTATGAAGGCGCAACAGAAGTGCAGCAGTTGATCATTGCCCGTGGCATTATCATGGCCCATAAAGAAAGTGAGCAAGAACTTGCCTGAAGCCCAGACTGCAACCTCTTCCTTCAGAGCACCAGCTTCATTCCAAACCGAGGTGTTGGTGCGTTTTGCCGATTGTGACCCAGCGGGAATCGTTTTCTATCCCCGCTTTCTGGAGATGTTCAACAACCTGGTGGAGGACTGGTGCAGCGCCGGCTTGAACTTTTCATTTAACGACATTGTCATCAAGAATGGCTGGGGCCTGCCAACGGTGCACCTTGAGGCGGATTTTGTTTCGCCAAGCCGCTTGGGCGAAGTGTTGATCGCAAAACTCTATGTGCGCAACCTGGGCAACAGCTCGATCAAAGCCGATATCATGCTTTACGGACCGGACGCGAGCGAGCGCGTACGCGGAAAAGTTGTGCTGGTGCTTACGGACAGACGTTCCCATACGGCACTGGCATTTCCCGACGGACTGCGCAGGAAAATCTCGACTTTTGTTGTGTCCGAGTGAGTTGATCAATATCAGATGTATTCTTTGAGATCAGGAGCGAGATGAAAGTTCTGCAACCACCCAACTGGCCGCGACCCAAAGGTTACGCCAACGGCGTGTCGGCCAAGGGAAGCATGGTATTCGTGAGCGGCGTTGTTGGCTGGAACGCGCAAGGACAGTTTGCCGGGCGCGACTTTGCAACTCAGGTGCGACAGGCGCTGCTGAACATTGTTGAGATATTAGGCCAGGCCAAAGCCAAACCAGAGCACATTGCGCGCATGACCTGGTACGTGCTCGATAAGAGCGAGTACCTGGCGGCGGCTAAAGCAATGGGTGCGGCCTATCGAGAGATCATCGGGAGACACTATCCGGCCATGACGGTGGTGGAAGTGTCAGGTCTGGTTGAAGCCGATGCGCGCGTGGAGGTTGAAGTCACCGCCGTAATTCCGGAATAAAGAGCTACCGAGACAAGATTCAGAGTGTCGGACGCTTCCGCCGTTGCTGCTCCCGTAGTCTGGAGCGCTGAAGTTTTCCCGTCGAGGAATGCGGCAACTCAGAGACAAACTCAATCGCCCGTGGATACTTATAAGGCGCGATCTGTGATTTCACATAGTCCTGGAGTTCACGGCGCAACACATCATCTGCAAGCGTCCCGTCCTTTAAAACAACGAAGGCTTTGACGATTTCACCGCGCTCCTCGCTAGGAGCCCCGATCACCGCGCATTCCGTCACTTTGGGATGCTCCATAAGCGCGGCCTCGATCTCAACCGCTGCAATCTTGTAGCCCGCGCTCACGATCATGTCGTCGGTGCGGCCTTCGTACCAGAAATAACCGTCGTCGTCCACGCGATACGAATCGCCGGTGATATTCCATCCATTCTGGACATACTTGCGCTGGAGTTCTGGCGCATCGAGATAGCGGCAGCCGGTAGGCCCGCGCACAGCCAGGCGTCCCGGCGTGTTTGCTGGAACGGGACGCCCGGATTCGTCAACTACTATGGCCTCATATCCGAGCACGGGCTTTCCTGTTGCGCCCGGCCGGATTTCAGAACCGGCGGCAGAAATAAAGATATGCAACATCTCTGTAGAGCCGATGCCGTCGATGATCTGGAGCCCTGTCGCTAAACGCCACGCCTCAAATACTGCAAGAGGCAAGCGTTCGCCCGCCGAGACACATTGCTTGAGCGATAACAGGTCGGAGCCATGCATGAATTCCAGCATGCGCCGGTAGAGGGTGGGAGCGGTAAAGCAAATTGTGCAGCGGTGCCGCTCGATTGCCTTTAGCAAACGTTCAGCGCTCACACTCGGGAGCAGCAGCGTAGAGGCGCCCGCGCGCATGGGGAAGAGCAGCAAGCCGCCCAGTCCGAAGGTAAACGCCAATGGCGGGCTCCCGCAGAAAATGTCTTCCCTTCCCGGCTTGAGCACGTATTTTGAAAAAGTGTCACAGACGGCCAGCAGGTCGCGATGGAAATGCACCGTCGCTTTGGGTTCGCCGGTTGTTCCAGAACTGAAAGCGATGAGCGCGATATCATCTTGTGAAGTTTCAGCGTTTACAAACTCGGCAGAGTAGTCATCGAGCAACGGTGGAAGATCCGCGCTGTTTGGATTTTCGCCGTTTGGATTTTCAAAGACGATGATTTCCTCTAGCTCTGGGGCCAGTCTTTGTGCCTTGATGAGCTCATCGGCCAGACCTTGTTCGCACAACGCGTACTTGGTTCGCGCTTTGTTGGCAATCGCCACCAGTTCTTGCGCCCGGATTTGGGACATGGTGGTCACGGCGATGCCGCCAGCCTTGAGAACAGCAAACCAGCAAGCCGCCAGCATGGGAGAGTTGGCGTCACGCAAGAGAACGCGCTCGCCCGGCACAAGCCCGCGGCTCACCAGCAGGTTGGCGATGCGGTTCGAATATTGGAGCAGTTTCCGGTAACTCCATACTTCGCTATCAGTGCGCAGGCATGGACGCGCACCTGATCCACTCTCCACGTGGCGGTCAAGTAACTCCACCGCCGCATTCAGGCTTGCAGGGTAGTCAAGGTCCGGAATGCCAACTGTTTTCATTACCGGCCACAGCTCTTTGGGCGGCAGGTGTTCGCGGGCAAAAGTATCAACATGTGCGGTTGGCGTTTGAGACACGCGAGGGGTGACATTCGGCGGGGACGGAGCTTT
>WNFC01010733.1_pt1 | contig 16304 bp, 10 predicted proteins | sample 5400541 | NCBI WGS metagenome assembly WNFC01 (sample SAMN13153342, study PRJNA577476) | soil metagenome | isolation source: 120 cm saprolite under Douglas fir tree site 2 hole 2 replicate 1 | place: USA:California | collected 2015-04-18
TCCGGACCCATATCGTGCAGCAGCAGATCGGTGTACGCGGCGACCTTCTTGTACCGCAATGCCGCGATCGGGCTGTCACCCGTGGTCAGGACGGGGCGATGACAGCGCGCGCAGCCAACCCGGACAAACACGTCGCTCCCCTGGCGCGCTTCGCCCGACATCTTGAGCGGCTCTATCGGCGCGAGCAGCCTCACGAACGTGGTCGCCAGCTCGGCCTGGTGGTCGCTGAGCTCGGGATCGGGCGCCGGGTCGGTGCCCGGAGGAATCGGCGTCCCCGCGACGGTTTGCTCAGTCGGTACGGCGGGCGTCGTGATGCCTATCTCGGCGCTGAATGCGCCGTCGTTAAACTCGCGCAGCGTGGGCACCAGGGCTTTGCGTCCGAACCGACCCAGGCGCCCGTCGAAGAAGCGGTTCGGCCGCCCGGAGATGCCATCGTGGTCCCGGTCATCGGGATCTGCGTAGGCCAGGATCTCGGAGTCGGGAACGGCATCGAGTAAGCCGAAGCCAAAAATCTCAGGAGTCGTGCGCCGTGCGACCGCTGTCGCTGCGGCTGGAATCGGCTCGCTATCGATGCCGAGCGCCGCATGAAGTAGGGGAGTGACGTGGTTCTGAAAGACGAACCCGCCCTGTGCCGCGAGCTCGTCGCAGAGACGGGTCCCCGCGGGCGCGTTGGGGTGAAACGCGGTCGCGTGGCGCTCGATCTCGTCACCCGTCCCACCCGCCACGGGATCCTCGTGACATTCCTTGCACCCGTTCGCATTGAACAGCGGCCCCAGGCCCTTCTCCGGAGTGAAGACGCTGTCGAATACGGCGCGACCGCTGTCGAACTGCGCGCGCTCCGCGGCCGAGAGGCCGCGGACTGGATCCCCGGGCTGCAGCCGGCGACACGCCGCCGCGGCGCACATGGCCATGACCGCGATCCACCAACGCGTCATGGCTTCGCGTCCACGCCCGCGTCCATCCGGCCGACGCGCTCGATCGTGTACGCGACGAAACCCGTCGGCCTGCCACCAAACGAAGCGCGGATCACGTCACCGGGCTTGAGTTCCCCCAGCCTGATCGGTTCGTGCTGCCCGCGTTGCTGGTTGGTGATCGGCACGCCGGCGGGAACCTGGAGCCGCACGACGCGGAGGGCGAAGCCGACGCCGGTCGTCACTTCGAGCGTGCGCGCACGCACGTCAACCGCGCGAACCGCACCGCGCACGCTGTCGTGCGGCACGCTGGGTCGCGCGGCCGGCGGGGAGGTCGGCTGCTGCGCGGCGAGCGCAACAGGAGCGATGAATGCAGCGAGCGACAGAAGCGTGACCCGGTCCATGGATCCTCCTCCTAGTAAGGAGGAAGGATGATGGGCGAGCTACTTCACCGTCAACGCCCCCCCGCCCCTCCGCCCAGCGAGCGGTAAACAGCCACCAATCCGGTTGTCGCGGCCGTGCGGCCCGCCGCGAGCCGATCTTGCGCGTCGAGCATCGTTCGTTCGGCATCGAGTACCTGCAGGAAGTCGCTGGCGCCCTCCTCGAACCGCAGGCGTGCCAGGCCAGCCGCCCGTTCACTCGCGCGCGCGGCATCTTCGAGGTGCTGGAGGCTCTGCCGCGCTCTGTTGTACGTGATGACAGACGACTGGATCTCCTCCATCGCGCGCAGTTGCGTCTGGTTGTAGCGCGCCTCCGCCTCGCTCTCCTGCGCGCGAGCTGCGTCGACACCGGCTTTGACCCGGCCGAGGTTCAGCGCCGGCCACGAGATCACGGGGCCGATCGCATAGCGTGGCGTGCCCGTGTTGCCCAGCGACGCGAAGGCGTTGCTCACGTAACCCACACCGCCAGCGAAACTGACGCGGGGGAGGTACGCCGCCTTCGCCGCACTCACGAACGCGCCGCCGGCAGCCAGCTGCCGCTCGGCACTGCGCACGTCGGGCCGCAACCGGACGATCGTCTTCGGATCGGCTACCGACACAGACTCGGGTAGTTGCGGCAACGGAACCGCCGTGCTGAGCTCGCGCTCAACGTCGGTCGCGGGCTGTCCCGTGAGCACCGCAATGCGCTGCTCGATAGCGGCGATCGACGACTCCAGCGCCGGAATGCCGGCGAGTGTCAAGCTCAGCTGCGCACGGGCGCGCTCGGAATCAAACTCATTGCCGCGCCCGGCTTCGAGACGCTGCAACGTCACCTCGAGAGTGCGCCGCTGGTTTTCCGCGTTACGCTGCGCCACGGCGAGCCGATCCTGCGCGCCCCGCAAGCCGTAGTAGGCGGCCGCGAGATCGGCGGCGACAACGACCTGGAAGTCCTGGACATCCTCCTCAGCCGCAGCAACCAACGCGCCCTGCCCTTGCGTCTTTCGCCGAATCCTCCCGAAGAGATCGAGCTCCCACGACATCTCGAGTCCAGCGTTCCAGACGTTCTGGTCGGGAAATGCGGAGCTTCCACCAAAGGGGAATCCCGCGCTGGCCAGTCGCTGCCGCGTGTAACTCGCGCTGGCGGTGATGGCGGGTGCGAAGTCGAGTGCCGCATCGAGGCGCGCGGCACGCGCCCCGCGCATCCGGGCGCGAGCGCCGGCGAGATCCTGATTGGACCCGATTGCCGTGCTCACGAGCTGCTGCAATGTGCTGTCCCCCAGCCTCTTCCAGAACTGCACCGCCGCGCGCTCCGGCTCCTGGCCGGACGCTGATCCCGCGGCGCCGATCATCAGTGCCAGTAAGAACAATCCCCGAATGGACTTCATGTTTGCAGCACCTCCTGCCCGACCGGCTCGTATGCAGGGGCGGGCTTGTGCTCTGCGGCGATGAGAGAATAGAAGACGGGCACGATGAACAGCGTGAATACCGTGCCGAGCGTCATGCCAGTGACAAGCACCATCCCGATGCTGTTGCGCGCCGCGGAGCCGGGGCCGGAGACCAGGACCAGTGGGAAGTGACCGAATACGGTCGCGGCCGAGGTCATTAGCACGGGGCGCAGCCGCGTCAATGTCGCTTCGCGCAGCGCGGCCATCTTCGCGATGCCGCGCTCTCGCAGCGTGTTCGCGAACTGCACGATCAGGATTCCGTTTTTCGCTATGAGTCCAACCAGCGTAATCAGCCCGACCTGCGAGTAGATGTTGATGGTCGTCAGGTTTAAGAAGCTGAACACCAGCGCGCCGGCGATCGCGAGCGGCACCGACCCCAGCAGCACGATCAACGGATCGCGGAAGCTGCGGAATTGCGCCGCGAGCACGAGATAGATGAGGATGACCGCGAAGCCGAGCGTCGTCGTCAGCGCTCCACCTTCGCGCCGGATCTGCCGTGATTCGCCCGCATAATCGACGGACCGTCCGGGACCGCTGACGCTCGCCGCGGCATTCTCGAGCACCTGCAGCCCTTCATCCTTGGTGACACCCGGATTGACGGCGCCGAACACGCGCACTGCATTGCGTTGCTGGAAACGATTCAGCGTGCGCGGAGCGGTGCTCGATTCGATGTGGGTGAACGTCGATACGGGGACGAGCTGACCGCTGGGCGTCTTGATCTTGAGGTCGAGCAGCGGTCCCACCGTCGTCCGGTCGGCGTCCCCGATCTGCGGGATGACCTTGTAGCTCCGGTCGTAGAAGTTGAATCGATTCACGTAGCCGCCGCCGAGCGCCGTCCCGAGCTCGCGCCCGACGCTCGCGAGATCGAGTCCGAGGTCCGCGACCTGATCGCGATCGACCACGACCCGAGCCTCCGGCAAATCGATTTTGAGATCGGTGTCGACGTAGAGGAATTTGCCGCTCTGCCAACCCGCTCCCACCACGGCGTTTGCCGTTTGGAGCATCTGCTCGGGCGGCTCATCGCTCTGCAGCACCAGCTCGACGTCATACGAGCCCGGTGTGGGCAGCGGTGGATCGAGGCGTGGGAACACACGCACTCCCGGCACCCGCGAAACGGCGCCGTACAGAGCCGGGAAGAGCTGCGCGGTCGAACGCTGCCGTTCCTTCCAGTCCTTGGCGACCATGCCGCCGAAGGCGCCCCATGAAGCGGTCAGGGACCACATGAACTTGGCCTCGGGGAACGACGTGACCGCCTTCACCACCTCGAGCGTGGCCCGATTGTTCGCCGCGAGCGACGCGTCGGGCGGCACCTGCATGAACAAACTGATGTGACTCTGATCCTCGACCGGCGCGAGCTCACGCTTGGAGTACGTGTAGAGCGGCCACGCCGCGATCATCACCAACACTGCGGCGGCGACGATCGCCGGCCGCATCTCGAGCGCGCCATCGAGCAGCCGGGCGTACGTGCGCCGTACGACTTCAAATCCGTTATTCACCAGTCGTGTGAGCCGGCCTTCTTCACCCTTCTCGTGGACAAAGCGCGAGCTCATCACCGGTGACAGCGTGACGGCGACGATCCCCGATACGACCACCGCGGCGGCGAGGGTGATGGCGAACTCCAGGAACAGCGAACCGGTCAGGCCACCCTGGAAGCCAATCGGTGTGTAGACCGCGGCCAGCGTGATCGTCATGGCGATGATCGGTCCAACCAGCTCGCGCGCGCCGACGAGCGCGGCTTGCAGCCGCGTTTTGCCGAGGTGCACGTGCCGCTCGACGTTCTCGACCACGACGATCGCGTCGTCCACGACGAGACCGACTGAAAGCACGATCGCGAGAATCGTGAGCAGGTTCAGGCTGAAGCCAAACGCCAGCATCACGATCGCCGCGCCGACCAGCGACACCGGCATCGCGACGAGCGGGACCAACGCCGTCCGAATCGATCCCAGGAAGAGGAACACCACGAGCCCGACGATCAGGATCGTTTCGATCAGCGTCTTCGTGATCTCTCTGAGCGCGTCCTGCATGAAGACCGTGCCGTCGTATGCCACACGCAGCTGAATGTCCGGCGGCAGCGTCGGCGTGATCCGCGCGATTTCGGCATGCAGGCGATGCGAGACCTCGATTTCGTTGCTGCCGATCGTGGGCCAGACGCCGACGTACACGGCCTCCTGATCGTTGAACTTCGCGATCATGTCCGGCTCTTCGGCACCCAGCTCGACGCGCGCGACGTCCGAGAGACGGACGACCGAGCCGCCGCGATCGGTCACGATAAGATTCTCAAACTCATCGGTCGAGCGCAGATCGGTGTTGGCCAGCAGGTTGATCTGAACGAGATTGCCCTTGGTCTGGCCCACGGCGGCGACGTAGTTGTTGCGCCGCAGGGCCCCGAACACATCACCGGGCGAGAGGTTGTGCGCCGCCAGGCGATCGGGGTCGATCCAGACGCGCATCGCGATCGGCCGGCCGCCTACGATGTCGGTGCGTTGCACGCCGGCGATCGTGGCGAGCTGCGGCTGGAGCGTGCGCGCCAGCCAATCGGTGATTGCCGGAATGTCCCGCTGCTTGGATGAAAAGCTCAGATAGAACGAGGCGTAGGGACGGTCGGCACGTTGCACCTCGACCTGCGGCGGCTCGGCTTCCGCCGGAAGTTCTGACCGCACCTGTTGCAGCCGTGCCGTCACCTCGGCCAGCGCCGCGGTGCTGTTCTGGTTCAGCTTCAGTCGCACCGTCACGGTGCTGACGCCGGCACGACTCGACGATTCGACGTAATCGACACCGCTGATGGCCGAGACGGCGCGCTCGATCGGCGTCGTGAGAAAACCGCGCACGGCTTCGGCGCTCGCGCCGTAATAGACCGTCGTGATGACGACAGACGAGCTCTGGATGTTCGGGTACTGCTGCACGGGGAGCGAGGTCAGCGCCCGCCATCCCATGAGCACGATGGCGAGATTGACGACCGCCGCGAGTACCGGGTGCCGGATGAACAGATCGGTGAAGGAGCGCATCAGTGAGCTCCCTGCGCCGCGCCTACGGCCACCGGGACGGACTCCCGGAGCTTGAAGGACCCCGACGCCGCGACCTGCTCTCCCGTCGCGAGACCGTCGAGGATGACGATCTCATCGCCGAGCATCGGACCACTGTGGACCGGACGCACGTGCGCGCGGATCGTGCCCGTGGAGTCGCGTGCGATGACGAACACGTGATCGCCGGACGGCCCACGCCGCAGCGCACTCACCGGAATGACGACGACGTTGACGGCCGGCCCGCTCGGCACGAGGACGCGAACCGACGATCCTGGCGCCGGAGCTTTCGCGCCGAAGATGATCGCGCGCACCATCGTGGTGCGCGTGGTCGGGTCGACGCGTGCGTCTACCGCCACGATGCGCGCCACGATCGGCGTGGAATCGGAGGTTGCCAGCACGTCAACGGTTTGCCCCGCACGTAGCTCGTCGCCGACCTGCTGTGCCACTGCGAAATCCACGTGCGCCGCTGCGTCGACGCCCTGCAGGGTCGTGAGCTGCGTGCCCTCGTTCAGGTATTGGCCCGGATGCACGTCGGCGATGCCGACGCGGGCGCGGAACGGCGCACGAATCGTCTTTTTCGCGATGATCGCCTCGGTGCGCGCGATCTGTGCCTGCGCGATGTCACGCTCGGCGCGCGCCCGATCGACTTCCTCCTCCGAGACTGCGCCGTGCTGGCGCAGGCGCTCCAGACGGGCGAGGCTGGTCTGCGCCAGCGCCGCCTGCGCCTGCTGCGCCTGCAGATCGGCGTGCTCGACGGAGACGTCGAGCACGACGAGCACCGTCCCCGAGTCTACGATGCGGCCGGGAACCAGCGACACGTCGTGCACCGTCCCGGCGAGCTCCGTCCGCAACGTGATCGAACGCAGCGCCAGGACGGTTCCGATCGACGTGGTCGTCGCGTGATGCAGCTCTTGCCGTGCGACGGCGGCCGTGACGGCCTCGATTGGCTCTGGCTGATGTCGGGCCGCCACTGCGGCGGCACGCGCTGCTGCGGACTTCCATGCGGCGAGTCCCAAGGCGATGACCAATATGACCGCGATCAAAATCGCCGATGCCCGTCCGCGCTCTCCGAGAATGCGACTACGCATATCCAACGACCTCCTGGTCGATGCTACGTATGGGTGGCCAACTGTGTCCGCAGATTGTCGACTGACGACGGTGGAATTCGACAGGCAACGCGCTGTCACGGCAGTGTCGGCAGCGTTCCACGCGCACCCGGCAATTTCCGAATGGTGCAAGAACGTGTTCAGAACACCGAATTGTTCCAGGCGCGCGCGACGTGTTACGTGTGCGTTACCCGGAAGAGTGAAAGCGGAGAGACTTGACAGTGCGTGTTGGGAACAGATGTTGCAGTATGGCTGTTCGGAGGCGTGTGAAACGATCCCTTTCTACCGCTGAAGAGGCGGCCGTCGGCGTGATGAGCGCGGCCGGTCACGTGCAGCAGACGTTCGCGGAGATCTGCGAACGCCATGGGATCACCGGCGATCAGTATGGGATCCTGCGTACGCTGCGCGAGGCGCATCCGACTGGCCGCGCCCGGGGCGAGGTGGCCAGCTGCTGCGTTCATCGCGCACCCGACGTGACGCGCATGATTGATCGCCTCGTGCGACAGGGACTCGTCCGCCGCACGCGCGACAACGAGGACCGGCGCTGCTCCCTTGCCACCATCACCAGCGCCGGCCTGAAGCTGCTGGCGCGGATCGACCCCGAGATTGCCTCGGCGGCGCGCCGGCTCACGCAGTCGCTCAGCACCGCCCAGTTGCAGCAGCTCGCCCGTCTCACCGGAGCGCTCGCCGGCTAGGCACGAGCATGAAACCTGGAGCGAGAGCACACGTGTTAAAGGGAAGCCGATGACTGCCACCCTCCGGCTGACGCGCGCCGCATTTGGCGCCATGCAGCGAGCCTCTCCCGATCTCGCCGCCCGATGGGCGGCGCGAATCTTTTGCTCACCACCGCGCCGTGCGATCAGCGAGCGCATGGCTGCCTGGCTGCGAGATGCGCGCCGGTTCAATGTCACCGTCGGCGGGCGCCGGGTCGCGGCGTGGACATGGGGCGAGCGCGGGCCTGGCGTTCTGCTCATGCATGGATGGGGGAGCCGTGGCGCGCGGTTCGTGGATCTGGGTGGCGCGCTGCTCGCGAATGGCCATCGCGTCGTGACGTTCGATGCGCCAGGACACGGCGCGTCGCGGGGCCGGCTCAGCTCCGGACCCGAATTCGCGCGCGCGGCGATTGCCGTCGCGGCGGCAGTCGGTCCCGTGAGTGCGGTGGTGGGTCATTCGCTCGGCGGATTCGCGGCAGCACTCGCGATGGATCAGGGTCTGGTGGCTCGTCGCGCCGTGCTGATCGCCCCGTCCGCGAATGTCAACAGCTACAGCGCACAATTCGCGACGCTGCTCGGCGTCGCCGCGCCCGTCATGACCTCGATGCGCGAGCGGCTCGCCCGCCGTCTCGATTTCGCGTGGGACGAAATGGATGTTCCAGGGTTCGCGCCCGCGATGCGGGTGCCGCTCCTCGTGATTCACGACCGGGAAGACCGTGAGGTGCGTTGGAACGATGGCGCGGCGATCGCTGAGGCTTGGCCGGGCGCGGAACTCATGACGACGTCGGGCCTCGGGCATCATCGCATCGTCAGCGACTCTGGCGTCATCCGACAGGTCGTGTCGTTTCTGCGCCCGACCGCGCAGTAAGGCGGCCGGGCTTTAGTGCGAGAACCGGGCTTTGAAAGTCTGGCCGTAAGACGTCGGCGTCCCATCGTAACTCGCGATCAGGTCGAGCGCATTCCCCCACACGTCCCACGACCAGGCGAGGTAACTCCCTTGGCGCGTGTCCATCCAATTCATCAACGCCGTGACGAAGGCGCTCCCGCGATCGTCCTCCCCCAGCTCGCCGAGCACCAGCGGAACTTGCTGCGCCACGGGAGCGGCGTCGCTGTCCCAACATGTTTGGGTGTGGCACCAGCTGAAATTGTAGATGTGCCATGAGGCCGCCGTGTTGTTGAGCGAGTCGCTGGGTTTCGGCGCGAGCCAGCTCGAGAGCGTCGCCGAGTACTGGACACCTCCGAGCATGATGACGTTCTTGGCGCCCGCGCGGCGCACCGCGTTCACCAGCTCCTGCATCCCCGCCGCCTGGTAGCTCATGCCGCTGCACGTGCCGCCATCCCGCCAGCAGCGCCACGCCTCCGGTGTATCGGAGTTGTTGTCCGGAAATGGCTCGTTGAACAGGTCGAAGATCACGCGGTTGTTGCTGCCGTAGGCGGCCGCGACCTCGCTCCAGAATTGTGGCGTGTGGTCCCGATCGGGCATGGGTGCCTGGCCCAGAGCAATGGCCGTCCCGGCGGCGCTCCAATGCAGATCGAGGATGACGACCAGTCCGGCGCGGTTCAGCAGCGCCACATAGTCGCTGATCGCTCGGGCGTAGTTGGCCCCCGAATACGCGGGAGCGACACCGTTGATGGCGAGCCAGCAGGTCTCGTTGAGCGGCACGCGAACCGCGTTTGCCTTCCACGACACGATCGCCTGTACGGACGCCGAGTCCGACGGACCGTCGAAGAACCCCCAGCCCTGCGCGCACGCGTACTCGGTCCCGGAGCGATTCACGCCCTTGAGCCGAACAACCCGTCCCGCCGTGTCGACGAGCTGATTGCCGTGAACGTGAACGGCCGGCGCGTCGGTCCACACCGGCGGCGGCCCGAGACTGCCCGCCGCGTTGGCACACGCGGCCAGCAGCCCAGTCGCCAGAACGGCGCCATGAGGAATCTTCATACACGAGTATTACACACTGTCGCGGGAAGGCGCGTGTGATGGGTGTCACTAGGCGCTCGGCGTTTCACAACGTAGCCTGTCAGCTAGCCGTAAGGTGCGGTGTCTACTTTTTATGAGGCCATGACGGCGTCCCGCTCGGTTGCGCATGCGATCCTGTTGATTCTCGCGACCCACTCCGCGGCCGCAGCTCAGACACCCATGACGAGCGGCGAAATCCGCGGCCGCGTCGTGAACGCCGCTGGCAAAACACCCGTCGCCATGGCCATGGTGTCCGTCACGGATTCCGGCGCGGCCGTGCCGGCGATCCACACGTCGACGGATGCGGACGGAGGCTTCCGCGTTTCGGGCCTTCGGCCGGGCCGCTATCGCGTCCGCATCGTCGCGATCGGCTACAAGCCGCGCGAGCTCTCCCCGATCGAGATCGGTCCGTCATCCCTCAGCGCCGACGTCGGAGCGGTGACACTCACTCCCGCGCCGATCGAGCTGCAGTCGATCGTGATCCAGGGACAGAAGCACGACGTGGAGCTCGCGCCGGACCGCACCACCTACGTCGTCCGCGATATGCCAACCACGCGCGGCGGCACGGCGCTCGATGTGCTGCGCAACGTGCCGGCCGTCGACGTGGGGCAATTTCCTCGCGCAGCTCCCCGCGGACGTGGTCGACAAGGTGGAGGTGATTCCCAACCCCTCCGCCCGCGAGAATCCGGAAGGCGTCGCGGGGATCATCAACATCGTGCTGAAGCAACGAGCCGACGAAGGAAGCAGCGGCGGACTTACGCTCGGCGGCGGAACCACGGGCCACGCGGACATCGGGGGCAATCTCGGCTATCAGCGCGGGCCGTTCTCGGCGTACGGGAGCTATGGGTTTCTGCGGGACAATCGCCCGCGACGGGATACCATCTTCCGCGAAAACCTGTCCGTCAACCCGCTCACCTATTTACAAGAGGCAGGACTGCGCACGCAGATCCCGCTGGCGCACACCCTGACAGGCAGCGCCGCCTACAACCTCGGCGAACACGACGAGCTTTCCACCGACATCGCATACAGTACTCGCGCCGAGGCGGAGACGTACGGCCTCCTATATCGCAATCTCGATTCGTCTCGCGCTCTGACTGGCCTGAGTGACCGGCTGACCCGCGGCACCAATCATGAATTCAACCTCGAGGGAACGCTGGTATACAAGCATGCCTTCGCTCAGAAGGGCCACAAGCTATCGAGTGAGCTGCGGGTCTTTCGCGCACGCGAGGGCGGGCCCAGCGGCATCGTGGCGCGCACACTGTCGCTCGCGGGCGCGCCGAGCGACACGTCGGCGCTCGAGACCCAGCTGGGGTGGGAGCACCCCGGCGAAAACTCGCTAAGAGTGGATTACGTGCGGCCGCTCTCCAGTTTCGTGCGGCTCGAAACCGGATATCGAGGATCGGTGCAGCGTTTTCACACGACGCTCGAGACTCAGGTTTTCGATACGGCGCTCGCCGCGTACCGGCCCGACTCGACCCGCATCAGCGATTTCACGTACGATCAGGTCGTTCACGCCGGGTACGGGATGCTGGCGGCGCAAGCCGGGAAGTTCCTGCTGCAAGGCGGCGTGCGCGTCGAGCACGCCACGACTCAGTTTCATCTACGCACCAGCGGCGCGACGTACCACAACCCGTACAACAGCGTGTTTCCGAGCGCGCTGATCGCCTACAACATCGATGACGCGCACCAGGTGAAGCTGAGCTACTCGACGCGCATCCGACGCCCCGACGACACGGATCTGCTGGACCCGACGCCCCACTATCTGGATCCCCTCAACATTTCGCGCGGCAACCCCTATCTGCAACCGGAGTACATCCGCGCGCTCGAGCTGGGGCTGCAGCGGACGGCGGACCGAATCACGATGCAGCTCACGCCCTTCTTTCGCCACACGCTCAATGCCGTGCGTACGCTCCGCACGCTCGACAGCACCGGCGTTATGACGAGGACTTTTGCGAACGTCGCGACGAGCGACGCGTACGGTGTGGACGCCACCATCGCCCGGCGCGGCGGACGGCTGAGCGGGTTTGCGAGCGCGAGCGCCTTCCGGCAGGTCAGCAACGCCGCCAACCTCGGCCCTGGGCTCTCGGCGAAGACGTTCGGCTGGACGGCACGGACGAATGTATCGTTCCGCGTCTCGAGCACGCTCGACGTGCAGACACTGCTATCCTATCAGGCGCCGATGACCGTCGAGCAGGGTCGGATCGCCAGCCGGACGCGGTTCACCCTCGCGGCACGGAAGAAGCTCAAGAACGATCGGATGAGCCTGACGCTGCGCGTGATCGACCCGTTCAATACGTCTCGCGAGAGCTCCACGACGATCGATCCGCGATTCTACCAGGTCTCGGACCGGAGGCGCGCAATCCGTGGGCTGCTGCTCAGCGTTACATGGATGTTTGGGCGCTCGCAACAGCACGGGCGCGACGACCTGATAGGCAACGAAAGTCCGCAGTAGCTCTTGCTGCGAAGCGAGCGCCGCCGTGTCGGGCTCTATCCGCCCGATGGGTGAAGTGCGATCTCATACTCGCCCGAAACAGGGGATTAGTGCCCGATGATTGTCTTTCTGGCTTACGCGATCGTCAGCCGGCTGGCGTATGTCCTGTACGTGGGTTTTGCGCTGCGGCGCGAAGAGCTCTACGGACCGTCCGGAGATTTCCGCCGGTTTCGGCGCAGAGCGTCGTTCGTCATGTACAACGACGCGGTCGCGTTCGTGGCGCTCTGTCTCGCGACGCGCGACACGGTACGCCTTCCCATGCCCCTCGCCGCATCCATCGCGCTCGGAGCGGCGCTTGCGATCATCGGTCTCGGCACCAAGCTCTGGGCGGCGCAAACCCTCGGCAGCGACGCGTACTACTGGCAGAACTTCTTCGAGCCGGAGTTAGCGGGTGAACCGGTATCGAGTGGTCCCTACCGCTTCGTGTCGAACCCGATGTACACGATCGGCTACCTGCAGACGTATGGCCTCGCGCTGATGGTGCGCTCGCTTCCCGGTCTCTTCGCGTCCGCGTTCGCCCAGGTTGCCATCCTCACGTTCTATCTCGTCGTCGAGAAACCGCACTTCGAGCGCCTGCACCGCTCTAGCTGATCGTCGATCCGCGCCGTCTATTCAGGCGCTGATGCGGCGCCTCTTCCTTCTTCTATATGTGATGGCGTTGGGATGCCGAGCCCGTGCCGGCGCAGCCACGGACGAGCCGGAGATGGCCACGCCCGCTGAGCACCCGGACGATCAGGCCGCAGCCGCCGCGGAGCACGCCATGGGCGGAATGGTGGCGGAGGATCTGCATCTGCGGATGACGGTGGTCCGTCCGACCGCACCGGGCGACTCGGCGCGCGCGGCGGCGGTGCTGGCCGTGATGCGCCGCGACCTCGCGCGCTACAAGGACGTCCGCGTCGCCGCGGCCGATGGATTCCGCCAGTACATCCCTGCGGCCGGCGCTCCGGTGCAGCATTTCACGAAGCTGCGCTGGGCATTCGCATCGCGGAATTCGTTCGATCCGTCGCGTCCCACCTCACTGCTGTATCAGCGCGCGTCAGGAGACAGCAGTCTCGAGCTGGCGGGAGCGATGTTCACTGCACCGGCCCAGATGACGGAAGACGAGTTGAACGGGCGCCTGCCGCTGAGCATTGCGCGCTGGCACCAGCACATCAACTGGTGTCTGCCACCGCTCGCAGACGCGCGCCGCCGCTGGCGCGAGACGATGAACGGCCAGCCGGTATTCGGTCCCAAGTCGCCGATTGCAACGGCCGCAGCGTGCGAAGCGGTCGGCGGCCGGTTCCGCCCGAGGCTGTTCGGCTGGATGGTGCACGTGATGGCCTTCTCGAGCGGCGATCCGTGGAATGGCGGCCATCACTAGCCTTGCTTGACGATTTTCGCCATCGGCAGTAGCACTAGCTCCACGCTCACTTCCCGAAGGGGCATGAATATGCGACGTGTTGAGAGTTTACTCGTTACCGTTCTGTCAGTGCTGCCGTCCGTCGCGTTGGCGCAGGGTGCGATTCGCGGGCGCGTCGCGGACGCCGCCGGCGCCCCGCTGGCTCGCGCGACGATCACCGCCGACGCGCCCGGGCTTCGGGCCACGAGCGATGACCAGGGTCGCTACGAGATCCGCGGCGTCGCCTCGGGTGTCTACCAGGTGCGCGCCCGGTTGCTCGGTTATCAACCGAAGACGGCGCGCGTGTCGGTGGAGCAGACTCCGGTCGTACAGGACTTCGTCCTGACCGAACAGCCGATCAGCCTGTCGCCGGTGGACGTCGTCGTCGGTTCTCGCGCACGCCACACCGCTGCGGAACAGCTCGCCGTCCCGGTCGATGTCTTCACGTCCGAAATGCTCGCCCGGCAGGGCGTGACCGAAACGGGTCAGATCCTCCAGTCGGTCGCGCCGTCCGTGAATTTCCCGCATCAGAGCGTCACGGACGCAACAGATATCGTGCGGCCGTTCACCCTGCGCGGTCTCTCGCCCGATGAGACATTGGTGCTGATCAATGGTTGGCGCCGGCACCAGATGGCACTCGTCAACACCTTCGCGTATGGCATGGGCGCCGGCTCGAGCGGCGCCGACCTGAACGCCATTCCGTCGAGCGCGATCGACCGCATCGACGTGCTGCGCGACGGCGCGTCCGCGCAATACGGCTCCGATGCGATCGCGGGGGTCGTGAACATGGTGCTCAAGGAAGGGCAATTCACGCCATTCCTGAACACGTCGGTGGGTCGCTATCACCCGAGCGACTATCCGGACGACGGAACGACGGCCAACCTGAGCGGTGGCTGGGGCATCGGCATCGGCCGCGGCTCGCTCGGATTGTTCGGTGAATTCCTCGATCGCCAGCCGACGAATCGCGCGTGGCCCGATCCGTTTGAAGACGCGGGCACGGGCAAGACCGATTCCATCGTCAACGGGCAGGTGATCATCAAGCGCAATCCCGTGGCGGAGCCGAACCATCACTGGGGCGACGGGCTCGAAAAAGACATCATGACGATGGCGAACTTCCGGCTGCCGCTGAATGACCGCGGCACGACGGAGCTGTACAGCTTCGGCGGCTGGAGTTATCGCAAGGGCACGGGCAACGGCTACCGGCGCTGCGCGGTTGACTGCGCGAGCTTCATCAATGCCCGGAGCTGGCCCCAGATCTATCCCCTCGGCTACCTGCCGGAATTCGCGCCCAACGTCAGCGACTATTCAGCCGCCGGCGGTGTCCGCACTGTCACCAACGGCTGGTCGGTCGAGCTCGGCACCGCGTATGGCTACAATCGCTTCGACTACCATCTCCGCCACACGTTGAACGTATCGCTAGGCCCGTGCCTCGATCCCAAGAACCCATGTGCGCCAGGACCCGACAGCATATTGGGCACCGCCGACGACATGGCGAACCAGACATCGTTCTTCGCGGGAAGTCTGCGGCGTGGGGAGTGGACGACAGGGCTGAACGCGGCGAAGTCGCTGGCACTGGGTCTGTCCGCGCCAGTGAACGTCGCTGTGGGAGCCTCGTTCCGGCGCGAGGAGTATCAGATCATCCAGGGCGAGCTCGCGTCTTACGTCGACGGCAATCACCTCGGCCCCGACAGCTCGGCTGGTTCTGACCGCCCGTATTCTCAGGTGTTCCCCGGATTCCGGCCCGCCGATGAATCGAAATCGCATCGCACCAATGCCGCCGGGTACGCCGATCTCGAAACCAATCTGACGCCCTCGTTCCTCGCCAACGTGGCGGGGCGATTCGAGCACTACTCCGACTTCGGCTCGCTCTTTACCGGCAAGGTCGCGTTCCGGCTGCAGCCCTCACGGCAGTTCACGATCCGTGCGGCCGGCAGCACGGGCTTCCGAGCACCAGGCCTCAGTCAGTCGCATTTCAGTCACGTCAACACCAACGTCATCGGCGGTGTGGTGACCGACGTGCTGATCGTGCCGGTGGCCGACAGCGCGGCCCGCCTGTTTAACTCCAAGCCGCTGCGCGCGGAGAAGTCCGTCAACCTGAGCGCGGGGTTTGCGTTCAGTCCGAACGACAACGTCACCTTCACGGTCGACGCCTTCCAGATCCGGATTGACCACCGCATTCTCCTCAGCGCGACGTTCAGCGACAGCGTGACGGGGGCGATCCTTGCGTCGCATGGCTTCACCAATGTGAGCGGCCTACAGTATTTCACGAACGGTCTCAACACGCGCACGCGCGGTCTCGATGTGACCGGATCCCTGCGGATGCCGGCCGGCACGGGGACGATCGATTGGTCGGCGGCGGTGAATTACACGAACAACAAGATCCTGCACGTCGATCCGCGGCCTGCTGTTTTCAACGGCACACCCTCAACCGTGACCAGCCTCATCGACTCGGTCACCTATATCGGCATCACGGAAGAGCGGCCCGATTGGCGCGGCACGCTCACGGGCGAGTATTCGGCCGGCCGCGTGCATGGCTTGCTGAGAGGCTCATACTACGGCAAGTTCTCGTCGGCACAGCCCGGCTACTGCGACCTGTGCCGCGAGCGGTACGGCTCGAAGTCGCTGTTCGACGCAGAGGTCGGTTATCGGTTTGCGAGTGTCGACATCTCGCTCGGTGTGCGGAATCTGTTCGACACCTATCCCGATCAGCCGAGCTCGAAGGTGATCGTCGATTCGTTCAACGACCGGTCGATGGATTTCAACAACAACTTCGGCACCTTCCCCTGGGCGGCGGCCTCGCCATTCGGATACAACGGCCGCTATCTGTACGCCCGCGCGGAAATGCGCTTACTGCAGTA
>WNFC01003849.1_pt1 | contig 16303 bp, 20 predicted proteins | sample 5400541 | NCBI WGS metagenome assembly WNFC01 (sample SAMN13153342, study PRJNA577476) | soil metagenome | isolation source: 120 cm saprolite under Douglas fir tree site 2 hole 2 replicate 1 | place: USA:California | collected 2015-04-18
TGGCAGGTTTAAGCAAGGACAATTTTCAGGTGTTCGAAGACGATGCTCTGCAAAAGGTATCGGTGTTCGACAAGGAATCGGAATTGCCCCTTTCCATTGTGCTCGATATTGACACCAGTTTGAGCACGCGCCGACTGCTGCCACTTGAGCTCAATTCAGCACGCCGCTTCGCGCAGGCTATTCTGCGGCCGGTGGACGGCTTATCGCTTTACGGGTTTAGTGAAGTCGTGGACGAGGTGATTCCTTTTACCGCTGACCTGAAGGCGATTGATCGCGGCATTGACCACTTGCGTTTGGGCGCCGCCACGGCGCTTTATGATGCGATTTATGTAGGCGCCGAGGCCCTTGAACAACGTCAGGGACGAAAAGTGATGGTGGTGATTACAGACGGCGGCGACACCGTCAGCAAAATGGATTACCAGGAAGCGGTGCGGGCGGCTCAGATTTCAGAAGCTATTGTTTACAGCATTATTGTTGTGCCCATCGAAGCCAGCGCGGGGCGCGATACGGGTGGCGAACACGCACTTATCCAACTCTCGGAAGATACCGGCGGCAAGTATTTTTACGCCACCACACTTCCGCAGCTTGATCAGGCGTTTCGAACCATCAGCGATGAACTGCGGACGCAGTATCTTCTGGCGTATTATCCTGCACGGCGCATGGCTGATTCGGACTTCCGGCGGATTGAGGTTAAGCTGGCGGGAGTTAGTTCCGGCACCGATTATAAAACCCGCCATCGCACGGGATATTACACGTCGAAGATTCACTAGCAGGTCGACTGTACAATTTGAATATGTCCTTATCTGACGCTGGTCCTGCTAAGCCCAAGGCTAAACCCAAGTCTGCTCCTCCCGACTCCACCAACCAGGAAGTTACATACCTCAAGTCGCTAACCGAGAAACAGCAGCCAGTGGCGATCAAGCTGATTGACGGTGAAACGGTGCACGGATGGATTGAATATTACGACCGCAACATGTTGCGGCTTACGCGGGAAGGGCAGCCCAATCTGTTTATTTTTAAGCATCAGATTGCGTATCTGGAGGAGAACGGCTCTTAGATTCGAGCCTGTAGCAATCACGAAGCTCGCTGGCAAGGTCGGACGCGGGTGTCCGACCCACACAGGCTGGTGTGTTACGCTGGCTTTTCTCCATGTCCACTGCTGAACCCCTCAAGCGCGAAGCGCCGGATTCGTTGATGCTCACCGGGTTCTGGTATCGCGCACTGCCTTCAGATCAGGTGTCGCGCGGCCAACTGTCTAAGGCGATGTTGCTGGAAATCCCGCTGGTTATCGGACGCGACAAGAGGGGCCGGCCCTTTGCGCTGCGCGATGCTTGTCCGCACCGGGGGATGCCGCTTTCGTGCGGGCGGTTCGACGGGGAGGAGCTGGAGTGCGGCTATCACGGCTGGAGATTCGACGCGGGAAGCGGGCAATGCCAACTAATTCCTTCGCTCACTTCAGATCAGAGCCTGAAGGTGGATCGTATTTACGCGGGAAATTACGCCTGTGAAGAGCACGATGATTTTGTCTGGGTGTTTATTCCGGATCCCGGGCCGGCGAGCGCGGGATTTACGCGTCGAGACGAGCCAGAGGCGCCAGTTCCGCGCGTGCCTACTTTTAGCGAGAAATTCAAGACTGCGTACCTGAGCGCGGATTTACCTTGCAGCGTGGACCACGGAATCATTGGGCTGATGGATCCGGCGCATGGGCCGTTCGTGCATCAGGCATGGTGGTGGAGGAGCCGGCACAGTATTCACGAAAAGCAGAAGCAGTTTGAGCCGATCCCTAATGGCTTTCGCATGAGCGCGCATACACCCAGCTCCAACAGCGCACCGTATAAATTGCTGCGGCTTTATGCGGATGCGGATTCCATTACGACAACCATTGATTTTGTTCTGCCGAATCTGCGGGCGGAAATTATCCGCGCGGGGAAGTACTGGTTTTCTTCGCTGACCACGGTTACACCCATCACGCGGGACCATTGCCGGATTGATGTGGTCGCATGCTGGAATATTTTCCGCTGGGTGCCGTGTGGGGCGTCGTTGTTGAAGTTTGTGTTTGCAAAGTTTGTGGAGCAAGACCGCCGGACCATGGAACTGCAGAGCGAGGGGCTCAAGACCAATCCGCACTTGATGCTGATTGACGATGCTGATCGTCCGGCGAAATGGTATTTTGCGCTGAAGGCGGCGTATCTGGAAGCCAAGCGCAGCGGAGCGGAGATGATGCATCCGATGAGCGGGCCGGTCACACTGAAGTGGAAGAGCTGAGCGGTAGTTCGAGCGCTCATGGCCAGAGGTTGTGCCGAGGCTCTCGTTATGATTCGCTTTGTGGATGAATGAGTGAGACAATCAAGTCATGAAGGATCGCGGTTCCAATCCGCATCCAGGCCCGATGAGCTTCATGCGTGTGGACGCTGAAGTTACGGGAATATTCGTCGCGATCGCTTTCGTTGTACTGGGACTTGTAGCCCTGCCAGAAGCAACGTGGTTTTTTCTTGGAACTGTTCTTGTCGGCATAGTGATTGCCCTGGTGCTCAGTCTGACTAGGAAAGATTGACCTTGGTTACTGCCCGCTAGCCATCTTCTCCTCGTTGCTCGAGACAACTCCTTCGACGCCGCCTGTTTCTCGCTACCGCTTACTGGGGAGGCAGCACCTCTAGCGCTCGTTGTGCCACGGCGTTGTGAACAGTGGTTGTCGGGTGGATTCCGTCCCAGAACAGGTATTGGTGTGGCGTCGAGCAGATCGCGTTCCCGATCACACCCGGCACGGTGCAGCGGTCCGTTGTGTTAGTGAGGCCAAAGCTGTCTGGCGAAGCCAGGATCTGATCGAACAGCGCATTCGCATCGAGCAGGCGAATGAATTGGTTTTGCTGCAGGGGCAGTCCAGCGTTCAGCGCAGCTACCACTTGACTCAGTGCCCCGTCGTAAAGGCCGGTGAACGCAGTCGCCAGCGCTGGTATTTGAGGGTCAAAGTTGGCGCCGAGGAAGCGGACGTATGGCGTGTTCGCAAAATCCGGCACATTGACGATCAGAAACATCCTTGCGCCGGCTCCGAAGTAGAGCGTCTGAACGTTGGTGATGATCGCGGTGACCGCCGCCTGAATAATGCCGGTGCTCGTCGCTCCGCCGGGGTCGATGCTGAGCGCATTCAGGGCATCATCGACATCGTTGGCGCCGATCCAGATCACAAACAGGTCTGTCGGCTGTGCCTGCTGTCCAGCGAAATCTTTCAAGTACTCCTGTACTTGCGTGGTGAGATCGAAATACGGAAATACAGTCGCAGCTGCGCGGGCCCGCGCCCGGCCGACTGCGTAGTCGGTGAAGACGCCTGGCGCACGCAGCGCCGGGCCGCCGCTGTTGGGGCTGTGCAGCTGGGTAGCGAGCCTTTCGGCCCACGTCACTCCATCGCTGAAATGATGACCACCGATGTCGTATGAGGCGTCTGGCGGGCCAAGCAAGAACGGTTGCCTGGAACTGAGATGGGTAAAAATGAAGTGGTTGCCGGGGTCTGAGAGGCTGTCGCCAAAGAAGAAGATGCGGTTGATTGCCTGCGCTGATGCGCCAGGCACAAACGACAGCGAAACCAACGTCAACAGCACCAGTAATCGGATTGGATGATGCCGGCGTCTCCCCTGCACGGCGCTACGAGATCTGCTCCTCACCACAACAGGATCAGCACAGTCGAAACCTGGCCCCGTAACATTAACTGGCATATTCACAACTATTCTCCTCTTGTCTCCGTCTGCGGCTATTCTTTCAAAAATTGGGGCGCGCACGTGCTTGGAATTGGGGGCCTCTTTGGTTCCGAAAGCGGTACGCATTGTACGCCTTTTCCACCTGCTCCGAAGTTCTGGAGACTCTTTCAACGTCAGTCAGAGCAACGTCGAACTTAAAATAGCGCCCTCTCGGGCATCCGGTGCTGAGGCCACCGCGCACACCGATGCTTACTGCCCGCTGGCTATCTTCTCTTCCGCCACCAGCCAATCCAAAGCTTCCCCTCGGGTAGTAAAAACCGGTAGGTCGCGCTGAGAGAATGACTTTAGGTTTTCGTAGAAGACCTTCGGCATTGCCTCGACACCCACCCAGGCGGAGCGCTTCAGGTGGGGACGGTCATAGACCGCCGCCTGCTTCAGGCTTTCGAAGGCTGTCTTATCGAACTTTGAGCCGCTGAAATCGGCCAGCAGCAGGACTGAACCCAGCGGTTCATCCGCAAGATGACTGGGGAGCACCTTCGCAAGCGCGATCATTTCGGCGGATGTACAGTTGGAAACGTCCACCAGCAGGATCTGCTGGCCACGATGTGTGATGAAGCGGATTCGCTCTTCCATAATGAGCCTCCTGGAAAGCGGTCGCGGGGGAAGGGGACCTGCCCGGCAGGTCCCGGATGTGCAGGATTCTACATCTTCATGTCCTTCATGTCTTTCATATCTTTTTTCATTGGCATCTTGGCCTTGGCTTTGCTCTTCAGGGCCTCATCGGGAGAAATTTCTTTTCCCGCGGCATCCACGTAGTGGATGTCAAAGACACCGTCGCTGGTCAGGAAGAAGGTGCAGGCCGCAATGCAAGTGAATTGATGCACGCCCTTGCCAGGCAGGCTCAGATAGTCTCCGGAATGCAGCATAACCGGGGCGCCGCCTTTCATCTCGCCTTTACCCTGGCCGGAAACGAACATCAACTTTTCGGTAGGTGTGTGCCAGTGCCAGGGGACGAGGCACCCGGTGGCCGCTTTGATCAGCATCAGCGAACCGCCCTTCGATGGATCGCCGCTTAGCACGACATTCTTGGTGCAAGTGGGAAGGCCGGGGACATTCATAAACTTGTCGGTAGCGCTGGCGGCGTACATCGGTTTATCGGAATCTTCGGCCTGCGCCGACCGAAGCGCTGGCCCAGCCACGAGAACGACCAACAGCAGACTGCAAGCTGTGAAACGCATGTGCTTCCTCCTAGGGTGACGTTGCGGATGGGAGTATAGCAAATGCGGTCGGCAGGGGGCAGTGATCGGTGATCAGTGGCCAGCGATCAGTAGAGCGGGCCAGAGTGGTTGTGGCTTGGGGCTTGATGTTTACTGCCCACTGCCCACTGCCTCTAGACCCCGACGGGCTGCTTGCTGGCTACGGGTACCTGGGTAAGCCAGTTGAAGCGGTCGGGCTTTTCACCGCGGACGATTCCGAAGAATTCTTTCTGCAGAGCTCGGGTGACCGGACCTACATCGCCTTTAGCTACAGAAATCCGATCCACGGAACGGATAGGGGTGATCTCGGCTGCGGTGCCGGTGAAGAAAGCTTCGTCGGCGATGTAAAGCATTTCGCGCGGGATTCCGGCTTCGACCGTTGGAATTCCCAACTCGCGTGCCAGTTTGAGAACAGAATCCCGAGTGATGCCAGGCAGCACAGAGTTTCCCAAAGGCGCGGTCTGGAGAACCCCGTTGCGCACCACGAATACGTTTTCTCCGGAACCTTCGCTGACATAACCGTTCACATCGAGCGCGATGCCTTCGGCATAGCCGTTGATGGTCGCTTCCATGCGAATGAGTTGCGAGTTCATGTAGTTTGCGCCGGCCTTGGCCAGAGCGGGCAAGGTGTTGGGGGCGATACGCGTCCACGAAGAAATGCACACATCGACGCCGGAGTCATCCTGAGTCAGATACTTGCCCCAGGGATAATTCGCGATGTAGACCTCAACTGGACAATTTACTGGGGTCACGCCGGCGTCGCCGTAGCCGCGCAACACAACCGGGCGAAGGTAGCAAGGCCATACGCCATTCGACTTCACCAGATCCAGCATGGCCGCGACCAGTTCCTGTTTGGTGAACGCTACGTCCATGCGGTAAACCCTTGCGGAATCGAGCAGTCGCTGCATGTGATCGTCGGCACGGAAAACCGCGGGGCCCGAGGGCGGGGCGTAGCAACGGACTCCCTCAAATACCGAAGACCCGTAGTGGACTACGTGCGACATCACGTGCAGGGTCGCGTCTTCCCAGCGGATGAGTTTGCCGTTATGCCAGATTTTCTCGGTTTTTTGCAGGGCCATGGATACTCCTAGTCCAACCTGCTTTGATTATAACTTGGGGCGGAAGGAGGAGACATGGAGGTGACAAATTGCCGCGGCGCTAGGCTTCTGTCGTATCCGCGACACGAAAGCGGAGAAGCCCGAATCAGGGTGAGCCACCGCCGTTGGGTGCGGGTTACATTTTTGGCCAGAGCCATCCGAAGGTGCCGGCGGTGAGCAGGCCGTAGATCAGTCCGTCGAGGACGTATTTGAAGGTCACGCCCCAGTCTTCGCCTTTCCAGATTGCGTCTTGAATCAGGGCCACGGAGTAGGCCAGGAAGGCGCTTGCGCCGGCCACACGGAAGACTTCGAGGTAGGGAGTTCCGACTGGGCGAGTGCGTCCAGTCAGGTAAGCGACGAAGATACCGACGACGATGCAATAGACGAACCACTGGCCGAGGAATTTCCCCATCGCCGGAGCGCCGTTGGGTCTGGGAGTCAACATGCCGATGGGGCCGCGCTTGAATTTCTCGAGCATTTCGGGAGACTTCAAGTCTTTGTGGGTGCAGTAAGGGAAGACGTAGGCGCGCCCAGGCGTAACTCCGGCGGAGCGAAGGGCGTCCATCACTTTTTCCTCATCGGGGAGCTTGCGGTAGTCGCTTTTGTGGATGGGAAGCAACATGTGAATGATGGAACTGGCGACGAAAACGATCACAGCTGAAAGCAGGATCGGAAGCCACAGAGCGGTAATGGAGACCATCGTTCCTCCTCGAGTGCCTCAGGCACGAGACTGCCAGTCTAGGATTCGCCAAAGCCTACCCTGTGTTGCAGAGCCAGTCAACCCGCTTGCGAGCCGGGCGGAAGCGATTGCTGCTGAGCCGACGATTCGCAGGGACGGATTTTTCCATCTTCAATTGCGGTTGCGCCTGGCGCAGTTCCTTGCAGTATTCGCACCCTAGGTCCGAGCAATTATGGTGATCCCTGCCAGCTTAGTTGCGCGCGCGCTTGAGAATTGGCCTGGTACGCCCTACTGTCTCCTGTCGGACTATTTCGACTCAGCTATCACGGGGCGAAAGCGAGGAAGTCGAGACGTCCGACTCGCAAGCTGGACAAAACGACAAACCTGTTTTCCATATCAGGGGTGTTCCGTAGAGCTGAAATTGAGCGTCAAGGAATTGCAGAGACGATCCGCAATGCTCGCACAATCGGGGTTTTACGCGTTTGGATTCGGCATCAAAGAAATTCTCGATGGCCCTGAGAGTTTGCTGCCGCTCGGAGTTTGTCTGCACCGTGGCCTCCTCTTGCGAATCGCCTGCCATTCCTTAATCTGCCGTGACATTTTGCGCAGCGCTCACCGGCAACCGGGCGATTATGATCGTCCCAGTGCCGTTGTGCGGCGAGCCGATTTCCAAGCTTCCACCAAGTTGGCGGAGTCTTTCTCGCATTCCCCGCAGTCCAACTCCCGCCTTGCCTGCGGACTCCATTTCTGAGCGCTTCGATGGGGATATGCCTTTCCCTTTGTCGTGCACTTCAATGCGAACGTCGTTCTTCTTACGAGAGATTTGAATTCTGGCTACAGGGCTTTCAGAATGGCGGTGAATATTAGTAAGGCATTCTTGAACTACGCGGAAGATCGCTGTTTCCAATTCCCGCGACAGCCGGCCGAAATCACCGGGGATTTGCAGGTCCACTTTGATCTTGCTGCGCTTTGCGAATCCGTCCAGATACACGCGAAGAGCAGAGGAAAGACCAACCTCGTCTAAGAGGGGAGGGTGGAGCAAATGAGAAATGGTCCGCACCTCGTCGGAAAGTTCCTGCACCAGACTGAGGCTTTCCTTGAGCACCTCTGCGGGATTGTGACGGCTTTTCCCGTTCTGGCCCAACCGAGTCAGGTTCATGCTCAAGGCGGCAATTATCTGCCCGGCACTGTCGTGAAGTTCGCGAGCGAGATGCCTTCTTTCCTCATCCCGCAACTGCAGCAAGCGCGCGGAAAGTTCACGCAAGTTTTCTTCTGTCCGCTTGCGTTGCGTAATGTCGCGAATCGCACTCGTTACCAGCAATCCCCCGGCCGTTTCCAAGGGGCTGAGGCTAATCTCGACGGGAAACTCCTGGCCGTCTTTCCGGAGACCATACAGCTCCAGGCCGGCTCCCATCGGCCGTAAGCGAGGGTCGCCGAAGAAATCGGCGCGATGGGACGGGTGTTTATGCCGGAATCGTTCGGGTACCAGTATTTCAAGGTCTTGCGCCAACAATTCTTCTCGGGTGTAGCCAAACAGCTTCTCTACTTGTGCGTTAGCCAGGACAATTTTGCCGTCGCGATTCACCACCAACATCGCATCCGGCGCTGCTTCTAAGAGCCCCCGGAAGCGTCGTTCACTTTCGTCCAACCGTAGTCTTTGTTCCGAAAAACGCCGGTCCCAAGCAGAGGTCAGCACCGCAACGCTGAGGACCAGCAAAGTTACGGAACTAACACCGGCGAACCCGAGCGTCGAGGTACTAACTGCATGAGAAGTGTCTGGCGCCAATCCAGAGGGAGTGAATTGTGCTGCGGCCATTCCGGTGTAGTGCATGATGGGTATCGCTGCCCCCATCACCACGGCACAGGCAATCTTCCAGCCGGCTGAAGCGATCGCCGCTTCTCGAAAACGGAATGTAAGCCATATCGCAACCAACGAGATTACGATTGCGAACATAACTGAGAGCGTCAGGAGCGTTGGATTGTAGGAGCACATTGCCGGCATCCGCATTGCGGCCATGCCCGTGTAATGCATGGTTGCGATGCCGCCGCCCATGATTGCGCTGCCGACCGCTGCTCGAACCCAGCCTAGTTTCTGCCGGGTTACAACAAACAACGCCACGGCAGAGGCGAAAACAGCAGCTATGAACGACAGCAGCACGGTTGGCCAGTCATAGAGCACCGGCACCGGCAAACTAAGAGCGAGCATTCCGATGTAGTGCATGGACCAGATGCCGAGGCCCATGGCTGTCGCCCCGCCTGCAAGCCAGATAAGGCGGACTCGGCCGGTTGCAGCCGTGATCCGTCCAATCAGATCAAGAGTGGCATACGCGGCACAAATTGCGATCAAAACCGAAAGGGCAACCAAGCGGTAGTCGTAAGAACCGATCATCTGTCAACCGTTATTAATCCAGCGCTTCGTGCTCGTGCCGCTAAGCGCTAAGCTGTTCCCTTGCATTGATAGTTCTTGGAACAGGTCTTTTCTTGTTTGTGCTGCAGGCGTTGACTAGTTTCTCGACTGCTGAGAGCAAACTAGCGGGACCGTCACCCTTGTGCAGCAACGCGCCGGCGAACCACTTCAGGGACTCAGGTATTTCGTCAGCACACCCGCTCCAGATCACAACCGGAAGTGTGGGCTGCTCTTTCATCAGCACCTCAGCGATCTGAGCACCATCCATGCCCGGCATATTGAAATCGAGCACGACGGCGTCGATGGAGTGCGTGCGAGTGAGTGCAATACCGGATGGGCCATCGGGTGCGATCAGAACTCTGTACCCATTGCTCTCTAGCAGAGCTTTGTTTATCTCAAGAATGTCTCGGTTGTCGTCAATACAGAGAACAGTGGCCATGGCGCTTGGCCTTTTGCGCTAAGATTTGCTGGATTCGTATCGCGCTCTGACTTAAATCGTATGGCCGGTCTGAGCGTCTGTCGGTACGACGAGGAACTCGCGAATGTGCGTTGGCGCACAAAATAATTACTTCGAATCACCCAGCCGCGCTTTGATCTGCCGCTGCATAACTTCGGCGCACTCCGAGGCGGTCTCGTCCTATTTCCGCGGTTCGTTCTGCACGATGAGAAACTCCTTACTACAGTGCTCACACGTCGCCGTAGTAAAAAAGAGGATCGTGGTTCCAGGCCAAAGATACAGGGTCTGCTCGTGGCAGTGCGGGCATTCGAAGTGATGTCTATCGAAATCGGGAGGAATTTTCGGCACCTGGCGCTTCCAATGACGAGCATTGATTCGGATGGGGGACAATGCTCGGTCTGAATCGGATAATCGTAGGAACAGGACAAGAGCTTGTCGGTACGCTGGCATGCGGCTGTCTGTGCGCTGGGGCGCACCGGCGCTAATTGGATTGCTTCTGCCATTCCTCGACCTGGCGCTGCATTATGCCGTAGCATTCGCAAGCCGCTTCCTCGAGTTTTGGCCGGTCCACAATTTGAACTTCTCCGCGGGCATGAGCGATGAGTCCGGCTTTGTGTAACATTCCGGCGGACACGGTCACACTTGACCGACGGGTGCCGAGCATCTGAGCCATGAGTTCCTGGGTCAAGGGCACGGAGTCCGATCCGGTGCGATCGGCGCTCATCAACAGCCATCTAGCCAGCCGCTCAGTCACTTCATGGAGTCGATTGCAGGCCGCGATTTGGGTGACCTGCATTCCCAGGACTTGTGAAAACTGCTGGAGGCGACGCTCCAGTTTCGGGCACTGCCGCAGGATTGGGATCAGAGTTTCGCCGTCGACGCGAAAGGCCGATCCCTCGACCTGGACTGTAGCTTGAGTGGGCGAGGTGCGAAAGCCTGCGATTAGCGGCGAACCGATAAAGCCTTCCTTGCCGACCAAGCCCACTTCCACGCTCTTTCCGTCGGGAAAGACGCTGAGAATCGAAACCAGGCCGGAGTTGCAGAAATAGGCCGATTTCAAGGTATCCCCGGGCTCGTGCAATATATGATGCGTTGTCAGGCGAACGAATTCCAATTTCGGAAACAGCATTTCGGATTCTGCGGGAGGAAGGTCGAGCAGGATCTGGTTGTGGACGTGGTTCCCGTCACCGTCGCTGGAAACTGGCTTGAAAGAGGACTTTGTGGGTGGACGCGATTTGGTGGCCATAACGGCTCCTTGCGCAGCACAAATTGTCTGATTTTCGCAGGGAACCGTCACCCTAAGGGCGCGGCGGAGGGATGCTAGATGAGACTCTTTAAGTCTACTCTCTTTCTTTTTATGCACAACTACGCCGTACGCTGGCGCACAGTCTCCAGGCCCGTGCTCCGGCTGACGGGCAAGAATGGGTAGGGCTGGCCGGGGAAAGACAGTACGGTAAGGTACCCGAGAGTGTGCGCCAGCGTACAGTGTAGTAGGTATTTACTCTTGTGGCGCAGAGAGTAAGGTTGAAAGTGGCCCTCCCCAGACGCCGTCCGTCGTCCCGCACGACGTGGTTGCGGGCAGCAGCCTGCCAGGGCGCAGGAGGCTGTATGTCTAAAACCGTGCTTTTGGTAGACGACAGCGAACTGATCCGGCGCACCTTACGTGTTTGTATCGAGGAAAACAGCGATTGGGAAGTATGTGGTGAGGCAGAGAACGGAGAGGTCGCGGTTGAAAGAGTCAAAGAACTGCACCCCGATGTGGTGATCCTGGACTTGCAAATGCCGGTCATGGACGGGCTTGAGGCGGCGCGGCAAATCAGCCATATGGCTCCGAAAACGGCGATGCTGATGTTTACGGCTTACGACGGCGACCCTTTATTGCGGGACGCACGTGATGCCGGCATCGAGCAGGTGTTCTCGAAATTCGATGGACTCGCAACACATTTACTGGCATCGCTGGAAGGCGTGCGTTTGCGCACGGAGCCCGGCGCCGGATCGGATTAAGTCACTGGCTCGATGTCAATGGTCCGAGGTCAATCGTTGCTTCGCCCATTGGGCTGCTTCCGCTATCACCGGGTCTGGATCATTTAATGCTCGCTCGGCCACGGGCAGGAGCGTTGGCTCGCCGCTGTTGCCGATGGCGACCAGGGCGTTTCTGCGCAGGCCGGAGTGCTTGGCGCGCTTTAGCGGAGAGCCTCGGAATCTGTTGCGAAATTCTTCCACGGAAATTTCTGCCAACCATGCCAGTGCGGGATTGACCAAGCCTTCGCGCGGGTGGAATTCGGGCTTGTCGGTGGCGGGAGCTTTCCTGTTCCAGGGACAAACATCCTGGCAGATGTCACAGCCGAAGACCTGATGTCCCATGCCCTCGCGTAATTCCTCAGGAACGGGGCCGCGCTTCTCGATGGTCAAATACGAAATGCATTTGTTGGAATCGAGTTCGTAGGGCGCGACGATTGCGTGCGTGGGGCAGGCATCGATGCAACGAGTGCAGCTTCCACAGCGGTCTGGCGCGGGCAGATCGGGAAACAACTCGAGCGAAGTGACAATCACGCCGAGAAACAGCCATGAACCGATCTTTTGATTGATCACACACGTGTTCTTTCCCAGCCATCCAACGCCAGCGTATTTCGCATAGACCCGCTCGACGATGGGACCGGTGTCGACGTAGGCGCGGGTTTCGATCGGCTCCGCGGCGCTATATTCTTTGAGTTTCGTTTCAACTTCACGTAGCCGGCGGAGAACCGATTCGTGGTAGTCGTCGCGGCTCCAGGCGTAGCGGGAAATCCATCCATGCGCGGGGTTGTTCACGCCCGTAGAGTAAGGATGAGCGGTGTTGTAGTTGACGGCGCAGACTATGACGCTGCGCGCCCAGGGGAATGCTGTTTTCAAGGAGGCCCGGCGAAGATTGCCTGCTTCGTCACGGGATTCGAGATACTTCATTTCTCCGGCGTGGCCGACGGCTATCCATTCGGGGAAGCGGGCGAGCTCGGGGAAGTCATGGACGGAGGAGATGCCGGCGAGGTCGAATCCGGCGGCGAGGGCGGAGTGCTTGATGAAGTCGGAGATCTGGGTGGCTTCGCGCAACCATCTATTATCGCGCGATCGGGCGGGCCAGCGGTTGCGGAGCTACGAAAGAAAGCGGGCTCCTCTCGGCCTTCGGCCGTTCGGAATGACAAAAGATTAAGTTTTGGACGGCGGTGACTTAACTAAACACCGAGTTTCTTGACTTCCTCGTTGTAGTACTTGCGATAGAGGATGTCCCACTCCTGGCTGCCTTCGAGGATGGTGCGCTTCTGGCTCTCGATTTTTAGTCGAGCGGACTGGTCAATTCTGGCTTCCTGGTTCAGCAGGTCTTCAAGGATTTTGCGGACTTCGAGGCGGATGGTATTCCGATCCTCGACAAAATCTACTTCGTCGATGGTGGCGAGGGCGTCGGTGACGGTGTGCGCAACTTTGTTGACCTTGTCGCGGCTCAGCCTCATAGCACCGCCTTGTATTTCCGCACCAGTTCGCTTTTTACTTTGCGGAACATTTCCTGGTAGTCGGCGCCGGAGTTGCGCATCTCCTCGGAATAGGCCTCGAGGATGACGCGGACTTCATCGTTGATGCGGTCTTCAAGCGACAGCTCTTCCAGCATCGCCGCGTGCACCTTTTCCGTAACTGCAGGCAGGGATTTGGTTTCGATGAACTCTGACGCGGCCAGTCTTTTGACGGTTTCGCGGGCCAGATAGCCCACATATTCTTTCGAAAGCAGCATGTGTGTTGGGTCGGGAGTTGTGGTGAAAGAAATAGTCTAGCATGGAAAAGCGGGCTTCAGCTCTCAGCCATCAGCCGTCAGGAAAACCACGCTGCCGGACAGGACACTCTTAAAGTGGAAAGTTCTTCGCGGATAACAGACGGCTGATAGCTGACGGCTGATAGCTCATAGGCATACAATGCTGCATTGGATATGACTAAGCTTCCGGACGATCTCGCGACCCTGAAAGACGACATGGTGGCCTTCATCGAAGGCCATGGGATGCGCCGTTTTCCTGGGTACGTGGACCATGAAGAAGTCCAGACGGTGATGTGGAAACCGGGCGACGACCTTGATGGCTGGAAAGATTTTGTGGAACTCGCCAAGGCTTCGGGATCGCCGTTTTTGACGATGGATTCGTGGACGCTGGAGAAAGAAGAGCTGGAGGGAATGATCCAGCGCTTGAGCAACGCGGAATTTACCAGCGATGAAGACCTGGAAGACGCGCGCTGGCTGCGGACTTATCTGGGCAAGACCGGATTCGTGCAACTTGGATTTGCGTTCCAAGGCGTGATGATGGTTTACGAAGGCTCGACCGAATGGTATGACCACTACCAGCGGCTGGTTGAAGTGTCCGAGGATTTCGGCGGCATCGCCATCGACGAGTCCGGGGCGGACGACGAAGTCTAGCCGTGCGCTGGAACCTCAAACCAACTCAAACGGAAAAGGTGCAGGCGCTGGCCGACGGAATTGCGTCAGTTCCGTTTCTGCGGACGAATCTGGTTCTGAGGAATACACTCGCGAAGTTGCTTGTCTTGCGGGGAATTGATTCTCCCGAATCAGCATTGCCGTTCCTCTCTCCTTCTCTTGCCCATCTGCACTCGCCATACTTGATGACCGGAATGAAAGCCGCGGTGAATCGGCTTGACGCGGCCATCGAAGGCAAAGAGGGAATTCTCGTCTATGGCGACTACGACGTGGACGGGACGACCGCTGTCGTGATTCTGAAAACCGCGATTGAATTATGTGGGGGCACGGCGGACTTCCACGTTCCCCACCGCATTCGCGAGGGCTACGACCTGCGTGGAGATGTGATTGAGAGGGCGGCGGCTGCGGGTATTCGGCTGGTGATCAGCGTGGACGCTGGGACGCGGGCATTTGCCGCGGCCGAGAGTGCGCGTCGCGCTGGCGTGGACCTCATCATCACTGACCATCACTTGCCGGGACAGGATGGGTTGCCGCGCGCGTTTGCTGTGGTCAATCCGAATCAGCTGGCCTGTGAGTATCCGTGTAAGTCTCTGTGCGGGGCCGGTATTGCATTCAAACTGGCGCAGGCGCTGATGGAGAGAAGGCTGGCGCATCGCGATCAATCGCAGCTTCTTGTGTCATTCATGAAAATTGCAGCGATTGCCACCATTGCGGATTCGGTGCCGCTGGTGGGAGAGAATCGCGTGATCGCCAGCCTGGGGCTGAACGCGCTGCGCTCGGCGGTGAATCCGGGGCTGAAGGCTCTGCTCGAAGTGGCGCAACTGGGCGGCAAGCCTTTGCGGTCGGGCGAGGTAGGGTTCCGGATTGCTCCGAGGATTAACGCCGCGGGTCGGATGGATATTGCGAAAGATGTCATCGAGTTGTTCAGCGTGAAGGACGTGGGGCGGGCCCGCGAAATCGCGCTGCGATTGGACAAACTCAACAGCGAGCGGCAGGAGGAAGAGCGGCGGATTGTGGACGCCATCGAGCAGCGGCTGACCGAAGACGCGGGGCTGCGCGATTCCTACTGCATGGTGATTGATGGCGAGGGATGGCATCGCGGAGTGATTGGGATTACGGCTACGCGGGTTGTCGAGCGTCATGGGCGGCCGGCGCTGGTGGTTTCTCGCGATGGAGAAGAGGCATACGGGTCGGGCCGGTCAATTCATGGGTTTCATCTGCTGAATGCCCTGGAATCCTGCGGGGCTTTGTTTACGCGATTTGGCGGGCATGCTTATGCGGTGGGGTTTTCGCTGCCGTCGGCGCGGGTTGCGGAGCTTAGAGCGCAATTGGACGCGTATGCACGGACGCGGCTTAGACTTGCCGATTTCGAGCCCACGCTGAACATTGACGCCGAGCTCCCGCTGGACACGATCACTCCCGAGATGTTTGAGGCGTTGCGAAAACTGGAGCCGTTTGGGGCGGGAAATCCTGAGCCGGTGTTTTCTGCGGTGGTGCGGTTGACGAGTCCGGTGAAGATTTTGAAAGAAAAACATGTGCGCTTGAAATTGGCGCCGGGTTCGACGTTGTCTGCGAATGCGGCGAACGACACCGGGAATGCCTGGCGGCGCTCGATTTCGCACAACGCTGTGGGCTGGCGTTTGGCAGAACGGGTTGCGAAAGAGAAATTGCTGCACGGCGATCAGTTGGAGGTTGCGTTTACTCTCGATCACAACGAGCATCCGGAGTTTGGCGGGATTGAGCTGTCGCTGCGGGATTTCAAGAGTGCTGCCAGGCTGGCGGCGGGAACTCCGGCGTAGGTTGCGGTGTCTCTAGCGGTGTCTCCACGAAGAGCGCTGGTCTCGAGTGGCGGAGCCGAATTCGACGAGACCGAAAGCAACCAACTGAGTAGCTACTCAGATCGCAAGATTGTCCGTTCTCATCGTTCTTCTGGGGTAGTGCCGCTCACGCGGGGAGGTGGAGATGCGCACGCAACCTTGGGTTGTTCTTTTTCTGTTTCCATCCATGCTGTTCACATGCGGGGCTTTTTCTCAGGCACAACAAAGAAGCGAAAGTCTTAAGACGGTCAAACCTGTATCGCAAGTTTCGACCGGTGACGACGCGTCTCGCCTTCCTGTGAAGCGGGTGGTGCTTTACAAGAATGGAGTGGGATATTTCGAGCATTCGGCGCGGGTGCATGGGAATCAAGAGCTAGCAATTGATTTCACCACGGCGCAGTTGAACGACGTTCTGAAGTCGCTGACGGTGGTGGATCTGGGCGACGGACAC
>WNFC01006263.1_pt1 | contig 16301 bp, 14 predicted proteins | sample 5400541 | NCBI WGS metagenome assembly WNFC01 (sample SAMN13153342, study PRJNA577476) | soil metagenome | isolation source: 120 cm saprolite under Douglas fir tree site 2 hole 2 replicate 1 | place: USA:California | collected 2015-04-18
GGGACGACTCCACCACCATCTTGGCCGCTTCCTCACGGAACTCCGGCGAGAATGTTCTATTCTTTCCAGCCACCTGATCTTGTCCTTTCCGGTGAAGATCCTAAAGGATCCGCAGTCCGGAAAACTCGGGGCACCCCAACCTGGCCAGCGACGGCGTGTTCGATCGGCCTGGTCAGTGGTTGGTGATCTGGCCGCTTGCTGGTCGTGCGCCTGCCAGGATAACGGCATGCCACCGGCGTTTCGCAGGTAAGCGCCGATGTGGCGGGTCCGTGAGCGACCGTGATTTACCGCCGATCAGACGACGAGCGAGCTGGCGTGCGACAAGGCCGTCATACGTTTGTAGTACGATGGTGTCGTGGCCGAGGAGGAAACCTACGACGGCATCGCGATACCGGACCTGCGCGTCGATTCGGTGATATGGACGGCAGCGCAGGCGGAGCATGTCCGCACGCGGTCGAGCCGCTATCCCAATGCGGTCAATTTAGAGCCCGAATGGGCGACCGAGGCGGCCATGGACCCGAAGAGGCGGTTTGGCCTGGACCCGGCGAGCAAGACGGGCGAGGGAATCCGCGTCGTCGGCCGATCCGCCACGGCCGCCCTGGTACTGACGGTCATCCTGATCCCGGACGAGCACCCCCCTACGGGGGCCTGGCTAGGGGTGACGGCGTGGGTTACCAAAGGACGAGATCTGCGTGATTACGAAGCGCACGGGACAGGCGGCGACGCGGACAACGAGGAAGGCGGGACGAGCCGATGAGGGAGAACATCGCTGATCTGCTGGCCGCTGAGGCCGAGGCGGCAGACCAGCTTCGAGACGAGGACGATCTGGGATCGACGTATGTGCCAAGGCACCCGCCAAGAGATCCGGCGCAGGTTTACAGCGTCCGGATTCCAGTCGGCAGGCTCGAGCAGCTCCGGACGCGGGCCTTGAAGGAGGGAGTCGCACCCTCAGCGCTGATACGCCAGTGGGTAATAGAGCGACTTGACGCTAACGAGGACGCGAAGCCTCAGCCCCCAGATCTCGACGCACTCGCGGCGGCGCTGTCATCTGTGCTGCGGTCACGCGTGGTAGGCGAGGCCCTGTGGATGGTGGCGAGAGCAGAGGACGACCAGAAACTGCTCGTGTTCCAGGAGAAGGTCTTCGCCGACGAGGAAGCTGCCGACGAGGAAGCACGGTCCCAGGGCGGAGTAGTGATCCCATTGCCAGTGGCCAGAGACTACCGGCCCGGTCGGAAGCGAGCACAGAGCTAGCGCGCAGCCGCAAATGGCTACCTAATAGGCATAACGGGCTGCAGCCATAGTGGTCGCTCCGACGGGCTTGATGCCTGCTCGTCCGGCGCTGGTGGAGTTCACGCCGTCGCCTTACGCCTTGCCCTATGGCTCAGCCTCCGGCCGCCATTGGCGGTCTGGGATGCGCCTTCCATCCCGCCAAGCTGGGCATGCCCACTATGGCCAATTCACAGCAGACAGCACTGGGCCGGGTCCTCAACTCGTCCGGTCACTCCGCTGCCGGGCCAGACACCGGCAGCCTGAGGCAACCAACCTGGTAGTGAGCCACGAACGAGGCTCCATAGATAGACCGGCCCAAAACTACCGAACGCTCTCCTACATTCTTGTCCCCGCATCGGCCTGGCCGGGCTCCCGGAGAATGTCATACCTGGGCCGTACGATCAGGTCCTGTCTTTGGATGCGGACGGTGGCGGGAATGCTGAGCTTCGACGAGATCGCCTGGCTGCGGGACAATAGCCCTGCCTGGCGGCTCCTGCGCGCCGACAACGGGCCGCTCGTGCTCAGCGTCTTGCATCAGGTGTTCGTCGAGGACAACGTTCGCTCGATCTCGGCCGGTCAGCTGGCCAGCAGGCTGGACGACGAACTGTACGCACTGAATCAGCGGCTCGGCGACCCGGCGGCCCCGAGATTCCCTAAGCCGGCCAGAGCATACCTCGACGACTGGGCCGCTCCCGAGGCTGGCTGGCTCCGCAAGTATTACCCGGCCGGTAATGACGAGCCGCATTTCGACGCGACTCCGGCAGTGGAGAAGGCGCTCGCCTGGGTGCAAGGGCTTGGCGAGCGGTCATTTGTCGGCACAGAGTCGCGGCTCAATACGATTTTCGAGCTGCTCCGGCAGATCGTCCATGGCACAGAGACCGACCCGGGCTCCCGCATCGCAGGCCTGCTCAGCCGGCGGCGGGAACTCGACGACCAGATCGGCCGCGTCCAAGCTGGTGAGATAGACCTGCTCGACGCCAGCGCCGTCCGCGACCGGTATCAGCAGCTGTCAGCCACGGCACGAGAGCTGCTCGCGGACTTCCGCGAGGTGGAGGAGAACTTCAGGCGGCTGGATCGCCAGCTCAGGGAGAAGATCGCAGGCTGGCGCGGCGGCAAAGGTGAGCTCCTCGACGACGTACTCGGCAGCAGGGAGACCATCGCCGACTCCGACCAGGGGAAGAGCTTCCGCGCGTTTTACGACTTCCTTCTCTCGCAGTCCCGCCAGGAAGAACTCACGGCGCTGCTGGACACCGTGCAGCAGCTGAGCGCGATAACCGAGGCCGACCCGCGGCTTCGGCATATCCATTACGACTGGCTCGATGCGGCCGAACGTACCCAGGCAACGGTCCGCCAGCTTTCCGAGCAGCTGCGCCGGTTCCTTGATGATCAGGTGTGGTTCGAAAACCGGCGCGTGATCGACGTCCTGCGCAGCATCGAGGCTCGTGCCCTCGCGCTCCGCGAGCAGGGCCAGGTCGCGATGACTACCGAGATCGACTGCGCTGCCCCAACCATCACGCTTCCGATGGAGCGGCCGCTGTACAGCCCGGTAGCGAGGGCCAGCGTCGACTCTGGCTCGGTGCGGGATGCCGAGGAGCAGACGGACCCGGCGGTGCTGTTTGAGCAGGTCTTCGTCGATCCCGAGCCGCTGCGCGGAGGCGTCCGCTGTGCCCTGCAGCGCAGCACGCAGATCGGGCTCGCCGAGCTGATCGCAGATCACCCGCTGGAGCAAGGCCTAGCCGAGCTGGTCACGTACCTGTCGCTGCAGGATGAGGCGTTCACTGTGGTCTTCGATGATCAGCATCGCGAGCGGGTGAGCTGGCGGGAGCCGAACGGCCGGACGAGGCAGGTCGCCTTGCCGCGCGTCACGTTCGCGCGCACGGAAGCCGGGAGTTGACTGCTATCGATATCTCAGCCGCCAATCTTTCGCTGGCCGTCACCCAGCTGATGAAGGGCGTCGTCTATCGCGAAGCGCATGACCGCGCGTGGCGCTCGCTGACTCAACTGCAGCCGCAGGTGCGGGATCACGTCGCCGTCTTGGGCCTGCAGGTTGTGATCGACGAAGCCGAGGGCTATGCGTTCTGCCGTCAGCGCCCGGATGGCGACGACGACAGCAGCGCGCCGCTGCCCAGGCTGATCCCGCGCCGGACGCTGTCGTTCCACGTCAGCCTGCTGCTTGCACTACTGCGGAAGAAGCTGGCGGAGTTCGACGCCCAGGGCGGCGGCTCTCGGCTAATGCTGACCAAGGAGCAGATCCGCGAGATGGTGCGCGTCTTCGTGCCATCGAGCACGAACGAGGTACGACTGACGAACCAGATTGACGCCCATATCGGCAAGGCTGTGGAACTGGGCTTCCTCCGCCCGGCGAAGAACTCCGAGCAGGTGTACGAGGTGATGCGGATACTGAAGGCCTTCGTCGACGCCCAGTGGCTGGCCGACTTCGACGCCCGGCTAGCCGAGTATGCCGCCGCTCTCGGCGGAGAGGAACGCGATGACGACCGCGAGGTAGTCGAATGAGCGGCGCACTACTCGATACCGCTGACGCAGCGGACCAGGAGATCCTCAGCGGCTTCCGGCTGAGCAGGCTTGAGTTGTACAACTGGGGCACGTTCGGGCAGCGAGTCTGGTCGCTTGCCGCCGAGTCGAGAAACTGCCTGCTGACCGGCGACATCGGGTCTGGCAAGTCCACGATCGTAGATGCCGTCACCACCTTGCTGCTGCCGGCCAACCGGATCTCCTACAACAAGGCTGCCGGAGCGGACACGCGCGAGCGGAGCCTCCGCTCCTACGTCCTCGGCTACTACAAATCCGAGCGGAACGAGCTCACCGGGACCGCCAAGCCGGTAGCGCTGCGCGACACTGGCAGCTACTCCGTCATTCTCGGCGTCTTCGCCAACGCAGGTTACGACGCCTCGGTCAGCCTGGCTCTGGTGTTCTGGTTCCGGGACGGTGCGGCAGGACAGCCGGAACGGCTATACGTGACGGCGGACAGGGCGATGTCCGTCGCCGCCGACTTCGCGGGCTTCGGCAGCGACGTCTCGTCACTGCGCAAGAAGCTGCGCGCTGCCGGGGTGCAGGTACACGACAGCTTTGCCGACTACGGTAAGGACTTCCGCCGCCGCCTCGGGATCGAGTCTGAGCAGGCGATGAAACTGTTCCATCAGACAGTCTCGATGAAATCCGTGGGGAACCTCACCGAGTTCGTCCGCGACCACATGCTGGAGCCGTTCGATGCGGACAAGTGGACCGCCGAGATCGTCACGCACTTCGACGATCTGACGAAGGCGCACGAAGCAGTCCAGCGGGCACAGGCTCAGCTGACTGGGCTCAACCCGCTGCTCGAGGAGTGCACGCGGTACGACCGCGTCGAAGCCGAGATCGCCGCGCTGACCGCGCAGCGGAGAGCCCTGAGGTACTACTTCGCCGATCGCAAGGCCGTGGTACTGGAGACGTTGCTCGCCGAGCTAACTGCGCGCCGAGCCCGCCTGGACGCCCGGCGCGGGGAACTCGAATCGCAGCTGACGGTCCTGCGGGACCGGGTGGGCACACTACTGGTCGAGCTCGCCGGTCACGGCGGCAACCGCCTGGCCGAGATTGACCGCCAGATCGCTGACGGCGAGACAGCCCGCACGGCCCGCATCCGGAAGTCGGAGCAGTTCGCTGAGCTACTGAAGAAGGCGGGCCTTGGCCAGGTCGAGACCGCGACGGACTTCGCTGCCCGGACCCGCGAGATCGTTGCCGCTCGCGACGCCGCGAAGCAGGACCTCGCAGACTGCCAGAACAAGCTCACCAAAACCACGGTCGAGGCGGAGAAGCGCGGCGAGGAGGCGGCCGAGGTCAACGCCGAGCTGCGCAGCCTGCAGGAGCGCAAGAACAACATCCCGCGGCAAAACCTACACCTCCGCGCGCTGCTCTGCCGGGAACTCCGCCTTGCCTCCGAAGCGCTGCCATTCGCCGGCGAGCTGATCGCGGTCCGGCAGGAAGAGGCGGACTGGGAAGGCGCGGCCGAGCGTATGCTCCGCGGCTTCGCGCTCTCGGTCCTAGTCCCTGACCGGTACTATCCCGTGGTGTCCGACTGGGTCGACAGTCACCATCTGCGCGCGCGGATGGTGTACTACCGGGTCCCGGAGACGGCCGGGGCGGGACGGCGGAACGGGCAGGGCCTGCCCCTGCTGCCGGCCGCCAGCAGCACTGCCCTCGCGGCGAAACTCGAGGTCAGGGACGGTCCGCTGGCGCCGTGGCTGGAGCGCGAGCTAGCAAATCGCGCCAACGTAGAGTGCGTTGAGACCATGGCGGATTTCCGCCGGGCCCCGCGAGCCATCACCAGGGCAGGGCAGATCAAGGTTCCGGGCGGGCGGCATGAGAAGGATGACCGCAGGCGCATCGACGACCGGAGCACCTACGTGCTCGGCTGGTCCAACGAAAGGAAGATCGACGCCCTGCTGAGCCGGGCCTCGGTACTGGCCGCCCAGCTCGCCGCGATCAGCGCCGAGAAATCTGAGCACAGGAGGGCGCAAGACGCGGCCATCGACCGCGGGCAGGTGCTAGCCGGGCTGGAGCAAACCCGCGAGTTCGCCGAGATCGACTGGCAGTCCGTGGTCAATCGGATCGAGGATCTGAAGCAGGAGAAGCGCGAAATCGAGGGAGAGTCGTCGGAACTGGCCAGGCTGAACGGCGAACTGGCGTCGGTCAGGAAGCAGATCGATGCTGCTGATGCCGAGCACGGCCGGGCGAACGAGGAGATCGGCGGCGTTAACACCGAGATCAAAGCGGCACGCGAGAGCCTGAACTCGGCGCAGCAGACGCTCGGCGAGCCAGCCAGTGCGCTAGCACGCCAGCAGTTCCCGGCGATCGACAGCCTGCTCGCCAAGCACCATGACGATGCTCCGCCGACGACTGCCGCATGCGACAAGGCGGAGAACGCGGCGAGTGATGAGATCGTCGCGCTGACCGAGCGGCGGAACACCAGGAAAAACCAGCTTGCCAGCAGGATCGTCGCGGCGATGGGCGAGTTCCGGCGGCAGTACCCGGTCGAAACGGCTGAGCTGGACGACGCGGTGCAATCGGCGGCTGGCTATCGCGAACTCCACAAGCGGTTGACGGACGACGACCTGCCACGTTTCCGGGCGAAGTTTAAGGTTTATCTCAATCAAAACACAATCCGCGAGATCGCGCAGTTCCAATCCCAGCTGAACAAACACGCCGGAGCTATCAGGGACAGGATCGCCACCATCAATTCCTCGCTGGTCGGGGTGGAGTACAACCCTGGCCGGTTCATCCGTCTGGAGGCACAGCTGACCTCGGTCCCTGAGATCCGCGACTTCCGGGCCGAACTCAGGGCCTGCACCGATGACGCGGTGTCCGGTGATGCCACCGATCAGTACTCGGAGCAGAAGTTCCTGCAAGTCAAGAGGATCATCGAGCGGTTCACCGGACGCGAGGGAATGACTGAGGCCGACCGGAGGTGGACCCGGTACGTCACGGATGTGCGGAACTGGTATGTGTTCTCGGCGTCGGAGCGCTGGCGCGCTGACGACACCGAGTACGAGCACTATGCCGACTCGGCCGGCAAGTCCGGCGGTCAGAAGGAGAAGCTCGCCTACACGATCCTGGCAGCTTCGCTCGCCTACCAGTTCAAGCTGGAGTGGGGCGCGGCGAAGTCACGGACATTCCGGTTCGCGGTCATCGACGAGGCATTCGGCCGCGGCTCGGACGACTCGACCCGGTTCGCGCTCGAACTGTTCCGCCGTCTCGGCCTGCAGTTGCTGATCGTTACTCCGCTGCAGAAAATCCACGTCATCGAGCCGTACGTATCGGCGGTGGGCTTCGTGGACAACCCGGAAGGCCGCTCGTCGCGCCTGCAGACCCTCACGATCGAGGAGTATCACGCGCGCCGGCTCGCACACGTGCTGGGCCGGCAGGCGCAGGCGGACAGCAGTCACGTGCCCGCGCAGGCCAGCGGCGAGCTGACCGTCGCTCCCGGACTAGTCCCCATGCCAGCGACGGCCAGCACCGGCGATTAGCGTGGCACCGCCGTGGACCCGGCCAGCTGACGTGCGTGCCGCCCTCGCCAGGAAGTGGCAGTCCGGAACCTTGCTGACCGCATTCGCTGGCGGCCAGCCGTGGGATCCGTACGGCGCGCCGATCCGCGGCCCGGCGCCGGGCGAGATCAGCGAGCGCCTCGGCGCCGTACAGGAGTGGGCAGCGGAATGGCGGCGAGCCGAGCAGGGTCCGCTCCGGATCGAGTACAAGAAGGTCGGCGGCCGCCACGTCGGCTCCAACACGATCCCGAGCCGGGCCTGGATCGACGGTTATGACCAGGCGTGGACGCTGCTCGGCGTGCACGACGATGTGCGCAGGCTGGTTGAGATGGGGCAGGCGACCGGCGCGACCTGCCCGCGGCTGATGCCGTGGCTGCAGCGCCACCCGATGAAGGCGCTGCGTCTTGCGGCATGCTGGCCCGAGATGCTCGCAACGGTTCAGTGGATCGACCAGTGCCAGTCGCCCGGCATGTACCTGCGGCAGGTGGACGTCCCCGGCGTCGACACGAAGTTCATTGAGCGGAACCGCGGCGTGCTCGGCGAGCTCCTTGACCTGCAGCTAGACCCGGAACGGACCGATGCGGGCGCCGCCGATTTCGAAAGCCGGTACAGGTTCCGCCGCAGGCCGAGTTACGTGCGATTCCGCTGCCAGCGGCTGCACGGCTTCAGCGAGCTCTCGGTGCGTGCAGAGGACTTCGCTGCCCGGCCGGCCGGAGTCACTCGCGCCTACGTAGTCGAAAACGAGATCACGTACTTGGCCATCCCATGCCCGGACCACACGATGGTGATCTTCGGCGGAGGTTATGCAGTTCCTGTGCTGGAGCCGGTCGGATGGCTGTCGGATCTTGACATCGTCTACTGGGGCGACATCGACACCCACGGCTTCGTCATTCTGGACCGGATGCGGCAGCGGTTCCCCCAGGCCCGGTCCATGTTGATGGACCGGGCCACCCTCCTCGCGCATCGCGACCAATGGGTGGCAGAGCCGAGCCCGGCGTCGGCGCGCCTCGAGCACCTCGACGCGGCGGAACTGGCGCTGTACGAGGACCTAACCGCGGACGCGCTGGGACCGTCGGTCCGGCTTGAGCAGGAACGGATCCGCTTCGGCGCGATAAGACAGGCGCTCCTTGGTAGTTGATGCGTTAGCGCAGGCGCACCGGTCGGATGGCGAGCAGCGTGGAGTGCCGTATACCGGGTAAGTGCACGTGCCTGACGTGGCAGGTCCGTGCATATTGGACAGTCCCGTGCTGAGGCACGATCGCTTGGCGGACCGAGCTGCCGACCTCGGAAGCTGTGTCGGGTCATTTCTGGCAGCAGATGGCTGAGCCTTCTCGGCTAGTCCTCCAGGCTCGCTTTTACCCAGCGCTCACTGGGCGTTCCGGCTCTCCTGCCTGCTCCCGGCGATCTTGCTGTTCACGATCTTGCGGAACGTTTGCGATCCTGATCCCAGGCGCGCGGGCGTGCGGCCATCAGGTGGTCATGGTGAGAAAGAGGGGAAGGTGAGAAGCAGGAGTGCCGGACCACCGGTCGAGGATCGACCAATCGCGGTGCCCGCGAGGGATGTCAGCGATGGGAGCAAGGTAGTGCAGTTGGCTCCCATTTTGGCGCCAGCTGCGGGATAGTAAATTCGGAACTGGTCTGTGACCAGGCGGGATGGCGGGATTCGAACCCGCGGCCTCCTGTTCCCAAAGCAGCTCATTTCGGTCGCGCTACAAGGCCGGACATCGCCTAGCGTGGCGCTCACCTGCGGCGATCCAGACCAGAGGTCGGCCCATGTCGCCGCATGACTGTGCTTGTTGGCTCCACTTTGGCTCCCACGGCTGCCAGGTCCGGGCGGCCGCAGACGCTGGCTGTCAGAGGACAGTGACAGCATCAGGGTGACGACGCAGCGGCCTTGTTCGCTGGTTGCGACTCTGCCACCGGGCCACATATAGTTAAGGCATGCCTTAAATCAGGGAGGCGTCCTTGAGCTGGGCTGTGAAGGTAACCGAGGAGTACGCCGCGTGGTTCATCGCGCTGATCAAGGAGGACCTGCCATCGGCCGTCCAGGTAGCCCAGGCCGTCGCTGCGCTGCGGGAGGAAGGTCCAGCTCTCGGCCGCCCGCTCGTCGACTGGCTCAAGGGCGCCAGGATCCACCACCTGAAGGAGCTCCGGCCGGGCTCGCGTGGCCGGTCGGAGATCAGGATTATCTTCGCGTTCGACCCCGCTCGCTCAGCGCTCTTACTGCTGGGCGGCGACAAGGCCGGGAACTGGGAACGCTGGTACCGGGACAACATCCCGCAAGCCGAGCAGCTGTACTTCGAGTACACCACTGACGACGAGGAGTGAGGGCATGCCCAAGCGCGAGCCCGGGGACTGGGAAGACCTGGAACAGAACCTGTATGCCGCAGGGGTGAGCCCGGAGGAGATCCAAGCCGGGGCACGGGACCTCCTCGCCCAGGCACGCGGTCACCAGCTCGCCGAAACCCGCAAGCAACTAGGCATCGGCCAGAAGGACATCGCCGCGGCGATGGGAGTCACCATCGCCCGTGTATCCCAGATCGAGCACGGCGCGGTAACGTCCTTCGAGGTCATCGCCCGCTACGTCGAGGCACTTGGCGGTCGGCTGGATCTCGTCGCCGACTTCGGCGACCGCACCGTCCGCCTGCCCGTCACCGACACCGCGTCAAGCGCCGCAGCCTGACTGAGCGAGCACTAGGCCCTACGATGCGGTCCTCCTCGACGCACGCCTCGCACCGCGGCCGCGCGCCCACTTACGGCTCGCTCTGGGCGGGTCGGAGCGCTGAGGCGCCCGGTGAGCGGCCTGCGCATATCAGATGCTCTGCAGCGGTGTGCGACGACGATGCGCGAGTTGTGTGCAGCCGGCGGATCCATGACCGGTTGACACTCGCGCGCAGCATCGGGGCCGCGCGAGCCGACCACGCCGCGGGCCCGCGTTTACGCAGGGCCGCGACCTGCGAGCAGGCTCGCGGACAACCCAGTCACTCAGAACGCGGCATGGCCTGGCTAAGAACCAGTCACGATCCGGCGAGCGGGCAGACATCGTGCACCCAGCCGGACTCGCTGCGCAGGCGGGCGTCTTGGCCAGCCTGGATCAAACGGCCGCAGCGAGCGCAGACCTTCCCGGCTGCGTGCGCAGCATGATCCTCCCCGGTGTCTCGCTGACGCTCGCTGAAGTCAGCATGCTCAAGGGCCTTGCTCTCCGCCGCCAGCGGCTCATTCGCGTAGGTCATCCGACCTCCTGCTGACTCAGAAGCTGAATGTCAGCACCTGACCAGCCCTCAGTGTCTCACCGAATACGGGCAAGGGCTTCTTTGGCAGATAGCAGAGCGCGCATGTCAGCCGACCTGCCCGGGCGTCGGCTCTACCCCCGATCAAGATGCGGGCCGTCCCAGTACGATCTAGCTGATCTGCGCGCCGCGACCTGCGGAGATGGCACAGCGAATCAGCCCCGCGTAGTAGGCAGGGAGATCGAAGATCACCAAGCCCTCCGGGCCGTATAACGCTAGATACACGGGTGATCCTCGCTGACTTTCCGGGGCGAAATGCGGAGATGATCACCCGTGTATCACTAGACCTGCGTGAGCTCGACCGCTCACGTTCCGAACAGCGGCCAGGCGCTTAGTCAACCCCCGATGCCGCGCACAGCCATCACGAAGTCTGAGCCAGCCCCAGCCTCTCCCCCGCCATGGCCAACTCTGTGCACCGATCCGCTGCGGTTTGCTCACCTCATCGCCGTCGCGATCATGACGGCCGGCGGCCATGCTGCTGAGCAATGATGTGAGCACGGGCCAATCGCGCCAGCCTGAAGGCATCGAGTTATTAAGGTAGCCAAATGACCGCAGCCGGGGCGCTTGAGATCGCGATGCTGCCTTCTGCCGCCGCTGATGATGTCCAGCTCATGGCAGTGCTCACCAGCCTGATCAACGACGTTTATGCGGTGGCGGAGGAAGGGCTGTGGGCGCAGGGCACGTCCCGGACGAGTGCCGAAGAGATCAGTACGCTGGTACGTGCCGGGCAGGTGGCGGTGGCCCGCGCGGGCGGGCAGATCATCGGATGCGTCCGCATCCAACTTCTCGAGTGCGGTGTCGGCGAGTTCGGCATGCTCGCAGTCGTCCCGAGCCATCGCAGCGTCGGCGTGGGAGGGGAACTGGTGCGGTTCGCCGAACAAGCCGTCCGCACGCAGCGGTGTGAGACTATGCAGCTCGAGGTTCTGGTTCCGCGCGGCTGGTCTCACCCATCCAAGGCATTCATTAGCAGCTGGTACACCCGCATCGGCTACCAGCCGGTGCGCATCGGCGCGATCGAGGAAACCTATCCGGAGCTGGCCCCATCCCTGGCTACCCCGTGTGATTTCGTGATCTACCGCCGGGCACTTGGGGCCCACGAGCAGAACCGCCAGCTCGACTGACATCACCAGCCACACCGGGAAGCTTTCCCATCACGGTGGTGACCAGCGTGAAGGTGGCGCGAGCCCGGTTCAGGCCTGGTGGCCGAAGGCCGCGGCGACATGCGTTTTGCCGACGCTGATGACCGCGCACCGCGTACGGGCTCCGCACGCCGCGCAAGCTGGCCCCCGGTGAACTGACTTCATCATGGTGGCGAACCGGCCAACCGCCGGCGGATCCCGCAGCGCCGGGCGATTGAGCCGGCACGGCTCAGCATCCAGCGGTCGAGGCTGGCGGGCGAGGACGAGCACGCCTTGATGTAATAGCCCGATGTGAATGGCGGGTTCCTGCTGATGGGCGCCGATCGGAGGGACGGCCAAGTGCGAGCGCGGTAGGGTCCAAACGCGATCCGTGACTTCACTCCTTCGATGTCGCTACTGGGCCTAAGAAGGCCGACAATAACCACGCAAGCCAGCAAGACGTCTTGGCAAGAAGACGGCCCCCCGGAACGCGGCGGCTAGTGACGCGGAGTTTCGCTCTAGGGTCACAGCAGCGTGACGCAATCCTCATTCCCCGAGCAGCGCCGGAGCCGCGTACACCGGCACGTCAGACAGTTCGCCCCGGTTCGGCGCACTGCGGGGAACATGCTGGGCGGTACCTGCCTGCAGCCGCGGCGGGCTGGCTGGCAGCGCGGCTCACAGCGCGGCGGCCCGGCGGCGAGTGCTCAACCAGGCCGCCCAAGCTGGTGAGCTCGTCGGAGCCCTGGTCACGGCCGAGCGTACCTGGCACGCCGATGTTGGCCGGCGCAGCGGCCACTCGGGCTTTATCAAGACCGAACCCGATCATGCCCAATGCGCGGAGAAGATCGTCGTGCAACCGCCAGGCGCTGGTCGCGCCGCCAGGGTCCATGTTCTTGCGATCGGCTCGCGCCTGAACCCATGCCTAGGGAAGTCCATGCCCCCGCGTGCATCGGCTTCCTGCCGTCGCACCCGCCGGTGAGGCTACAGGGCGCCAAGACGCTGCGCTGGCCGCCTGCCCGGACCGGTCAGGATGCCGTCACGGATAGTCATCGAATGCCAACTCGTAGCGCACGCAGACGGCTCGTTTCTGCGCGGTTGGGCGTGCTGACGGTCTGTCCGCGCGCCAATACCCGAACAGTTCTTCTGTGAAGGTCGCCAGCCGTTCCAGCAGCGCGCGCACTGAGAAGGTCGCGCTGGCCGAGCCATCTCGCCATTCGCGAGCGCAGCCCGCACCTGCAGACGCTCGACGCCACGGGCCAGTGGCATCAACGGAACATCCTCGGCGAACGGGAACAACCCAGGCTCCCGCGATGCCATTCCGGGCCAGTCCCGACCGCCAGTTGCCGAGCGCCGGGGGTCTGTCCCGCCAACGAATCGCCAACAACCACTGCGGACCCCGATCTTGTTCAACGGGAGCCACTTGCACGCTCGCCCATCGGGCCGACGAGAGCCGCTTCCTGTCGACTGGTGCCGACGATCAACATTCAAGTCACCGGTCAAACCACGGTCAAACGATCTTGAGTGCTGTCCCGTCGACCTGTCACGAGCGAAGTTTATCGTGTCGGACCGTTGTGCGACGCAGACCCGCTATTAGGACGCCAGCGCGCACACGGCGGTCGCGGCATAATCTGCTGAAGTCCCGTAGCGAGGTCGCCGTCTGGCCTCCGCGCCACGACCATCGCGAACCCGGTACGCTACACCTGGCGGTTGAGCCGCCACGCGGGCGTAGCTCAATGGCAGAGCTCCAGCCTTCCAAGCTGGTCATGAGGGTTCGATTCCCTTCGCCCGCTCCTGAGACACTCTTATCCGTGACGGCGATCACGGAGCTACCGCCGACGTTCACGACCGGAACGGCGCTCGCCGCGGGACTGCACCCGCGCGACCTGTACACCGCGCGGGACATCGGGCTCATCCTCGAGCTGTCGCACGGCGTCTTCCGCCGTGCCGACGCGCCGCCAGCCAGCTTTCCCGATCTGCTGGCGGTCGCCCACCGGAACTCCACCGCGATAGCTTGCCTGCTGTCGGCAGCCGCCGTGCACGATCTGACCGACCAGATCCCTGCGACCGTTCAGATCGCGGTGCCCAGGACAAGCCGCCCGCCGCGGATCTCGTTCCCGCCTACGACGGTCTTTCGTTTCGAGCCCTCAACCTTCGAACTGGGCCTGACCAGCCTCGAGGCAGCCCCTGGCGAATACGTTCGGGTCTACGACCCGGCACGCACCGTCGTAGACCTCATGCGGCTGCGACACCGCATCGGCGAGCCAACGGCCCTGGCCGCGCTCCACCGCTATCTCCGCCGCCGCGACTCCCGGCCAGCTGAGCTGCTGAAGCTCGCCGCAGCGCTCCGTGTCCACGGGCCCGTTCTGCATGCCCTCGACGTTGCGAGTGCAGGATGAAGCGGCCCACGCGCGCATCACAGGCCGGCAGCGCATACCTCGACTTGCAGAACCGCGCGCGGAGAGAACGTCGCGGCACGCAGGAACTCCTCACGCTGTACGTCGTCGAGCGCTGGCTCGCACGCCTCAGCGCTTCGGCCCATGCCGACAAATTCGTGATCAAAGGCGGAATGCTTCTGGCCGCATACGATGCGCGGCGACCCACCGCCGACCTGGACGCGCTTGCCCGCTCGATTGCCGACGATCGGGACGCGATCGTGTCGCTGGTGTCGGATATCGCTCACCTGCCGCTCGATGACGGCGTCGAATTCCGGACCGATACCGCAACCTCTCGCATCATCCGCGAGCAGGCCATCTACTCCGGCGTGCGAATCGCCATGGATACCACCATCTCGACTGCGACAGTCAAGTTCCGTATGGACGTTAACTTCGGCGACCCGATTACGCCCGCACCAGGCTGGGTAGCACTCCCGTCCCTGCGACCAGGCATGGGGCCAGTACGCGTGCTCGGCTATCCCGTCGAGACGGTGCTTGCCGAGAAATCGCGACAGCCATCGCACTCGGACCAGCCAACACCCGCGTCCGCGACTACGCCGACATCTACGCGCTCACCGGCATCCACGTGATTAGCCGCCGCACAGCCCGCCAGGCGCTGCTCGCAACCACCGCGCACAGAGGCACACCGGTGCAGCCGCTCTCCGCCGCGATCGGCAACTTCGCAGCCCTCCGTCGCCAGACCTTCGACGCGTACCGCATGAACATGGGCGACGTAGGCCTGCAGCTTCCCTCCGACCTCCGGACCGTGGTGAGCGCGGTGACAGCGTTCGCCGATCCGCTCGTTACATATGCCGGTGAGACAACGTGGCAACCGGCGGAACGCCGATGGGACCCGTTGCCGAATTAATCCTTAGTGCTTAATCAAGCGGCGCCGCTACGCGGCCCCGTGGCGGCGCCCGTCACCGGGCTCTGCGTTGGGACGCCCGCGCCAGTACGACCACGCAGACAGCGACACGGCGGCGCTGGTCCGGCACGAGGCCGCGACACTTCGTGCCGTTCATGACACCGGACTTCCGGCACCCGAGCCGATAGCCGCTGACGCGGACGGCCGCGAATCTGACGGGCACCCGGCCCTCCTCATGACGCGTCTGCCCGGCCGGCTAGATGTCACGCCAGCCGACCCGGAGGGCTGGCTGCGCCAGATCGCTGCCATGGCCGTGCGGATCCATGATGTGCAGGTCGCGGCGGGACCTTTCGAGGCCCGGATCGATGCAGCCGCCTTTACCACGAATGGCTGGAGGCAAGTGATTGCGGAGCAGACCCTGATACAGCTCCAGGGTGCGGACCTTAAATACGCGATCTTGCAGCCACTGATCGGTGTAGTTGCCGAAAGTGACGCCCGCGTGATCGGATCGATCCAGTCGCCGCGATGAATCGCGGCCTCTTTGAGCATCAGCCACCGAACCGCATCCGACTTGCGGGCGAACGTCTGCGGAGCTGACAGGAGTCTCCCGTCTGGCGCACTGTAGCGAGCCTGGTATCGCCCCGAGTCACGGCGGCGCACGTTGCCGAAATAACGTCGCGTGCCAGCCATCAGGCTGCGCTCCTCGGCACTCCTGACGACTTGATCGGATCAAGGATTCTCAGCTGCCCCATTGCTCTGACCTGCAGGGTTCTTGGGTCCCAGTGAGCAAATGTGCGTACTAAGCGGGGCCGTAGAGTGGCCCGGTGCCGCATGTGCGGACGGTGAAGCCGGCCGGGGGCGAAGGCCGTGCCGGTCGTGTGCTCGTCGCGCTACGGTTTTCGGGATATCGAGTCCCTGGGGTTCCGCCCACGACGACTCCGACTGGAGACGCTGAAAGCCGCGCGGATCCCCTGGCCTCACCAGCTCGCCGTGCTCGTCCTGCGCGAGGTGGCCGCTCAGTACAACCAGTTGTCACGTGCTGCAGGACGGCCGTCAGCCTCTCCTTCGTCGTGCGCCTAGGCGCCGCACGGCATCTGGCCACCGGCCACCACATCATCGGCGGCGGGCGGGGTGTCATGCGAATTCATAGCCGGCCGACTCCGTTAGCTCGTTCGCGAGGTGATGCGCGGGTGATCCCGCCAGGCAGGCATCGTGGCCATGTAGTCGAGCGTCTGGCGCTCGATCTCCTCGCGCGGCGTGCCCGGGTGGCGGCGCGCCTGCCAGGCGGT
>WNFC01004330.1_pt1 | contig 16300 bp, 16 predicted proteins | sample 5400541 | NCBI WGS metagenome assembly WNFC01 (sample SAMN13153342, study PRJNA577476) | soil metagenome | isolation source: 120 cm saprolite under Douglas fir tree site 2 hole 2 replicate 1 | place: USA:California | collected 2015-04-18
GATCGGGATGCGGGGCGTGCCGAGCCGAAGGAGGCGACGAGCACCGCAGCGAGCGTACCCGTTGGTACGTGAGCGAGGCGCGGAGGAGACGACGCCCGGATCGGCCGCATCCGCGCCCGAGATGCCAGCTCGAGCCGGTGGATTCGGGCTTAGGGCGGCGACGAGCACGGTAAGGCGCGCACCCGTTGGTGCGTAACTGAGCCGCGCGGAGGAGCCAACGCACGGATCGCTCGCATCCGCGCCCAAGATGCAAGTTCGTTTCGGTGGATCCGGGCTAGGTACGAGTTGCGGCTGTCAGAGCACCAGGCGCACCGCCGAGACCGCCCCCAGCAGGAGCCCGCCCAGGATCAGCGCGGCCACCGGATGGGCACAGCCCACCACAGCCCAGGGCGCCGCCAGGCCAACGCCGCTCAGGGCTTCGCGCAGCGGGACGCCCGCCCCGATCGGCGTGTCGCAGCCGCGGCACCGCCCACGCTGCAGGACGTAGCTGACCAGGGGGATCAGCTCGCCCGGCGTCAAGCGCCGTCCGCATGCCCGGCAATGCGAGGGCGGTGTGACGATCGACTCGCTTCGCGGCAGGCGGTCGGCCGCCAGCTCCAGGAAGCTCCCCAGCGCCAGCCCCAGCGGCAGGAGCAGGACGGCGCCTAGCAGGTTGCAGAGCTGGTCGGTCACCCGCTGATTATCGGGAGAAGGCAAGAAGCCGCCGCCACGACCGGTTTCACCTCCATCACCAGGACGCTCCTGCTTCCCATCGCGAACGGCATGCTGACTCCGGAGCACACGGCTGCCCTCACCCGCGAGGTACTGCCACCATAACGCTATGCCCTCTTCGAGCAGCGGACGGACATGGATTTCTCGTTCAACTGGCTGGGCCGCGCTCGGTTCCGGGTCAGCGCCTTCCGCCAGCGGGGTTCGATCGGCCTGGTCCTGCGGCTGATCCCGTACCAGATCCCGACTTTCGAGCAGCTCGGCCTGCCGCCGATTGTGTCGCAGCTGGCGGCGTCCACCCAGGGACTCATCCTGGTGACGGGCCCGACCGGCAGCGGCAAGTCCAGCACCCTGGCCGCCATGGTCAACCGCATCCTGGCCGCGCGCGCCTGCCACGTGATTACCATCGAAGACCCGATCGAATATGTCTACCGCCACCAGCGCAGTCTGGTGATGCGCGACCTCGAAACGATCTCGGCCACCATCACCATCGCCGAGACGGGCCACCTCGTGCTGGCCACTCTTCACACCAACGACACCACCCAGGCGGTGGACCGCATGGTGGACGTGTTTCCGGCCGAGCAGCAGCAACAGGTTCGGGTGCAGCTGTCCAATACTCTGACCGCGGTGATCTATCAGCAGCTGCTGCCGCGGAAGACCGGCAGCGGGCGAGTCGCCGCCTTTGAGGTGCTGCTCAACAACTACGCCGTCGCCAACCTGATCAAGGAGGGGAAGACGCGCCAGTTGCGAAATGTGCTGGAGACGGGCGTCAAGGACGGGATGACCACCATGGAGCGCAGCCTGAACGAGCTGGTGCGGACGGGGCAGATTGACCACGCCGTCGCCGCCGCCCGCGCCCTATATCCGGCGGAACTCAAGCCCGCTGCATAACCGCCAGCAGCGTCTCTCTTCCTCTCTTGCCTTGCCTGCGACCTCTTCCCGCTTCTCTGCTTGCGGGCGAGGGCGGGTTCGTAGTTTCTTCAGCTTCTCCTCCCCACCTTGCGGGGAGAGTAGGGTGGGGGATCTCGGCGCGCGTCACGATCGCAGGTTTGCACCACTTGACTCGTTTGAAACGTTCGCGGAAATATCGATGAAGCCCGCCCTGTCCACCAGCGAGGCAGCCGCCTGGCTCGGGATCAGCAAGTCGACGCTCATTCGAGCTGTGCGTCGCGGCGAAATCCAGGCCGCCTTCTGGACGCCCGGCCGCCACCTGCGGTTCACCCCCGAAGACCTGGACCGGATCAAGCGGCAGCTGGAGTTCAAGACGCGGAGGGTGGCATGAGCGTCCCCAATCCTCTGCCGCCCAATCGCCCGTTCGTCGGCCAGAGCCCGCGCCGGGTCGGTGAACTCTTGCTCGAGAGCGGGCTGATCACCCAGGAACAACTGGACTGGGGTCTGGAACAGCAGAAGCAGACCCACCAGCCGCTGGGCCAGGTCCTGGTGGCAGCCGGTCACGTCGAAGAAAAGGCGCTCGCCGCGGTGCTGAGTCAGCACTTCAAGGTGCCGCTCATCGACTTCAGCCGGGCCCGCATCGACAAGGCGGCGCTGACTCTGGTTTCCGAAGCGTACGCCCTCGAGCACCACGTCCTGCCGGTCCGGCTGGTGGATGACGAGCTGGAGGTGGCGACCATCGACCCGGGTGACCTGGCCCTCTTCGCGGAGCTCAAGGTGCTGACCCGGAAGAAGGTCAGACCCCTCCTGGGGGTGCGCTCGGAGATCGACGCCACCATCGTCCGCGAGTATCGCCTCTCGGCCGGCATGGACCGGAACGTCCGCTCCTTTGAGGAAACGCTCCAGGCCGGCGGCATCAAACGCGGCGGCCGCCGGCTCTCGGATGTCGCGCAGGACGCCCCCGTGGTTCAGATCGTCGACCTGATCATCTCGCAGGGCGTCGAAGAGCGGGCGTCGGACATCCACATCGAGCCCCAGGCAGACCGGCTGCGCGTCCGGTTCCGCATCGACGGCGTGCTGCACGACGCCACCAGCCTACCGGCGACGCTGGCCGCGCCGATCATCTCCCGCATCAAACTGCTGGCGAAGCTCGACATCGTGGACAAGCATCGCAGCCAGGACGGCCAGATCCAGACGAGCGTGGAGGGCCGGGCCCTGGATATCCGGGTGGGCACCATCGAAACGATCTGGGGTGAGAAGGTCGTCCTCCGTCTCCTCGAGCGCGCCCGGTCCATCCTGCCGCTCAATCGGCTGGGCTTCGCGCCGGAGACCGAGGCGCAGTTCATGAGCCTGATCCACTCGCCCTACGGAATGATCCTGGTCAGCGGTCCCACCGGCTCGGGCAAGACGACCACGCTGTATGCCGCGCTGAACGAGCTGGACCGCAACGAAACCAACGTCATGACCATCGAAGACCCGGTCGAGTACACCTTCGCCAACGTCAACCAGATCCAGATCAACCGGCTGGCCGGCATCACCTTCGCCAACGGGCTGCGGGCCATCCTGCGTCAGGACCCGGATGCCATCCTGGTGGGCGAGATCCGAGACAAGGAAACCGCCGAAATCTCGGTACAGTCCGCGCTCACCGGGCACCTCGTCCTCTCCTCGCTGCACGCCACCGACGCCGTGGGCGCCGTGTACCGGCTCCTGGAAATGGGCATCGAGCCGTTCATGGTCGCTTCCTCGGTGATCGGGGTGCTGGCCCAGCGCCTGGTGCGTCGCCTGTGCGACCGCTGCAGCATCGAGAACACGCCGCCGGTGGAAGAGATGAGCTTCTATGCCAGCCTCGGGGGTCGGCAGTTCAACTTCCGCCGCGGCACCGGCTGCGCCTACTGTTCCCACACCGGCTTTCGGGACCGAATTGGCATCTTTGAAGTGCTCCGCATGTCGGATGCGGTCAAGCGGCTGATCGTGAAGGAGGCGCCCCCCGAGGCGCTGCGCCAGCTGGCGGCCCAGGAAGGAATGCAGGCGCTGCGCCAGGCAGGCCTGATCAAGATCGACGAGGGAGTCACCACCATCGCAGAGGTCATGCGATCGGTGAACGTGGGGTGACATGCCGGCCTATGCCTACCGTGCTTACACCGACGCGGGCCAGAAGCGAACTGGCCAGATCGAAGCCCCCGGAGTGTCCGCCGCGGAGGAGGCTCTCTGGCAGCAGGGGCTCAAGATCGTGCAGCTGTTCCCGGCTCCGCCCAAGAAGACGATGGCGGACTACTTCCCCAGCCTGTTCCACATCTCGACCACCGACATCGTCCTCTTCACCCGGATGCTGTCAACCTTCGTGGGAGCCGGCATTCCGATGAGCCGGGCGCTCAGCACGATCGCCGAAGAGACGGGCTCGGTCCTCTTTCGCCGAGTTCTGCTGACGGTCCTGGCCGACCTGGAGAAAGGGCAGAACCTCTCCGATGCCCTGGTCCGCCACCCGGGCGTGTTCCCACCCCTCTACATCGACCTGATCCGGGTGGCCGAGCTGACGGGAAACCTGGAGAGCACGCTCAAGCAGCTGGCCGGCTACATGCGACGCGACATGTCCACCCTGCGCCGGGTGCGGAGCGCCATGGTCTACCCGGCGGTCATCGCCGTGGTCGCGGCGGTGGTGGTGGTGATCCTGGTCGTGTTCGCGATGCCGGCCTTTGTGCGCATCTTTGCCGAGTTCCATGTCCAGCTGCCGTTGGCAACCCGGATCCTGCTGGCCATCGTGGCCTTCATCCAGGCCTGGTTCCTGGCCATCGGCGGCGCCATCCTGGCGGCCGTCGTGGCTGGGTGGCTCGCGCTTCGGACCACCCGGGGCGTCTACCTCAAGGATCGGCTGCTCCTGCGGACGCCGGTCTTCGGCGTCATCGTGCAAGCCGCCATCCTCAACCGCTTCTGCCGGACGCTGTCCGTGGTGCTCAAAGCCGGGGTGCCGCTGGGCCAGACCTTCGATGCCGTGGTCACCGGCACCGGCAACCTGGTCTACGAGCGCGGCCTCCAGACCGTCCGCGAGCAGATGACCTCCGGGGAAGGGTTCGCCGGCCCACTGGCCCGGACGCACCTCTTCCCGCCCATGCTCACCCAGATGGTCCGGGTCGGCGAAGAGACCGGAACGCTCGACACATACCTGGAACAGGCCTCCGACTTCTACGAGGAGGAACTCGACTACCGGATCCGGGCGATGACCGCCTTAATCGAACCCGTAATGACGGTCATCGTCGGCGTGGTGGTCGGTTTCATCGCTGTTGCACTGATCTCTGCTATGTACGGCCTGGTCGGGGCGTTGAAATGAGTAGCATGGCCCGCGACCATCATTTCTTCCGCTTCTCCCTCCCCCTTGCGGGGAGGGGTAGGGGAGGGGGTCTCGGCGAACTCTCCCTCCCCCCTTCCCGGGGAACAGATACCACTCCGTGTCCTCGCGTGCCCGCGGCAGCGTTTCGGATGGGCAGCCATCGCAGCCGCCAGGGGATGACCTTTATTGAGGTCCTGATCGCCGTCGCCCTGCTGGGCGTGATCGTCGTCACCATGATGGCCGGGCTCTCGTCCATCGCGTTGGCGACCGGGCATCACCGGCAGCAGACGACGCTCGATCTCCTGGTGCGCTCTGAGGCCGAAGACTTGAAGAGCAAGCTGTATAGCCCGAGGCCGGCGAACTACGCCACCATCTCGGCGCCTGGATACACCTTTTCCATCACCCAGGTGCTGTACTGGGATCCGGCGTCCGGAACGTGGACGGCCATAACTGACAACGGCCTGCAGCAAATCTCGGTCACCGTCACCGCACCGGGTGGCGGGAGCGAGCAGGTCATCGTACTGAAGGTGGAGCCATGAGCCTTCACGGTCCCCTCCCCTCTGGGGAGGGGCAGGGGAGGGGATCCCGGCTGCGGGGTGGCTTCACCATTATCGAAGCGGCCATCGGGTTGCTGGTCCTGGCGCTGATTACCGGCGCCATGGCCAGTACCTTCCTGGTCGGCTACACCGTCATCAGCAAAGAGGCCAACCAGGTGTCGGCCGACGGCGCCCTCGGCTCCTCCAGCTTGAGCCTGCTGCGCGATCTCAGCAGCGCGACGTCGATCACCTACACGGGGCTCCTCACGGCTGGCAGCGGCTCTCTTGGAGTGACCGCCGGGGCGGCGCCCGGCACGACCGTCACCTACACGATTGACGCCCAGGGCAACCTGGTGCGCAGCGGGTTCGTCGCGGCCCGTGGCCTCCAGAGCCTGGCGCTGGCCACCGCCGGATGCCAGCTGACGGTCACGGTTACCCCGAAGGCCATCGCCGTCGCGCAGACACTTCGGGTGACCCAGCGAATCGGAGCGACGGGATGCTACTGAACTCGCGCCGGCGCCGTGGGCAACGCGGCCAGGCCCTCCTGTTGGTCCTGGTTTTCATGGCGGCGTTTCTGATCCTGACCTGGGCGGGTCTCACCCTGGCCGCCGCCAGCTTTCTCGACCTCAGCTCGGTCCAGGCAGACACCCGGACCACGGTAGCCCTCGATGCCGGACTGGCCTACGGAATGGAAGCCCTCGACCTGAAGAACGGGAACGGCTGCAACACCCCAAAAACCCCGGCCCCCTTGGTCCTGAACTATCCCAGCGGCGCCGTCACCGTGAACCTCACTGTCACCAAGGGCACCCCCTGCAAGGGGAACGGCGCCAACTTCTCGTTCCACGTCAGCTCACCGAGCAGCAGCCATACCCTGGACGCGCTGGTCACCCAGACGGGCACGGTGATGGTCATCACCTGGGAACACTTCCAGTGACGCCGGTCTGCGCCATCGAGCTCGATGTCCGTGAGCTCAAGGTCCTGCAGCTGGGAGATGGAGGCGCCCTGCATCACGCCCACAGCCTGCTGCCGGACGGCGCCTACCGCGAGGGCATGCCGACTCGCATCTTGATGGAGGTCCTCCTGCAGACCCTCGCCGGCAGCGGCGTGACGGCCCGACGGGCCCGGGTCGCCATCTCGGATGCCGGGGTGGCTGTTCGCGACTTCCGAATGGCGCGGATGCCCAACGCCGATCTCCAGTCGGCGGTGATGTATGAGGCCAAACGGCTCATCCCGATGGATCCCGGGGACGTGTACTACGCCTGGCACGCGGCCGCCGCTGGCACACAGCTTGCCGTATACCTGGCCGCGGCCAGGCGGGACATGATCGACGGCCTGGTTGCCGCCGTGGCGGCGGCCGGGCTGCAGGTGGAGCGGGTGGATCTCCGGGCTTTGGCCCTGGCTCGTGCCATCGGCGTGCCCGACGGCCTGATCCTGGACTGGGGACACGGCGAGGCGACCCTGGTGCTCCAGGTAGGCGGACGGCCCCGGTTCTTTCGCACCGTCCAGCTGGAAGCCAGCCCGGTCGACAGCCTCGACAGACACCTGGAAGAGCTCTCCATGTCGGTTGAGGCGCTGCTCAAGTTCAGCCGCTCGGCCGATCCCCAGCTGCCGGTGGGTCCGACCACCCCGCTGTACCTGACCGGCCTGTTCGGCATGGTGCCGGAGGCGATCGAGGCTGGCCGTACCGGCTTCGCCTACGAGGTACGGACGCCTGAGGTGGTCGGCGAGTGGCCGCCCGACTTCTCCTGGCACCTCCACGTGGCCGGCCTTGGCCTCCTGCAACCGGCGACCTGGCGAACCCGGCTCACGCCATTGGCCTCAGAGGGACAGAGGCGTGCGGCCGCCTAGCCCGTCAAAAGTGGCGGTGGCGGTGGACTTCAGCCCGCCCGCCCGAGTCCGGCGCTCCCGCCGCCCGATCGTGCTGGGCGGGGTGATTGCCGCCCTAGCGGTATTCGGGATCGCCCTGGCCGTCACACAGTTGCTACTCCGCTGACTACACCCGTTACCTCCGCCGCAAGATTGCGACCCTAGGCTCGCTATAGACCAAGGAGGTACAGAACGACACATGCTCACTAGGATTGTTTCGCAAGCGCGGAGGCGCTCTCGGCAAACCCAGGGTGGCTTCACGCTCGTGGAGCTCCTGGTGGTTATCACGATCCTCGGCGTGCTCGCGGCGATCGTCCTCTTCAACATCTCGGGCGTGAGTGCCAGCGCGGCCTGCAACGCCATGAAGACCGACGGCGCCACCATTCAGTCGGCAGCCGACCTGTACTACAACAACACCGGCAACTATCCGGACAGCGTGGCCGACAAACCCCTACCGCTCGCAACGGAAGGCGTCAATATCACCGAACTGAAGACCGCGAACCTACTGCACCAAGCTCCGCCCGCGACCGAGGCCTTCACCTACCTCGCGTCGCCCAACGGCACCGTCCACGGTCAACTCGTCCCGGACGTCGCGACCTGCCGATACAACTAACGCCAGTCGCTAAGTCAAGCGCGGTTCGGCCGGCCTTCGGGCCGGCCGAACGCATTTCAAGCCCTGTCTGTACCCTCGCTTAAACTCCCCCCCCGCGGTTCATGTCCCTCCCCCTCAGAAGGAGGGCAGGGAGGGGGTGGTGGCCAGGGAGGGCTCATGTGCCACGCACCAGCCAGATCGCTGGTGCCCGCAGCAGCGTGTCGTGGGAACATTACGCAGATGGATGTCGAGGTCGACGCTTCGCACCTCGCCCGACGGGGACTGACCCGCGAACAAGTCGGCTGGCTCGGGGAACAGGACCTTGACCGCGCCCTGCTCCTCGGCAGCAAGGGCCGGCTCCAGCCCTATCTTCCGGTGGTCGACAGCCGGCGAGTCGACCGCGCCTATGCCTGGGATGGGATCGGGCAACCCTGGTTCGTTCAGGTCAAGGGAACCGGCGCTCCGCGTTCGGATGGCCGCTATAGCTGGAGCACCCCGCCGCGCACTTCACGCCTTACGAGCGGTTCCTCGTCGTCCCCAGCATCATCGACGTCACCGGCGGCCGGCTCCGAGACCCAATCTGGTGTGTCCCGGCGGGCGAGCTCGTGCGGCTCGCGAGCTACGGGCACGACGCTGCGACGGGTGCAGTACTGGAGATCACGGCCTCACCCACGGGTCGGGACGCGCTGAGCCGGTACCGAACGACGCTGGCCATGCTCTGGGAACCGATGGCACCTTCCCCGCGACTGCCGGCCGAGGCCGCCACGCCCCCCGAGTTTCCAGCGCTGCACCAGGAGCAGGGCGCCTTCTACGAGCTGTCCCAGATCGCGGAGCTCCTGCGCGGGAGCGAAGACGACCTGCTGCCCTTCCGGCCAGCCAGCGACATCGCCGGCCGCGACCTGCTTCTCCAGCGCGTGGACTCTTTCCACGCGCTGTTCATGCAGATCAAAGGCACGGATCGGCTGGCGGAGCGCGATAGTATCCACCACCTGGTGCGCCGGCGCACCTTTGTCCCCGCGGAGGACTTCTGGCTGGGCTTCTACTATTTCGACTTGCACCTTGGGCGCTTCTTCCCCGACTGCTGGCTGGTGCCGTCCCTCCAGTTCGCCAGCCGGACGGCGGACCAGCACGACGCCACGGTCTTGACTCTCGAAACCCAGCTGACGGTGGAGCGTGATCAGTGGCGGGACTTCCGCCACCCGATCAGCGAGCAGGCAGCGGTTTTCCGGGCTGCCCTTTCAAAACTCTAAACTCGTCCTCCTTACGGGAGGTACCTCAGGCGATCTTTGCTGTGTCTTCATCCGAGACCCCGGCGATCCGCTGCGGGAGGGACGAGGTCGCGAAGGCCGCCACCAGCCGCGGGTCCCACTGCGTTCCCGAGCCCTGCGCCAGGATCTCCAGCGCTTTGGCCACCGTGAAGGCCTTGCGGTAGGGCCGGTCCGTGATCAGGGCCTGGAAGCCGTCGGCCACGGAGACGATGCGCGCCATCATGGGGATGGCGGGACCCTGGAGCTTGTCGGGATAGCCCGACCCATCCCAACGCTCATGGTGGTGGCGGATGGCGGGGGCCAGGACCGACGCCGGCCGGAAGGGGCCGGCGATCTCGGCACCCAGGATGGTGTGCTGCTGGATCTGGGCGAATTCGTCGGGCATCAGCGACCCGCGCCGAGTGAGCAGCTCCTCCGGGAGGCCAATCTGCCCGATGTCGTGAAGGAGACCCGCGTGGTACGCCACTTCCTGGTCCTCGGCGTCGAGGCCGATCAGGCGGGCGATCGCCTGGGCCGTGACCGCTACCTGGTCGTCGAGGGGCGTTTTGGACCCGGACGGGTTCTCCCGCTTGACCAGCTCGCGCAGGCTGGCCTGGGTGGTGTGCATCTCGCGCCGCAGCTCGCGCAGGCGCAACAACGCGCGCACCCGGACTTGCAGGTCGCGCATTGGGATGGGCTTGACGATCAGGTCGTCGGCGCCCGACTCCACTATCTTGGGCCGTTCCGGCCGGGGGTCGAAGCCGGTCATCATCAGCACCGGGATATCCCGGGTGGCCGGGTCGGCCTTCAATCGCCGGCAGGCCTCGTGCCCGTTCATAGTCGGCATCTCCACGTCCATCAGGATCAGGTCCGGCTGGAGACGCTTCGCCGCCGTCAGTGCTTCGGCGCCGTCGGCGGCACCCTCGGTCCAGAAGCCCAGGGTGGAGAGCATGCTCCCCATGGCATCGCGGCTGGGGCCGTTATCGTCCACGACGAGGATCGAGCGGCGCTCCGGCATCGGTCCGGAGGGCTTCGCATCCACCGCTGGTACGACGTAGGAACCGCCGGCTTCCTTCGTTGCTCTGACTGTGGAGCGTCGCGTGACACAACAGGACGACGCGTCCCTGGCCCGGGAGCTCGGGCTGCTGTCGGTGGATGAAGTTGCCCGCACTATCCAGCGCCATCCCGAAGTTGTCCGCCGGCACGCCCGAAGCGGTCGCTTGCCTGGCGAGCGGGTCGGCCGGGGATGGTTCTTCCGGCCAGACCGGCTGGTGGCCGCCGGCTACGCGCAGTTCGCGGTGGCGAGCGCTGAGACCACCGCATCCATGGGTCCCAGTTTCCTGGCCGCGCTCAGCGAGGCCGGCATGGATGCCCTGCAGCTGGGTAGCGAGCACGAGATCTTCGAGGCGGTGGCCCGCCGGCTGGCGACGGTGGGGCTCGGCTCCTGGTATTTCCTGGTGGTGCCCGACGGCTCCGGGCTTCGGATCGCCTATGCCCACCCGCTTCATCCGGCGGGCGAGGACGATCCGCAGACGGTCGGCCGAATCCTGTCCTTTGAAAACATTCCGAGCCTCAAGCGGACCTGTGAGACTCGGCGGGCCCAGTACCTAGGCGATCCCGGCGAGATCGTGAAGCGGGTGGAGGCGAATCTGCCGCCTGGCCAGCACACCGACGCCGCCACGGTCGCCCGGCAAATGGACCTGCGCACCGCCATCTCGGCACCGATGGTCGCGCGCGATCGACTGCTGGGCGCCATCACGGTCAGCGGACCCAATCTGCGCCCGGCTGACCTGCCGGCCGTGACGGCCTTCGCCAACCAGACGGCTGCCGTCGTCGAGGCGACCCGACTGCTAGCGGAGGCCCATGCGTCGGAAGAAGCGATGGTGCAGACCCTGGGCATGGCCGTTGACCTGCGTGACCAGTCTGGCCACCATGCCAGCGTGCATGTCCGGCTCCTCGAACGCTTCGCCAAGCACCTCGGCATGGATAGCGCAGCCCGGCGCCGGCTGCACTACACCCTGCTGCTCCAGGACCTCGGCAAGCTGGGCATCCCCGAGGCAATCCTCCGGAAGCGCGGCCGGCTGGCACCGGAGGAGCGCGCCGTGATGATTTCCCACCCGATCCGAAGCGCCGAGATCCTGGAACGCTTCCCGCCGCTGGCGGCCCTGGCGCCCTTGGTGCGCGCCCATCATGAGTGGGTCAACGGGGAGGGATATCCCGACGGCCTGAAGGGGGAGGCGATCCCGTTAGAGACCCGCGTCGTAACGCTGGTGAACGCCTTCTTCAGCATCACCTTTGACATGCCCGGATTCACGATCACCGAGCTGCCGGCCGCCCTTGAGGAGCTCGAGCGTTTCGCCGGTATCGGGTTGGATCCGGCGCTGGTGCCACCGTTCGTGCAGATGATCCGCGACGCTGCCGCGAGCCAGCCTGCGTGGTACGCCCAGCTGCTGGCCGAGATGAAGAAGGGCCATGAAGCCCCTCAGACCCCCACCGCTGGGCCTCGCGACGTCCTGACCGTCGCGGACTCGCGCGAGCTCCGGATCATCCATCGGGTCGGCCAGGAGATCGGCGCCGTACTGGAACTCGACGTCCTCCTGGCACGCATCGTCGACATCGTCCGGGACGTGGCCGGCTACTACCGGGTCTCCCTCATCCTGCCCACCGATGACGGTCGGCTGGAGGGATGGGCCGCCAGCGGACAGGCCTCGCCGGGCCAGCATCAGACTCGGCCGGCCGGCAACGGTGTGGCGGAGTGGGTCTTCGCCCACGGCCAGCCCCTGATCATCCCGGATGTGACCGTCGATCCCCGCTACACCGGTACGGACTCGAGCGTCCAGTCCGAGCTGGCGTTTCCATTGACCAGCCGCGGCCGGGTGATCGGCGTGCTGGACGCCGAGAGCCAGTCCCTTGACGCATTCACCCAGGGCGACCTCACGCTGATGTCGGCCGTGGGGTCGCAACTCGCGGCCTCCCTGGAGGCGGCGCAAATGCACGACCTGCTGAAGCGGGAAGCGACCCGCGATCCCCTGACGCGGCTCGCTAACCGGCGGGTGTTGCTGGAGCGGATCGAGCAGCAGATCGCCCACGCAGAGCGCCACAACGAGGCGTTCTCCGTGGTCTTTCTCGATGTCGATCAGCTCAAGATCGTGAACGATACCCACGGCCACATGGCCGGGGACGCGCTGCTGCGCGAGGTGGCCAGCGCATTGATCGAGGCCGTGCGGGGCGAGGACCTGGTAGCGCGGTTCGGTGGCGATGAATTCGTGGTCCTCCTGCCCGCCACGCTGGCCGGACCGGCCGCGGTGGTGGGTGCCCGCATCCAGGACGCCATCCGCCGGCACCCATTCCTGGCCGGGAGTCAGCTGATTACCATTCCCGGGATCAGTCTCGGAATCGCCACCTATCCCGACCATGGCCGAACGCCAGAGCAACTGCTGGCGGCCGCCGATACCACGCTGTACACCGACAAGAAACGGCGGAAGAGGCCGGCCTAGCGCCGACGTCTGGTCCCGCCCTCCAGGGAGGGGCAGGGAATGGTCCCGCGAAAACCTGGCTGACCCCTAGCCAAAGACCGCGGAGAGCTCGTAGAGCTCGCGGGGCACGCGCCGCGTCTCCTTGATGACCTCGCGCAGGGGGACGATGGTGACCTCGCCGTTCTGCCGGATCGGGATAACCCCCGCCCGCCCGGCAGCCAGCAGATCCGTGGCCGCCACACCCAGGCGCGTGGCCCAGATCCGGTCCACCGGGGAGGGCGACCCGCCGCGCTGCAAGTGGCCGAGCACCGTCACGCGAGTCTCAAACCCAGTCTTGTCTTCGATGCGGGTGCTCAGCGCATCCCCTACACCCTGCTTGGCCAGCTGGATATGGCCGAACGCGTCCCGCTTTTCGGCCGCGGCGGCGGCGGCCACCGCCGGCTCGAGCTCAGGCATTTTCACGCCCTCGGCAATGACGATAATGCTGAAGTCCTTGCCCTCCCCACGGCGCCGGTGGAGGTGTTCGACCACCTGGTCGAGCGAGACCGAAAATTCCGGGATGATGATCAGGTCGGCGCCGCCAGCCAGGCCGCCCACCATTCCCACCCACCCCGTATCCCGGCCCATCACCTCGACCACCATGACCCGGTGGTGCGCCGACGCGGTGGTGTGCAGCCGGTCGAGGGCCTCGACCACGACCCCCACCGCGGTGTCGAAGCCGATGCAGAACTCGGTGACCGCCAGGTCATTGTCGATGGTCTTGGGCACGCCGACCACGGGGTAGCCCGCATCACTCATGGCCGCGGCCACGGAGAGCGTGTCGTCGCCACCGATGGCGACCAGTCCGTCGACAGCGTTGGCCTGCAGGAGGGCGAGCACGTGGGTGATGCCGTCCTTCTCCTTCATCGGGTTGGTCCGCGACGTACCCAGGATGGTCCCGCCCAGCGGCAGGATGCCGCGGACCGAGGCCGGCGTCAGGTCTTCGACATCACCCCGGCCCACCAGCCCAGCCCATCCGTTCTTGATCCCGGACACCTGAAAGCCCTTGTGGAAGGCCCGCCGGGCAGCGCCCCTGATAGCTGCGTTGAGGCCGGGCGCATCGCCACCCCCGGTGAGGATCCCAATGCGCATCGCACAATTATGAAGATGTTCCCGCGCGGGGTGGTCAAGACTATCCCGCCACCTCAGGGGAGGGCAGGGAGGGGGGTGTAGCTCGACCTCAGGCAGCCACAGTCAGCTGGGGCGTCCACGTCCAGCCACCATCGCGGGTCACCTCGATGGCGAACGCGTTGGCGTCCGTTCGAGCGATGACCCAACCGGTGGTCGCGGAGACGAAGGCGGCGCCGAAGGTTTCCTGGACACTCCGGATGGCGCCGGTGGCAGTCACCGTCCGGCTGCAGCAGTCGCTCCACGCCATCACCGCGCTGGCCCGGTCGGCAATCGGGCCATCGCCGACGAAGGCGGCATGCTGGGGGTCGATGACGCTGAAGCTCCCCGGGTAGCTATCCGGGCCGTCGGGCAGCCCGGGCATCAAGCTGCCCTCGGTCATGGACTCCCCCAGCACGGCCTGCCAGTGCTGCCCGTCCTGGGTCGCATAGGCGATGTAGGGAATGTGTCCAGCCGCGGCCGAGCCACCTTCGAAGTCGACCCAGAGCGCGCCGGGACCCGCGCACTCGATCAGCGTGGTCTGCGGAATTCCCCCCGCCACGTTGGCACGTTGAAGCACTTTCTGCCAGGATGCCCCGCCGTTCACCGATCGGTAGACCCCACCGCTGGCTGTCCCCAGCCATCCCAGACTCGGGTCGCTAAAGCAGACGGTCTGCGGGTCCGCCGGCGAATCCATCGGTTGCCAGGTTTGGCCGCCATCAGCCGTGCGAACCAGGGTGCCGAGGCCCGCGGGAATCAACCACCCGTGCACAGATGCGATGTTCGAGCCCCCGGCGATGCCCCACCCCTGGGTCGCGCTAGCGAAGTGCACGGACCGGAGGGGCTTTGGTCCCTGCCCGATGGCGGTCCAGTGGGCGCCGCCATCCGTCGTCCCAAAAAGGTGACGGACGCCGACCGCCCAGCCGGTGGTCGCGCTGATGAAGTCCACGCCGCCAAAGGCCTCGTCCGACCGGTACTGCACCCCCCAGTGGGTGCCATCGGTGGTGGCGTAGATCCCGCGGGAACCGACGGCCCAACCCAGACGCCCCACCATCTGGATGGCCGCCAGCCGCGGCACATCGAAGGGTGGCTCGGTCGGAACCGGGGTCGTCGTGGGCGCGGCTGAATCCGAGGGACTCGCGGAGGGCGACGACTTCGGTGACGACGCGGGCGAGGTTGGCACGCCGCTCGGGAGTGTGGAGACGACTGGCGGATACCCGCAGCTACCCAGCACGAGTGCCACAACCAGCGGAACGGGGCGCGCCATCGTCCTCATGCCGAGAACAACGAAGGCGGCCGCCCGACGTTACACCCCGAATCTCTGCCGAATCTCCCTCACGGGCAGTGGCATCCAAATTTCCCCTTCCCCTCAGGGGGAGGGTCAGGGAGGGGGTGTCTGACCTTCAATCGATGGTCAGCGGCGAAACGGGCGCAGATTCAGCGCCAGCCAGAGCAGGCCAAAGACGACCAGCGCGATGGACAGCGTCACTCGCCCTGGCTGGCCGAAGTGATCACCGCCGATGTTCAGGATCAGCTCAAAGAACACTGCCCCCACCAGGAAGATGGCAAGCCCCGCCAGCGCCGTGCGGGCCCCGGAATCGATCAAGCCGCGCCGCCCGCCGAGCAGGCCAAATAGAAGCAGTCCCAAGCCCACGCCGCCCGGAGCGATCAGGGCCCACGCGTATGCCCAACTCTCCCAATGCCCGGTGGCGTCCTGGTATAGGAGGATCAGCCCGGTCACCGTGACCATTGCCCCCACCACCGCTAGCCCTTCTCCACCCCGGTCGCGAGCCGGCACACCGAGCAGGAACACGACGACCCCGGGCACGATAACGTACAGCGGCCAGGGCACCTGGGTCATGTCGACGTTCGCCACGCGTCCGAGCAGCCATGCCAGCCCGAGCAGGACCAGGAGTATGCCGACGATGGTTGGGCCGTCCGGACGGCGCGCGCGCATGGGGACCGTTATGAACTAGCCGGCGACCGTTGTCAATTGCCGGCGGCGGCGGGCTGCCGGCCGGGCCGCTCGTCGGCGAGGCGGCCGGCCGACGGTTGACGAGGGACAGAAGTCGTTGAGGACGCACGCGGGACAGTTTGGCGTCCGCGCCACGCAGACCCGCCGGCCGTGCAGGATGAGGCGAAGGCTGAAGCCGGTCCATTCCTCCCGCGGGATCAGCTTCGTCACCTCGGCTTCGATCTTCACCGGGTCCCCGCTGCGCGTGAGCCGGAGCCGGTTGGTCAGCCGGATCACGTGGGTGTCCACCGCGAATCCGGGGATCCCGAATGCCACGCCGAGGACCACGTTGGCCGTCTTGCGGCCGACGCCGGGCAGGGTGACCAGGTCCTCCATCGAGGGCGGCACCTCCCCGCCGAAGCGCTCCACCAGGGACCGGCTGCAGGCGATGATGGTCCTCGCCTTCACCCGGAAGAATCCGGTGGGCTTGATCAACCGCTCCACCGCCGCCGGATCGGCGTGGGCCAGGCTCTGGGCGTCCGGGTAGCGGGCAAAGAGC
>WNFC01006095.1_pt1 | contig 16300 bp, 19 predicted proteins | sample 5400541 | NCBI WGS metagenome assembly WNFC01 (sample SAMN13153342, study PRJNA577476) | soil metagenome | isolation source: 120 cm saprolite under Douglas fir tree site 2 hole 2 replicate 1 | place: USA:California | collected 2015-04-18
CCGGCATGACCGGCCTCACCCCGTTGGTGCGCGAGCTCGAGGCGAGGCTCGCGGCCGATGTGGAGCTCAAGGGCGCCGATGCATAGCCGCTACTCGATCCGCGAAGAGGCTGCCCAACTGAATGGCCGCGATCGACGTGTCAGTGGCCGGATTTGACTCGTACAGGATCCCAATTAGGCATACGGTATTTCATCACCGACAGCGGCCCCTCAGTCAGGCGCCGGTGGCTGAGAGACCAGTCGCGCTCCCGCCTGGAGAGAGGGGGCAGCGAAATGCGCGGGTTTCTCAAGGAGCACTCAGGGGCGTTTGACCCCGATGAGGTCCATACTCTAGTCGCTGCATTCGATAAGGCATGGGAGACCGTTCAAGCCAGCCGAGTGGTCTACCCGGAGGCTAAAGCCGAAGCTGCGCGGGCGATACTCGCAAAACATATTATTGCCGCCGCTAAGGACGGCGAGCGTGACCAGGGTCGGCTACGCGACGGCGCTCTATTGGCTCTGGCTCAATCAAATCTGCGAAACACGCCGCGTCCGACGCCGCGTCCGCTGCGGTAAGGCCGCCTCGCCGGATGATGTCGAGGTTATCGCTTCCGCGACGGCTCCCCCCGGACCTGACGCCCGCGCTCATGCTCGCCTATGAAGTAAAGCATCTATATGGGCGGGACCGGCGGGGCTTGCGCACTCAGGGGGCGGCGGACTCTCAAGCTTCTTGAGGAGTGCAGCGAGACGGTCCGGCACAGGTTCTCGCACAGCGGTATATTCGGCCGCAAGCACTCGTCCGATTGCCAGCAGCCACGGCTTTCGGGGCAGGATGTCAGGCCGTGCGGATGGTTTACGTATAGGCCGTTCCCTTCGCGACGCGAGTTACGAGGGCGGCCCACCGAAGCCAAATCGATTACCAGTGCTCGCGATCCTGAATTGCCAAAGCGAGGAGTTAATCTTATTCGCCGACGAGGCTGGACGGGCGCCGACGCTATATCTCACGGACGTCTCGGGCAGCGCTAGGGCACTCCAGCACCTTGGCCAAAAGGCGATCGGTGCCGGTCACCCGGACTGTCAACCTCCAAGGTGTCGTGCATGCTCGGCACACGAGTAAAACCCCAGTATCACAGAGTTGGCCTTCACATAAATTGGACAGCGAGCGATGGATCAGGCAACGACGATAACGCGCTTTTGTTCCTCCACTTCATTTGCCGTCCGCGGAGCAGCCGGCAATTGCAAGGTCGGCGTCTCCTACGCAGGCCAGCTCGCCAGCAGCGCGCACGACCATTCAGTCAAGGGCAATTTCACCTGGCGGTTCTGAGGTGACGAGCCCTCGCCGCCTCTGGAGGTCAATCGTTAGCTGCGTGGCCTGTAGGGTCGTTTCTGGGCTCAGCACTTGTCATCAGCGCGCACCCTGGCCTGCCGGCGCCGCGGGAGCAGGCGGTGCGTTCCCTCGCCGGGGAGCGCTCGTTTGCGGAACGTGGGTCGGTGCTGGGACGGGCGCAGCAATGCAGCTGATCGATCCAATGATATTGGCCCCGTATTGCACATAGCCGGACTGTGTCGGCGGTGAGTGCTCTGCCGTAATCGGCAGATAGATATAGCAGATCGTCCCGTCGGCCGGATCGCGCCAGCGCTGAACGAGCGTGTCCTGCAGCGGGCCGGCGAACTGCCGCTCAAGCTGCATGCGCGGGAGCTTAGCCCATTCCGTCGGTTGCTGCTGCGCGTTCGTCGGCAGTGGCGAGACGAGCAGGCACCCCCCCGTAACGACCAATCGCAGGTATCGCAATGTAACCTCGACAAGGCTGGACAAATTGGGAGTGTCTAGCCTAGCCGAAAACGTCGCCCGGCAGTACGCCCGAAGTGTACCCCGCCCGAGGAGCGCCTACGACGGAGGCCGGGCCTCGCTTAGAACTCGAACGCCGCGCCGACGCGGCCGATATGTCCATTGCCGCCGGAATTGGCGTAGCTGCCGTGGAGCATGACCGGCGTCGACCAGTTGAGACGATGAGAGATGCCAACGCCGATGCCCGCCTCACCTTGGTAGAAACCTGTATTGACCGACAGCGTGGTCTTGCCGGGGGCCGAGGGCATCAGCCCCGGGGAGAGCGCCGCAGCCGCCGCGATGCCCCGCCGCGCCTCGACCCGATTGGTGTCGACCTGGCTTTGCAGGCCGGTGGCAACGCTCGTGAGCTGGCCAAAGGTCGCGGCGTCGGTCGGGTTGACGCCGGGCGCGATGTTGGTCAGCCGCCGCTCGTTGCCGGGCGAGCCGAACGAGGCTGTGTTGGGCGCGCTCGCGACCGAGCCCGCCCCGATGGCGACAGCATTTGTCGCGGTTGCCTGAGCGCCCTGGCCGAAGGCCGAGGCACTGGCGGCGCTGGCCGAGGCTCCCTGGCCGATGGCCGTGGTTTGATCGGCGGTGGCCGCCGCGCCATGACCGATCGCGGTGGAGTTCATGCCGGTGGCATTACTCGATTGTCCGAAGGCCACCGCTTGGTTGCCCGATGCGACTGCGCCGGCCGCGACGGCGGTCGAGCTGAGCCCGGTCGCCTCCGGCGGCGGTAAGTCGCTCGAATTGTTGCCGGTGAAGATGTTGGAAATCAACGATCGAACTTGCGTGAGATTCGTGCCATCTGTGCCGTTGATGCCGGCCGCGACATTGGTGATGCGCCGCTCGCTGCCCGGCGCGCCGATCGAAACGGTATTAGCCGCATTCGCAACCGAGCCGGCCCCGAGTGCCACCGAGTTGGTACTGCTTGCCACGGCTCGGTCGCCAAGAGCCACGCTGGAGAGGCCGCTTGCCGTGCTGTTGACGCCATAAGCCGAGCTGGCGGCGCCGCTCGCCACGCTGCTGACGCCATAAGCCGAGCTGGCGCCGCCGCTCGCCAGGCTGGAGTTGCCGTAAGCCGAGCTGAAGTCGCCGCTCGCCCTGCTGCTGGCGCCATAAGCCGCGCCGCCGAGGTTCGTCGCCATGCTGTGGTCGCCAAAAGCCGAGCTGGCGCCGCCGCTCGCCACGCTGCCGTTGCCAAAAGCCGAGCTGTTGGCGCCGCTCGCCGTGCTGCCACCGCCATAAGCCGCGCTGACTTCGCCATAAGCCGAGCTGGCGACGCCGCTCGCCGTGCTGCCGTTGCCAAAAGCCGAGCTGTTGAAGCTGCTCGCCGTGCTGCTGACGCCATAAGCCGAGCTGTCGGCGCCCCTCGCCGTGCTGTCGACGCCATAAGCCGAGCTGAGGGAGCCGCTCGCCGTGCTGTTGGAGCCAAAAGCATTGCTCGACGAGCCGCTCGCCGTGCTGCCGTTGCCAAAAGCCGAGCTGTGGAAGTCGCTCGCCGTGCTGTTGACGCCGTAAGCCGAGCTGTTGATGCCGCTTGCCGCGCTGAGGACGCCATAAGCCGAGCTGTTGGCGCCGCTCGCCACGCTGCCGACGCCATAGGCCGAGCTGTTGGTGCCGCTCGCTCCGCTGAGGAAGCCATAGGCCGAGCTTTGGAGGCCGCTCGCCGTGCTGCCGGTGCCTACAGCGGTCGCACTAGCGCCGGGCGCGGCGGCCTGGCAGTCAGGGCTGCCAAGCAGGGCGGTGTTGGGAACATTCCCCGAGTTGCACCCGGCCTGGGCCGCAGGCGGCTCGGCCAACAGCACGGCGGCCGTGAGGAGTGCGCACCAAACCAACAACGAGGTGTGGTACTTCTGCAGTACGCATTGCGCGATCTGATGTTTCGGCATGATAGGCCCCCGTCTCTCGGATCACGACTAAAACCCCGCAGAGCGAGGTCTGTCGCTTCGCGGAGATGGTACAACGCGGGGGTCGAGGCCACTATGGCAGTAGGGTAACAGTCAATGTTTTAGCGCCTTGACTCGTGCTATGTCAGTGGCCGCTCAAGGAGCAAGAATCCGGCGGCGCCGGCGGAGATATGGAATGTCTGTCAACGTTACTCCGGTTTGGCGCCGGAGAATCTGATCACCTTGGCACATTATCTCCGTATCGTCCGACGATGACCTTCGCGAACTTGGCGGGCGAACTGGCGAACACCGAAGAGCCCAAGTCAGCGATGCGCATATCAGCCACTCTATTTGTGAGGGACTAACTCCCCGCTTGAAAGTATCGGCGAAACTACTCGCCATTCCCGACGAGGTGATCGAATGAAAAGGCGTGGCTTCCGTTAATGGAACTTTGAGACGTCCGCCGATGTCCGCTATACAGCCGCTTTCGGGGGGATTGCCAGACAATGGCAATTTATGAGTACACGTCCTAACCAGATTGCGCGGCCGGTGCAGAAGGCCCGAGTTCGCGGATGAAACGGCTTGTATGGACATACGCTCTGCCGTATTGGACGCTTGCCGGCCGGATGCCCGATTGCATTGCGTCGGCCAATGACATTGAGCGGCTCGATGTAAGCAGAAGGATGCCGGGGCGGCCCTCCGCTGGCGTTGCTTTCACTCGTGTTAGTCCCACAAAGAAAAGCCGCCGCTGTTCCTCTAACAGCGCTTGGTTTTCCGCCGGCGTCAGATCAGCGTCTGAAGCAGTCGGCAGTAAACCTTCGACGCAGCCAGCGATGATGACCACCGGAGAATTTAATCCCTTACTTTTGTGAAGACTCATTATCCGGACTTCAGCAACATCAGGGGGAATGTCTGGTCGAGACACTGCTTCAAGCAGCGCGTCAAGTAGCTGATCAGGCGATTCAATTTCCGAAATCAACTCACTAATCAAAGCATGAAATGGATCATCCTCAATTATTTGACCGCCAAGCCAGAGCGGAACGAATTCCCGTATATTTTTCTCGCCGCCTAATCTCGCCAATTCAGCTTGGATCCAGAAAGGACTGGCATTCGTACGCGAACAGAGCGGTAGTGCGACCGTTCCGGGCCCCAGGCGCGCCTCGGGATCCTGCCCCGCCGGCTGCATGGCCAAGGTGGGGCTGTGGTGGTGGCGGCAAACGACGCCGCACCAACGCAACGGAGGATCCCGATGTCAAAACTCACCGATACGCAACTCATCATTCTGTCCGCGGCTTCGCAACGCGATGATCGCGGAGTTGAACTGCCGACAAACGTCAAGGGCGAGGCCACCCGAAAGGTCGTCAACAAACTGATCCGCGCCGGCCTGCTGGAGGAGGTCCACGCCTGTGGCACGCTCCCGGTCTGGCGACGCGATGACGACAGCGGAGCGATGGCGCTTCGCATCACCGAGACCGGCCTCGCAGCGATCGATGTCGACGATGACGTGACGGCTGCTCCCAAGGAGACGAGCATCCGCCCTGCCCCCGCCCGCGAAGTCGAACCACCTGCAGCAAAAGCTCTCCCCTCCCGCAAGCGGATTTCCGTTGCGGCACAGACGTCCGCTCGTAAAAAGCATCATCCGGGCAAGGCGCAGACCAAAGCTGGCTCGCCGCGCGAAAGCCGGCCAGGTTCGAAACAAGCCCGCGTCCTCGCGCTGCTGGGCCGCCCAGAGGGCGCAACGATTGCTGCCATCATGCGCGCGACCCATTGGCAGCAGCACTCGGTCCGCGGCTTCTTCGCCGGGGTGGTGCGCAAAAGGCTCGGCCTCGATCTGCGCTCGGAGAAGATCGACGGTGACCGGGTCTATCGCATCGTCCACAGCGGCGGTGCGCGCTCCGATTCCCGCCGATCGCGCCGGCGCGCAGCTTGAGCGCGTCATGCCGCGCGTGGTGATCGATCCGGCGGTGCCGGACAGGGCGTCACTCGACAACGAGATCGCGCGTCTGCGCGGTCTCGATATTGGGGAACTCCGCGCCAGATGGCACACGGTGTTCCGGCGGCGAGCGCCCCCTCACCTGCCCCGCCACCTGCTGTTTCGCATTCTGGCTTATCGGCTGCAAGCCGATCGGCTCGGCGAATTGGATGCCGTCAGTCGGCGTCTGCTCGACCGGATCGGGTCGGGGTCTGCGGAACGGATTGACCGCCTCGTGGCTGACTTCAACCTGCCCAGAACCGAGTTGCGGCCCGGCACCCTGCTGACGCGCGAGTGGGATGGCCATCTGGAGCGGGTCATGGTGCTCGCTGACGGCTTTGCCTGGAACGGCAAGACCTACCCAAGCCTATCCAAGGTCGCCTTCGCGATCACCGGCTCGCGCTGGAATGGCCCGAGATTTTTTGGCTTGCGAGATAGACCGTCGTCGGAGGCACGGCCGTGAAGAGCGGGGCCAGCAAACCGGTTCGCTGTGCGATCTATACCCGCGTGTCCACGGACCATGGGCTGGAGCAGGACTTCAACTCGCTGGACGCCCAGCATGATGCCGCGCAGGCCTATATCCGCAGTCAGGCCCATGCGGGATGGACCCTGATCAGGGCCCGCTACGATGACGGCGGCTACTCCGGCGGCTCGACTGACCGCCCTTCCCTGCAACGGCTATTATCCGACGTGAAAGCCGGAAAGATCGATGTCATCGTCGTTTACAAGGTCGACCGGTTGACCCGCTCACTGGCCGACTTCGCCAAGCTCGTCGAGCTGTTCGACCAACATGGGGTATCCTTCGTCTCGGTCACCCAGCAGTTCAATACGACGACATCGATGGGGCGGCTGACGCTCAATGTCCTGTTGTCGTTTGCCCAGTTCGAGCGGGAAGTGACCTCCGAGCGCATCCGCGACAAGATCGCGGCCTCCAAGCGCAAGGGGCTGTGGGTCGGGGGCATAGCCCCGCTCGGATATGCGACCAAGGATCGCAAGATCGTCGTGGTTGAAGAGGAGGCTGAGCGCGTTCGGACCATCTTTCGGCGGTATTTGAAGCTTGGCAGCCTCAACCTGTTGATGACCGACCTCCGCGAGCGGGAAATCGTCACCAAGGTGCGATCTCTCAAGACCGGGCGCACGGTTGGCGGCATCCCATTCACCCGCGGCCCGCTCGCCCATCTGCTGCGCAATCGGTTCTACATCGGCGAGGTCGCCTTCAAGGGCGAGGTCCTCCCCGGCGAACAGCCTGCCATACTCGATCGTGATCTCTTTGACGCGGTGCAGGCCAAGCTCAGCGAGCAACGCAACAATCACACGGTCACACGCGCCAAATCCGATGCCCTGCTGATCGGTCGCATCTATGACGACCGTGGCAACCGAATGACCCCAAGCCATGCCCGCAAGGGAGGGATCAAGTATCGATATTATCTCTCATCACCCCTCCTGCACGGACAGCCTGGGCGTGGCGGATCGGTGCGCCGGGTGGCGGCGGCCGAGGTCGAGGCGCTCGTCGAATGCGCCATCCGCGAGCATCTCGGGGATCCCACAGAAAGTGAAGGCCGCGACCTCATCCGCAACCACGTCGTCCGAGTCGAGGTCCAAGCGGACCAGCTGGCGGTCGAGCTGAAGGAAGAGAAGGCACCCAGCGATCCTCCTAACGCGGTGGACAATGATCGACTTGTCCTGCGCATCCCATGGAAGAAGACGCCAGTGAAACGGCGACGCGATATCATCGTGCCGGCTTCCGTGTCACCTCACGACCGTCGACCGATTCGCGCCGAGACCCGCGCCACACTCGTCGCATCGATCGCGCGTGGCCAGCGTTGGCTTGATGAGATTGTTGCTGGCACCGTGACCGGTGTCGAGCAGATTGCTGCCCGCGACAAATGCAGCATTCGACAGGTCAATATGACGATCTCGCTCGCGTTCCTCGCGCCCGACCTTATGAAGGCTGCCGTCGAAGGACGACTGCCTCGCGGCATCGGCGTCACTCGCCTGCGCGATGCTCCTGCCGAGTGGTCCCGCCAATACGCGATGCTCGGCTTGTCGATTTGATCCTGGCGGTCTTCATGTGCAACTCCGGCTGGCGCGTAGTCGGTCAGTTTGCGAGTGGTCGCGTCAGTACCGGATGCTCGGCCTCACGAGTCCTCACTCTGCGTGAACTTCACTAACGCAACGCGACGGCTCCGCCCCGTGCACATTCGAAATTGATCGGGCGATACGGGGCTTACTCCCGCTCTTTCGGCTCGTCGGCGTCCCTTGCATCGCACGTCGATTGAACTTGAGGGCTTTACTCTTCGGAAGGGCTTTGAACCTCAGCTTTCTTCGCCTCTTTTGGCTCTACTTCCGGTGTGCTGCGTCGCTCCGCCTCAAAAGTGCCGCGGCCCTCTAAATGGTTCTTGGGTGCCGCGTACTGCGTGGCTGGCCGCCGCGGCGGGGTGTTTGCCCACCCGGGGACGATGTCTTCAACTCTGCTGCTGCCCGAACAAGCGCTAAGCAGCGCGCCGAAAATCAACAATGCAACAATGCGCATCATGGCAGGTGGCTCTACCGCTGCTCAAGCACGAGCGGACTATCTCATGAAATCGAGCAATGCTAAGTCACTAAGGCGCGTTGCATCACGCTCTCCCCGATCCATGTGTCGGAGGATGAGCAACGCCAATTTCCTCCTCACCCCCTTATGATCTTTCAGATCTGGAGGGAATGCCTGGCAGGCAGCATCGAATGCAGCGCCCATCATTTTCAGGGTTTCGGGATCGTAGACATATTTGACGTTGCTGAATGAGGGCATTTCGCCCTCCCCTATTTGCGCCCATGCAAGCGAGGTAGGCGCTGCTGTTGCGCTCGGGACGAAAGAGAGCGCCGCTCCTTTTTCCTACATTCAAGACGTTTGTGAAGATTGTAAGTCCAACCCCTCGAGGACCGGCCTCGGTGCCGCAGTTCCCGAAAGGGAACCAGGAGACTCATTTCGCAGCCGACGTGCCATCGCAACCTTTAGTATCATCTGCATCAATGACGTGGCTTGCGACTCGGAAACCCTCCCTATCTGCGCGATTCCGCAGCCGGTACAGACCATCCGTGAGCACAGCGAGCGCACGGGGCATCAAAAACGTGCTGAACAAAATTGTCCTGAAACCCGAGAGCCCAACCCCACGCTGGGTAGCAACTCGCCCACGTGCTCAAGAGCGCTGGGCGATGAGATTGCCACGGGCACTGCAGGCTTTATTCGCGTTGGGCACATCCGACTGTTGGCCAACCAGCGCGACAAGCCCAGTCCGCATACGCTACCCATCCCAGGGTAGCCGCACTCATCGCGCCAAGTAGTGCGGATACCACGACGATCACTGCCCCGACCTGTTGCCAACGCGTGAGCGTGAGCCAGAAATATCTGACTTCGATTGGCCTGCCGTCCCAGTAGAGGTTGCCGTATCGATCAATGCCTAAGCAGTCTTGTTCCTCCATAGCGATTTCCCGAACCCCGGGCGGCCACCTCTCCTTGTCCGCCTTCCAAAGTGGAACCTCTCTGAACTCATCCTCTCTCGAGCGGGCTGTCATGGATAATATCCTCCTGCACATTTGCTACGCGCTCAGTGAATTTAATCCGACGAGTTGACGAGGATTAGGCAAATGACGGAGACCGTGAAGAACCGGATCATGATCTTCGGCCCGTGATTGCGACAACGAATTTATCGATCACGCCACCAATCCTCTCGAATCCCTCCACGCGAACCGATCTCTGTCGCATGCGAACCGAGTCTCTGGCCGCGCCTTCCCGCCCGCCGGGAAACGGATTTCAGACGCCAAGAGACGGAAGGCCCCAAACCGCCTACGGGCGGTCTTCATTCGCCTCAGAGACCGCACGGCCGGTATTTCAACTGCGGAAATGCCCGCGAATGGCGGGCTGTTCGTCAGAGACCGGGAAACGTCGGTTCGCACTGGACTGCGTGGTGGTGGATGCAGCCCACATCGAACCAGTCTCCACATCCCAATTCCCTGCTAACAGCGAAATTAACAGCGTATTTTGCAGATTGGGGCCCTCCGCGGCGATTTTCGCGTCCAATTGACAGGCTGATTCAATGGCTTGCAGCCAAATTCCCTACGCAACAGAACAGCGAATTTTTTTCACGGAGCAGCGAATCTGTTTTACGGAACAGCGAATTTTCTGTGCTGAACAGATAGTGGTAAAACCGGCGGGCGGCCTCCCCCGGACCCCCCCTCGTCCAAAATCTTTCCACGTCGCCCAGTCGCCGCCGACAGAGCCCTCGCGGCTGCAGATCCTCCTACCCGGCCCACGGGCCTCAGCATTCGCATCGCGACCCTCGTTTGTGTTAACGTTGGTGCATGAAACGCGTCCGCAAGTCACGACAGTCGAGAAAAGAAACCTATGACGAGGCGGCGGAGCCGCTACGCTTACGTTCCGAACTTGATCCCGACGGAAATGTGAGATTCGTCACGGATAAAAAGGGATATCCCGCTGCGGGTGAGCCGGTCAGTGATGAATTTGCTGTCTTGGCTCTAAGGCGTCGCCGGGCTGATATTGTTGCTCGGCATTTACGCGAAACGTCGACTCTCTCGAAGCATTTTCGCTCGATACTTGCTGACATGCTGGAGGCGCGGGCCAATAGCACCGAGGAATATCGTCTCAAATTCGTGCGCCAAAGCGGCGGCAGTCCGAAGGGTAGCACTCTTGTGGCGCAGGCTCGCGCGCACGCTCGCCAAAAGCACATTGGGCAATTTGCACTGGCATCTGGGCGCCACGGTACCAAGAAGGCGCAGCAAAAATTCGGTTATTCCAGCAGCTATGTTGAGAAGTCAAAGCGGTTAGTAAAAAGTAAGCAAGATCAATAGTTTAGCTCCGTATTCAATTCTCGGATTGAATACAGGTTTCCGCGCTTCATAGGCGGGTACATCTTTTTTATGGTCGAGGTGTACCGACGCGACCCAAAGGCACTGTCAGTGGCCCTCTCGCGCCCTAACCAACATTGCGCCGAGCGAACCGGATGGATGCGCGCCCTGATCTTGTTGTCGAATACATAGGCGCCGCAGGATTATGCCCGTTTGGCCGCAATGCTCGAACCCATTCCAAAAAACAAATCCGGCAGCTCGCCGACAGTATTCGAGCATTTGGGTTCACCAATCCTGTCCTGATCGATGACAGTGGAACAATTCTGGCGGGACACGGGCGTGTAGAGGCAGCCAAGCTGCTCGGCATGACGAGCATTCCCTGCGTGCGCCTGTCCAACATGACGGTCGCTCAGAAACGAACCTATGTCCTTGCCGATAATAAATTGGCCTTGAATGCCGGCTGGGACGAGGAACTTCTGACGATCGAATTGCAGGAGCTCTTGGCGTGCGATCTCGACTTTGACATCGAGATCACGGGGTTCTCGACCGCCGAGATCGATGGCCTAGTCGCCTCAATGAAACCGGAAGAGCAAGGGGACCCTGCCGATGAGCAGCTGCCGTCGCTGTCCGACGGAACGCCGGTTTCGCGGCCGAGCGATCTGTGGATCCTCGGAAACCACAAGCTCTATTGCGGAGACAGCAGGGATCCCAAATCATTCGAAGCGCTGCTCGGATCCGAAAAGGCGCAGATGGTCTTCACCGATCCGCCTTACAACCTACCGATCGAGGGCAATGTCAGCGGGCTCGGCAGGGTGAAGCACCGCGAGTTCGCAATGGCCGCGGGCGAAATGTCTTCCGCCGAATTTACGCGCTTTCTTGAAGCGATATTCGGGAACCTGGCGACGTTCAGCGTAGATGGATCGATCCACTTCGTCTGCATGGACTGGCGACATGCACCGGAGATCCTAAAGGCTGGGTCAGACACCTATTCGGAACTGAAGAATCTTTGTGTTTGGGTCAAGGACAATGGCGGCATGGGCACGTTCTATCGTTCCCGCCATGAGCTGATCTTTGCGTTCAAATCCGGGGACGCACCACACGTCAACAGCTTCGAGCTAGGCCAGCACGGTCGGTACCGAACCAATGTGTGGCAGTACCGCGGCATGAATTCTCTGAGTGCGAAACGTCAGGAAGAACTTGGCTTGCATCCCACCGTCAAGCCTGTCGCCATGATCGCGGATGCCATCAAGGACGTCTCCAGCCGGTCCGGCATCGTGCTCGATTGTTTCGGCGGCAGCGGGTCTACCCTCATTGCAGCACATAAGACCGGCCGCCAGGCGCGGCTGATCGAAATCGATACGCTCTACGTCGATCGGATCATTCGTCGTTGGGAAGAGTACGCCAAGGACGATGCCATTCTTGCGGCAACAGAGCAGGTCTATGCGGAAGTCGCCGGTGGCGTGGTGCTGATGCCAAGGGCACTGCGTCATGACTCGGAAATCACCACGCTTCCGCGAAGGACATTATGAGGTCGGTTACGGCAAGCCGCCAAAGACACACTGCTTTAGGCCGGGCGAGTGCGGTAATCCGACGGGCCGACCGCGAAAGTCGCAAAGTGGCAGAAGCATCTTGCAAGAGGTATTGAATGCCTCTCTTTCCATCACTGAAAAAGGCGTGCAGAAGCAGATCACGCATCAAAAGGCGGTTTTCAAGATGTTGGTCGCATGCGCGCTCAAAGGAAACGTGCGCTGCATGTCTCTCGTTTTCCAACTCATGGATCGGTATGGCATGATGATGGGCGCTGCCGATGAGCTGCACAAAATGGTCATCGAGTTTGTGAAGCCTCAAGAGCAACCTGAGTAACCCATACGATCATCGATTATGCGAGAAACGGACAGCAAGGGCCGCGAAGCAGGACTGACAGAATGATTTTCAAAATCATAGCCTTCCTCGCTGCCGCGATTCCGATTTTCCTTTTCGTGCGCTCGATCTTTTTCCGACGAACGACGCGGATCAACGAAGCCTCGCTGAATAGAGCAAAGCAACTCGAATTTTCAAGTCAGCAGGCGGCATCTGCGCGGGACTCGACCAGCGACTGTAGCGGCAGGTCCAGCGTCGCCCCTTAGCATAGAAGATGGTGCTGCGTCTAATCGGAGCGGTCGCAGAGAGACGAGACTTAAATATGCACCGCACGCTTGCTCAATTCTTGTTCAGGGCTGCAGAGAATCAGATATCTTGATCTCGAAACCATGCGGAGGCATCGGACGTGTTAGCTCGCAAATTCGATGTCGGTCAATCCGTCTACCTCCGACCAAACCTGTCTACGCGCAACGCCGCATTCGGGGTGTACGAGATCAGGGCGACGCTGCCGGCCGAGGATGGGCAGTTTCGGTATCGAATCAAGAGTCAAATAGAGTTGCACGAGCGCGTCGTAAAAGAGAGCGAGTTGAGCAAGGCGTGACGTAGCCTGATTTTGCCTTAGCGCGTGTCAGTCAGTTGAGCGTCGCAATTTGGGCAAAGAAGCCTAAGATTGGTGGGCCTATTGTCAGAATTGTTGCCATTGATGTGATCTAGTATCAGTGGCAGCGGCTTTCTGTTCCAAATCAATGGCCGCAGATGGAAGATACAAGATGGCTCATCACAACGGATCGGAATGCTGTGCAACTTTCGCCACTGCGTGTAGTGGCGACGCACGGTGCTTCGCGACGGCAGGTTTTCCGATACTGTAGAACATCTTTCAGGGGCATCTAGGATTTTCGCCTGGACTTAGGGTGAACATCATCTGGAGTAAAGATCATTCAGGACCGGCAATCAGACCTTCACGCTCCAGCACGCGGCGCACTTCCTCAAATGCAGCCGAGATCTTTCCTTTGGGAAAGCGTATTTGCCCCAAGCCCTGAATGTTGCTGAATTCCTCACAACCTTCTTCCAACAGCACGATGGCTTTGGTGAAGCCCAACCGGCCCTGAAACAGGCCAGCTTCGTGTACCACATTCATGCGGGCCTGGACCGCGCCGCCCGCCATTTCGTCCTCGGCGGTCATGACTAAGAATGCAATCGCCGCGGCGTCGAGCATTTCCGACAGCCGTGCGATGTTGGTGACACCCGCGACAGGCACCCGGTTGAATTCGTCCCACGGCAGGCCAAGGCGGTCCTGAACAAAGTCTTTCAATTCCCGCCACAGTGGCGACCCGCCATGGCCGACCGTGGACTGGGCGACCGCGATGCCGAGTTTGAGCAGCTCGCCGTGAATCCTGGTAGCGCCCCACAGCGAGTTCTCAAAGCTCATTCTTCGGATCAGGTCGCGCACCTCTCGGGCGATCCGCGGTCGGCCACCAGGCGAGCGGGATTTCCATCGCCAGTAGCCGGTAAAACCCTTGCGATGCCAGCGCACGACAGTCTCGGGCCTGACGATGCTCAGGGCATTCAGAATGCGAGGGTAGCGACGATAGAGCCAGATGAACAGGGCGCGGTCGATCCAACGCAAATGCAGTCGACGGCGCGGCGTGCGCTGCTGCAGGACGTTGAGCTGATGCCGCAGTATTAGGATTTCGGCTTCCAGCCGCGGTCGCGGCTTGAAGAAGTCGCACAGCATACGGGCGAACAAGAGGCCGATTGCAATCATCCGACGATCTTGTTCTGATTCGTCGGTGACTGCGAGTCAAATGGATGGAGTTTTCAGAAGCGGCAGGGGATAGCGACGATAGAGCCAGATGAACAGGGCGCGGTCGACCCAACGCAAATGCAGCCGACGGCGTGGCGTGCGCTGCTGCAGGACGTTGAGCTGATGCCGCAGTATTAGGATTTCGGCTTCCAGCCGCGGTCGCGGCTTGAAGAAGTCGCACAGCATACGGACGAACAAGAGGCCGATTGCAATCATCCGACGATCTTGTTCTGATTCGTCGGTGACCGCGAGTCAAATGGATGGAGTTTTCAGAAGCGACAGGTGTCAATTCGCCTGGAATCTGCCGACACCTGCTCCAAGAAATTGATTGTTGAACTCGCGAATCCTAGCGGCCTCCTCGTCGAAAAGAAACGGAAGGAATGCATATCTGCTGCCCAATGTGACGCGAGAGACCGCGTGCAACAGCGAGCATGGAAATATGATTGCGCCGCCAAGCGGCGGCCTAAATTTTCGAGGCCCGTATTCAGGAAAGCTTAGATCCCCGCCGTCAAAATCTGAATTCAAGTTGATGGAAACGGCGAAGCGACGATGGGCGGTGCCTAGTGTGGTGTTGTCTCTGTGCGCGCGAAAATGCCCGCCGTCCTCAGCGGAATAGCAGCCAACGACATATCGCTCCGTTCGGGTTGCCTTGAAACAATAGCTTTTCAGTATTTCAGGAGCGATACGTCGCTGGATAAGTGCATCTATCTGCCTGATCAGCCCCGGATCATCGACAATGTAGTCCTTGCGGCGCTTAAAGGCGTGGTTTTTGAATTCGACTGTTTGGCCGCCTACCTCGCGCATCATTCCAAACTCCCGACCTCCATTACTTCGATAGCGGTCGAGAAGCTGGTTGCAGAAATCTAGTCCGAACACGTCGGGCAGATAGAGTATCGGAGCCTGAAGTTCGACACCTGCAAAACAGCTGGGTGGTGGAAGGTGAGCCAGATGGTTGAATAGAGCATCGGCGTCGCGGCCGTCCGGTGCAAATGGAATGACGTGCCTAACACGCAATGTGGGATCTAGGACGAGCCAATATTGGCGGTAGGCTAGTTGCGATGTGTTGACCGCATTGATATCGCTTGGGAGAGCTCCATAGAGGCGGCTTACGAGGCCGTCAGCATCCCAAAAGAATCGAATTCCCGGTAGGCGTTGACTTACCCGCGCTTCGGCCTCGTCACAAGGATCATGACTCACACCGAAGAAGGATATTCGAATGTCGTCAAAATACTTCCGATTCTCGATGACACATTTGATAGCCGCAGCGCCTAGAGCATTTCGCGTAGAGCCAAAAAAGCAAAGGACGATGTAACGACCAGCCGCCATGTCAAAAGCGTGGTCGGTCGCGGCAGTCGATCGCTGATGAAACCAAGGTGCCGGGTCCCCCGGCTCAAGATTGGCATACGATGGACCTATCTCGCTGGCATCCATGACTATACCTGGACCGATCGGGGACGACCCTTTGGATTTTGTCACGCGCGGTTTCTGTTGGATGGGCGAGGTAATCCGCTCCCAGTAGCCAGCGCCTGTAAGGGTTCGGCCAGCCATTTTGTGCCCGCCGACGGCATCAGGCTGCCATTTTTCTTTGAAGCGGAGACTTCGGAACGTCACCGTACTTTGGGCAGCACCCAGTCGAGGCAGTCAGCTTGACCGTGCGTGAACGTACAACGGTTGCAGCGTATAAGAAAGGGTCGGCAAGGAAATCTTTGGGTGAGCAAATTGCTGTTGCAAGCGGATGGATAATCTTGTCGATGGTGAAGCTATCTTTGTCGCTATATAATTTATCAACTTCGACGTCTGAAAACATAAGTTGAGTTACATTGCATTGTGGATCGGCATCCACGATCAAAACTCGACGGTGGGCTGCTGCCGGTTCCAAAGATACCGAGTTAGGTGTGAAGATTCATGCCCGACACCATGCGGGGCGCGTTCCGATTGCGTGCAAATAGCGGGCCGCCTCAGAACGGCCGGTCGCCCTTGATCGTCACGCGACGGCCGGAGCGGACCTGGGGGTAATAGTCCCACAGCGCCATGTGCTGAATACTGCGATTGTCCCAGAACGTGACCGAGTGGGGCCGCCAGCGAAACCGCACCTGGAATTCCGGCCGGGTGCAGTGCTCGAAT
>WNFC01003852.1_pt1 | contig 16298 bp, 12 predicted proteins | sample 5400541 | NCBI WGS metagenome assembly WNFC01 (sample SAMN13153342, study PRJNA577476) | soil metagenome | isolation source: 120 cm saprolite under Douglas fir tree site 2 hole 2 replicate 1 | place: USA:California | collected 2015-04-18
TGAGTGGTAGGCGAGGGAACAACTGTAGGTGGAGACGTTACAGGTGCTGCCGTGATGGTCAGGTGTTTCACGCCGGTAGTGTAAAAGGCTTCCAACCCGGACAAGGCAATAGCATCGACAACATAGCTTCCAGGTTTTGTAGTAGCTGGAATCGTCACTGATCTGCTAAATGACCCATTATTTAGTCCGGCGGAAGTTGTGCTGACACTGGTAACTTCGCTATTTCCTGGCTCACAGGCCGCACAACCAGCAATATTAATAGTGACTTGCTGTGGCGGCACCCAGTTATGCCCTAATACAGTAACGGTGCTACCTGCCTGTACACTGGTGGATGAGATATCGATTACAGGCGGGTCGGTTGTCAGCACGGTAAATGGCCCATCATCCTGGCTACTTGCTACGGTTCCATTGGCTACCAGGATACTGCAGATGCTGTATCCCTCATTGACCTGCCCGGCAGCATGAGGCCAGGAAAAATTCTGATCAAAAGTGCCTGACGTATTTGTTGTCACCATTGCAATTGTAACACCCGATTGGTTACAAACTGAAGCGTTAGTGTTGCTATCCCCCGGTACTACAATGAGGCGCAATTGCTGATTGGGTGAAAAATTCGCTCCATGCACGATGGCATTTTCGCCAACTGGTCCCCATGGATAGCCGTTGTTCTGCCCGGCATAAATCATGGTAGAGTCCCAGTGGATAATCGGGCCTCCTCCGCCTGCGTGCGCTGCGGAGGTGTGGTATAAGAAAACTACCAATAGAGGTAGAAGCAGCAAGGTCGATGCCCAGAGCTGCCATATGTGCCTATGAGCTTTCCCTTGCCTTGCTTGTGAAAAGGTTTGTGAAGTTGTATGCATTTGGTATGCTTCTCCATGCTTTCCTTGTTATTGGATATATGCAGTATGTGTTAGAGTAGCCCTTTCTCTCCAGGCATAAGTGTGTGTCTCTGAGCCGGCTGAAAAGTGATGATTACACCGGACTCATGAGTTTAAATCAATCTATACTGTGAAACGAACGAGCAGAGAAAATGGGAACCTTTGCAGTAGGTCGTCAAAATAGTAATATTAATTAGGAAGGTACAAGCTATGGGAGTTCTCGGACCAAGGCGTCATACACAAAAGACAGGCGATATCAGCGAACAGGCGGCGATCACGCGGTTGTTGGAATGTGGGTACACCGTACTCCAACCGATAGGGCAAATGCATCGCTACGACCTTGTGATCGAAGATGCAGATGGGAAGTTTTGGCGCATCCAGGTCAAGACAGGGTGGCTAGATCATGACGACACTGTGATACGCTTTAAGACGATAAGCAGTACGTATCACTACAATGGCGTCGGTAGCAGAGGTGGTACCAGAAGCAGGGGGTATCGTGGAGATGCTGAGTATTTCTGTGTCTATGTAGAGTCACTGAGAAAGGTCTACTTGGTGCCGGTTGATGAAGTTGGAGCATCCCACGTAACACTGCGTCTGACTCCATCGAAGAACAACCAGGAGAAAAATGTCCGGTTGGCCAAAGACTACGAGTTATAAAGAGCGGCGCTGTGTGCTTGACTCAAATTCATTCGTATGCTATTCTGTACCCACGTTCAAAGGGGCTGCTAGCTCAATGGCAGAGCAGGAAACTCTTAATTTCAAGGTTCAGGGTTCGACTCCCTGGCAGCCCACTTCTCACACTATCTCTCCCAAGCGCTATCCGATACTTCCCCAAATATGCAGGGCTGGTGCAAACGTCTCTCGATTGCGTTAAGCCATTTGTAAAATTACAGTAAATTTAGACGTGAGAGCCTTCGAAAAGCCTTCTTCCCTTGTTTTTTTATCGCCAAAATGGTATTATATAAACAAAGATTTATGAAAGATTTGTTTATATAACTGAGGTATATAGTACCAGATGGACGAATGGCGCGACCTTAAAAACATGGCGAAGGCGTTGGCCGATATGGCACGTCTGACAATCATATATCACCTGGTACGACACGAGGAGATTACTGTCACTGCTTTGGCAGAATTGCTGGGGCTTAGCCAGCCGCTAGTCTCGTGGCACCTGCGTAAACTCCGGCGAGCCGATTTGATCACCACCCGCCGCGTTGGTCGTCTGGTCTACTGTTCTCTAAATAAAAGCCGCTTCGAACTCTGTATCCAATACTTGCAGGAATTAATCGATCCGGCCAACAGCCTGGAATCTATTCCAGTCGGTCCAGCACTGATTGAAGCGGAAATTGGCTTTGAGGATTAATAGCCTGGTGCTATTCAAAGATATGTGAAAGCATTGAAAGATGCATAGAGGGATATTCCCAATTGCGTTCCTGTAGCTTAGAAAGATGTAGCATGATTACAAGTAAAAACGGTAAAGCGATTGACACGTCTGAGAATGCAAGCCGGGGTACTGCGAGTTTAAAGAAACGCAGGCAGATGACTCAAAACCAGGCGCATTATTCAGGCATGTCAGGTAGAGCCGATTTACATATGCATAGTATCTATAGCGACGGTATTGGCTCAATTCAGCAGATCCTGCATCATGTCGAGCATAATACAGATCTGGATGTCATCGCCCTGACCGACCACGATGTAGTAGAAGGCGCTCTGCGAGCACGTGATCTCTGGGCAAGAGGTGACTATCGCTTTGATTTTATTGTAGGAGAAGAAATCGGCACCAGGGAAGGTCATATGCTGGCGCTCTTTATTGAAAAACGCATTCCACCGAATTTAAGTATAGAGCGTAGTATTGATCTTGTACATGAGCAAGGAGGGCTTGCGATAGTTGCTCACCCACTCAATCCCCTCTTTCGCCATAGCTGCCAGCGTGAAGTGCTGGATCGGGTTTTTGTGAATGATGATATCTGGCTTGACGGTATCGAAACATGGAATGCGAGCTTTTGCGGTATCTATGCCAATCGACTGGCAATGAGAACCAATCGGGAGGTGTATGGCTGGCCCGAAGTTGGCAACAGTGATGCGCACACATTACATGCCATTGGGCGTGGTTGTACCTGGTTCGAAGGATCAACAGCTCAGCATGTGCGCACTACAATTGAGTCTGGTGTAAGCGCCCCCGGTGGAAAATTGTGGCATATGCATGATTATTTGCGCCTGGCGAGTCATCACATTAATAAACGTCGACGAGATCGCCGGGAGCGAGTGGCTTAAATAACACTCTGGATCTCATCCTTAAGGGAAAAATGTCGTAGGGGCCAGCGCCCCAACGGTGGAGGGGTCACGCACGCGGGTGCGATACATCTGGCCCCTACTAGTTCAAATAGCGCAAGTGTGGTACAATAGGCTTATGTTTAGCAGACACATACAGCAACGAGTTCGGCAGTTCGTCACCATGATCGTACGACCATTGGCTGGATTAGGTGTCACACCAAATACTTTGACCGTATTGGGGCTGATACTCAGTATCCTGACAGCCGTTATCATCGCTCAAGGTTTGTTTCTGGCTGGTGGCTTGCTGGTGCTGTTTGCAGGAATCTTTGACATGTTTGATGGAGCGCTGGCCCGTGCTCGTAATGCCTCTACAACTTTTGGGGCATTTTTCGACTCGACGCTTGACCGCTATTCAGAAAGTATAATCCTGTTTGGGTTACTCTTTTATGCATTGCAAATGCCCGTAATGCAAGATCGCTTCTGGCCTTTTCGTTACGAGCAATTCTGGATGATTACACTCGTTTTTATTGCTGTGGTCGGCTCATTCATGGTTAGTTACGCGAAAGCGCGTGCCGAGGGTTTGGGCTTAGAGTGTAAAACCGGGCTACTGGCTCGCCCTGAACGTGTCGTCATCCTGGCTCTTGGGCTCTTAACCGGTGCTGTTATCTGGGCGCTGGTGATACTGGCGATTTTTTCGAATGTGACAGCTATCGAACGTATCGTCCATGTTTGGCGAGCCACCCGTCAGCCAGTGGCAATGACCGAGGTGAGCAATTTCTCCTCCGACGGGCATATGAATGAGACAAATAATAGCTCAATTCATCGGCAAGTGCCAATAGTGGCAAATGAAGGAAAAGAGCCTTCTGTTCCGTCTGTACACACCGCCGTGCCGCCGTTCACTGGTGGTGTACAACAAGATTAAGGTAACGGCATTGACAAAAAGACCGGACCGGGTCATACATTTAGTAGTAAGAAGCTTGTCTGAGAATTAAGTGGAGGCAGATGTATATTCTGCCCATTCGCACAACGCGGATTGGTGATAGAGGCGGCAAAGGGTAATGCGATATGATCTAGTAGCAATTCATCCTTTTACCCTCTCCCGAACACCCGTTGCATCTACGTGAGACGACTGGCGTACAGTCAGAGTTCGCCTTAACCACTTACAATCGAATATTCTCTATGGCTATAGCCCGTGCTCCGGTCCATTACTGCTGAGACTGGAGATCTTAGTGACAACACAAAATATCGAACCGGAGAACAACGACATCAATGAGACTGTCGTTCAGCAATCGTCTGCCTCCGAAACTCCTACAACCTCTGCTGAGGCGGAAGTTGCCATGCCTGCAAACGAGCAGGTTTCACAAACACAAGAGATAGAAATAAAAACATCTGAGCAACAAATCGAAGAAGAACCGCTACGTTCCTTCACCGACTACATTGAGGAATTTCGTCAAAAAGAGGTTCATTTTGGTTCTCTCCTGGAAGAGCCGCAAGCGGAGCCATTCTCGGCGTTGATTCCAGGCGAAGATCAAGGTGGAAGTGAATTTACTCCAGGCTGGGCGAATACACCCTTTGGGGAGAGCACTCTTCTTGAAGGAGCGCCATTTACTATTGAGGATGTAACGAATCAATCGAGTACTCAAAGTGTCATACCTGGTGGGGACAATGGCAATGGCGCAGAGGAGCCAGCGGAACAACAAGTGTTACCGGAAGAACAGGCTCCTATACCGGAACAAGTATTACCTGCAGCCGAGGCGGAAGCCTCTCCTCCTATTGAGCGTCCTGCATCGCCGCTCTTACGATCTTCATCACGCGTTCGTTTACCTCGTCATGGCGGTTTGCGACAACGTGATGACTCTGTGGGAGTGGGACAGACACAGCAAAATGGTGAGACAGCAACAGTTACTCCGCCTTCCGTTGAAGATACAAGTAAACCAGAAGCAACTCCTGTGGAAGAGAAACCTCGCCCGGAGCGGCGGTATCGTTTTGATCGGCGAACACCCGCAGCAACAACTACGGCTACCCCAACGCAGTCGCGTACAGAGGAGAACAAAGGGAATACCACCTCATCTCAAGCCTTTCCACACGCGGATAATGGACATGTTGGTGAGCAAGAAGAGCAGGTTAAACAGCACCCTGGCGTTGCTCAATCTACTGAGCAACTCGCGCCAGCACAGGTAGTCACACAAACTGCAGAGGCCGAAAAGGGAAAACCCGCTAAGATTACGCCTGATGGCCGACGTCGACATGGACAAGAACGACAACGTGAAAAGGTGCAGGCAACCCCTGTTGTGTCAATGCCCGTTGTGCCGGAAGTCGCTGCGCCGGTTGCTGAAATTGGCGAACAGCAAGTCCCAGAAGTTGCACTTGAAGACCTGCCTCCACTGGAATACGCGGAATTGCAAGCTGCCAACTCGCGGAGACGACGGAGACGACGCTCAGGTAGTTCGAGTCAAGTCACCATGACTACAAATGCTTCTACTAATCCTGACGTTGCAAAACCAGTGACACCGGAACAGACAGTAACAGGAGCACTCATACCTTCGTCTCCGTCCCCTGTATCCCCTGCGAATGTAACGCGCTCCATAGCAGTACCAGGAAGTCCTGAGCCATTGTCAGGCCAGTACAGTATTCAATCTGGTCATACAGTAAGCCAGATGAATCAAGGAAACGGCGATTCAGGACCATTCATGGGGCCAGAACCTTCACCTGCTCGTGGCAGCACTATGTCGCGTAGCGTGCGGCCAATTCGTAACGAAGTACAACGCATGCCCGCCTATCCTGCTCGTACAGAGGGAGCGGCTTCATCTGCTTCGATCAACCATCTTGCGAACGTTGTTGCGCAAGCGATACAGACGCAATCTGATCGCATGGTGGCCGAGTTACGACGCGCCAATCAAATTCCAACCAATGTCTCTGTTTCATTACCCCCGTATCCTTCAACGGAGCGGGTAGGCGTTTTCGTAGATGTTGCCAATCTGCTCTATTCGGCACGTACACAGCGTTTAACAATCGACTTTGGCAAGTTACTGGACTTCTTGCGCGGCAATCGCCGTCTTGTAAGAGCACATGCGTATTGTCCCACCAGCCCACAGCCTGGCGATGATCAGATGTTCTTGCAAGCTGTGAAAGGGTTGGGATACCGCATCACTACCAAGAACTATAAAACGTTCTCCAGTGGCGCAAAAAAGGCCGACCTGGACCTGGATTTGTGCATGGATGTCGTGCGCCTGGTGGATGGTAATGCCGTTGATTGTATCGTGCTGGTCAGTGGGGATAGTGATTTTATGCCCATGCTCGACTACTGCTCCGACCATGGCGTGCGCGTTGAAGTGGCTGCGTTTGACGAATCGATGTCCGCTACGTTGCGCCAGAGTTGCGATCTCTTTATCAACCTCTCCATGCTCGACGAAATTCGAGCGTAAGAATAATGTCAATTGTAGGGGCGCGATTTATCGCGCCCCAGGTGGGGCGAGGCAAGCTAAATTGCCATTCCCGCCCCAACCCCACAACATGATGAACCTCCTTTTCTTCTGTGAGAAATAAGCTCTTCGTGACGTATAATTGATAGCAGGGAAAGCCTGTAATATTCATTGTTCCATTGTTCGGAATAGCGTTCCAGGCCGCCTCTTACATGATATACTGGGCCTTGAGAGATGTTCCGTCTTTCGCCCCTTTCCCGCACCTATTTGGGCGAGTCTGGCGTTTATCTCAATGTATGCACCTTCTTCATTAAGAGAATCGGCGTTTAATTACTGTATTTTTGGACAGAAAGGAAAGGAAGCTAATATGCGAAGAATTAGCGGCCTCGTACCTATCACTACGTTCTTTGTCTTACTAGCGATGCTGCTTAGCGCTTGTGGTAGTACATCGACAGGTGGAGGGACCACACCCACACCCACTGCTGCTAAAGCTGCTGTGACGGTCGGAATAGTGACCGACGTTGGTGGTTTGAATGACGGCGGCTTCAACCAGTTTTCCCACAAAGGCTACGAACAGGCTAGAACGCAGTACGGTTTTCCTGACGTGGTCATTCAGTCGACAGTGATCAGCGATGCAGAATACACTAAAAACATCACCGCGGCAGCACAGCAGGCTGATATGGTCATTGGTGTAGGCTTCTTGATGCAGAATGCGATCTATACGGTAGCTAAGCAGTACCCCAACAAGAAGTTTGCCCTTATTGATGGCTGTGCTACAAACCCGACAGACAAAACTGGTGCCTGTCAAAATCTCCCCAATGTCGCGCCGCTCTTCTTTAAAGAGCAGCAGGCAGGCTGCCTTGTTGGCGCGATAGCCGGCCAGATGGAGGTTGATGGCAAATCCAAGGTGCCGAATTTGCTTGGTCATAACACTATCAGCGCTGTAGGTGGCCTGGCTATTCCACCGGTCGTGCGCTACATCGCAGGGTACAAGTATTGCGCCAAGCAGGTAGACCCGAGCGTTAGTGTAGTTGTCGGCTATTCGAATAATTTTGTTGACCCCACGAAGTGCGCAGCTATCGCTGATAAGCAGTTTAGCAGTAATAATGCCGACATCCTTTTCCAGGTTGCTGGTGGTTGTGGTATTGGCGTTCTTGATTCTGCTACCAAGCATAACGTCTACAGTATTGGTGTTGATGTCGATCAGAGCAAGGACTCGACTGGCGCAGTTCGTCCGAGTGTCATCACAAGCGCTGAGAAACGTATTGACACTGCTGCGTACAGTATTGTTAACCTGGCTGAGACAGGTAAATATGATGCTTTTGTCGCAAGCCCGACCAAGTTTGATATCAACAACGATGGCGTTGCCTATGCTACTCCAAGCGCTGCTGTTCCCGCGGACGCTGTGGCAAAAGCGATGGACTTTGCGAATATGATGAAGTCAGGTTCGCTAGTTGTACCTGAGCAGATTCCGTAATTCTATTTCGTAGCATATAGAATAGGGAACCTTGTGAAACAGGGTGCGATAAGACGCACCCTGTTGTTGTCTCTGCAACACCGTGATTCATACTCCTCCGCCCACAGTGCTTGTTTCTTATCACCTCTAATGTTATGATTAAGGAACAGTTACCTGGCTAAGAATGTCGTCAGTGAAGCCGTCTCCCAATAGAGGAGGTAGTCAATATGGCTGTACCAGTGAAGCAAACTGAGGCGCCTGAACAGCGTCCTCCTGCATCGAGACTTGGATCATTGGCTCGCAAATACGGTAGTGCTCTCGGCCCTCCCGTCTTTGCTGTGATCCTGGCAATGATCGCGGGAGCCGTTGTCATCATTATTACCCGGCCAGACAAGACAGTCGACCCTTTTACAAACGTCATCCATGCCTATTCTGCCCTCTTTACCGGCTCCTATGGTTCTCTTTCGAGTATTTCAGATACCCTGGTGAGAGTATCCCCGCTCATTTTTGCGAGTATTTCGGTGGCAATTGCTTTTCGTGCCGGCCTCTTCAACATCGGGGCCGCCGGTCAGTTGGCTGTGGGTGCGATGGCGGCAGACATGGTTGGCCTGACATTCACTTCGTGGCCCAGTTGGGTACTGATCCCAACGATGCTGCTGGCAAGCATCCTGGCAGGCGCAATCTGGGGTGGCATTGCCGGTTTTCTCAAGGCCTTTCGTGGCGCGCACGAAGTTGTTACAACCATTATGCTCAACTGGATTGCTTTCTTTGGAACTGACTATCTCATTAATAGCCCTCCATTCGCAGCTCCTTTCGGCACTACCCAGACTATTGCTCTTCCACCCAATGCAACGCTACCTCCGATTGCCGGTGTCTATAACCAGATTTTTGGGAATGGTCAGCCGCTGCTTAATACCTTCACCTATAAAGTGGATGTCAGCATTTTTTTCGCTCTTATCGCTCTGGTGATCTACTGGTTCATCATCTCTCGCACTACTTTTGGCTATGAAATACGTGTGATCGGACAGAACCCCAAAGCGGCGAAGTATGCAGGTATCCCTACCAGGCGTAATATCTTTCTGGTAATGGCAATCGCTGGTGGATTCGCCGGCCTGGCGGGTTCGACGAACTTGATGGGGCAGCCTGGATACAATTTAACCGCTACTGCTTTCAGTGCCCTTCCCACGGGATTTGATGCCATTGCCGTTGCGCTGCTTGGCCAGACCACCGCAATAGGTATTCTTCTGGCTTCGCTCCTCATTGGAGGACTGCGATCTGGAAGTACGGCCATGCAGTCACTTGCTCACGTAGATCCTAATCTAGTCCTCATTATTGAGGCGCTTGTGCTATTCTTTATAGCTGCTACATTCTTACCCGTGCTCCGGCGCGCTCTGCCTGCATGGCTGAGGCCTCGCTTCAGACCAACCCTGCAAACCACCGTAGTTGCTAGAACAAGTGTTGATCTACCTGGGAATGGCAATGGTGATGCGCAGAGCGGGATGGAAATATCTGATCTTGAGAAGGAGGAATAACGATGTTCTTTCAAGTGCTATTTCATGCGCTGATCTCCTCCAACACCTGGGAAACTGCTTTGACATTTGCTGCATTACTTGTGCTCCCGGCTCTAGGCGGTGTCATCTCTGAGCGCAGCGGGGTTGTCAATATTGCGATGGAGGGGATGATGCTGACCGGCGCTTTCGCGAGTGTGATGATAACGCTGCTGTTCTATAACCTGGGAGTAAATAACTCGCTTTGTGTAATACTGGGTGTACTCGCTGCGATCCTCGCCGGGGGGGTGATGGCTCTGATTCATGCTGTTGTCTCCATCAATTTTAAGGCAAATCAGATTGTGAGCGGCGTCGCCATTAACATCTTCGCTCTTGGCCTGACGAGCTACCTGCTGTTCGTTCTTACACCCGCTGGCCAGGGGGTTCCATCTTTGCCAGCCTCACTGCTCCTTCCCACGCCCTCCTGGGGACCGCTCTCAAAAATTCCGTGGCTGGGAACTGTCCTCTTTCAGCAGAATATCATCTTTTACATCGCCATACTGATTTTGATTGGTGTTCAATTCCTGCTCTTCAGGACAAACATCGGCTTGCGCATCAGGGCGGTGGGTGAGCATCCGCAGGCTGCGGATACAGCCGGGGTGAATGTGCGCTTGCTGCGTTATCTGTGCGTTATCAGCAGTGGTCTGCTCTCAGGCCTGGCGGGCGCCTACCTGGCGATAGGTGTTGCGGGCCTCTTCAACACGAATATGACGGATGGTAGGGGCTATATTGCCCTGGCCGCTGTGATTTTCGGTAAATATACTCCCCTGGGAGCCGCTGTGGCCTGCCTCATATTTGGATTGGGTTATGGTCTTAGCCTCCCCCTGCAAGATTTGAGCAGCAATCCCAATCTGACATACCTGCTCCAAACTTTGCCCTATGTATTGGTGTTGATTTCTTTGGTAGGTATTGTTGGTCGTACCACACCACCTGCCGCTGACGGCATACCTTACGAGCCAGGTACTGAATGAATGTAAATATAGGGGCGATCTTTCTCCTTTCATCTCGCCTGACTGCGCAGCAGTAGCTGCCTTTCGTTCTGCTTGAGTGCGAAGCACTAGCCGCGCAGCAGCGTTAGCAGAACGGATAAGAACCGAGCAGCGGCGTTGGCGAGATGGATAGGTGCCAGTGATCGCCCGCTTGCGATGTAGGAGGATCACCTATGCAGGAACGTACGCTTGAGGCTCCGACTCAAGAACAATCCACTCCATTTGCAGTGGAGATGCGGGACATCACCAAAACCTGGCCCGGTGTCGTTGCCAACGATCATGTAACTCTCAAAGTGCGTAAAGGCGAGATTCATGCACTTGTTGGCGAGAACGGCGCTGGCAAAACTACGCTGATGAATATTCTCTACGGTCTTATTCACGCCGATAGTGGCGAGATTTATGTCAACGGACAACTCGCCCACATTACGGGGCCGCGCGATGCCATCCACTTGAAAATTGGTATGGTGCATCAACATTTCATGTTGATTCCTCCTTTGACTGTAGCAGAGAATATCGTGCTTGGGCACGAGCCGGGAAGTGTTCGCACCGTGTATGAGTTTAAAAAGGCGCGAGAATCCGTTCTCAAACTGAGCCAGCAATATGGGCTGCCTATTGATCCCGATACCCGCATTGAAAAGCTCTCGGTGGGTCTTCAGCAACGCGTCGAGATCCTGAAAATCCTCTACCGGGCTGCTGACATTCTGATTATGGACGAGCCGACCGGCGTCTTAACGCCGCAGGAGACATTTGAACTCTTTGGCGTTTTGCGCGGCCTGGTGCAGCAAGGTAAGACAATCATCTTCATCACGCACAAGTTGCGCGAAGTGCTTGAACTTTCCGATACCATTACTGTCCTGCGACGCGGCAAGAACGCGGGCGAGTTGGTTAGCAGCCAGACCAACCAGGCTGAGATAGCGCGCATGATGGTCGGTCGCGAGGTCTTGTTGCGTGTCAATAAGACACCAGCCCATCCCGGTCCAGTTATATTGCATGTAGAGAATCTGCATGCGCTATCCGATCGTGACCTGGAGGCACTGCATGGTGTGAGCTTCGATGTGAGAGCGGGGGAGATCCTGGGTATCGCTGGTGTAGAGGGCAATGGCCAATCCGAACTTGTCGAGGCCATGACAGGTATGCGTAAGATCACGAGTGGCAAGATCACCATAACCCAGGTCAAGGATGGGCAAGTTGGTGAGACGAGCGATCTGACGACGTTAGATGCACGTGAAGAGCGTGTAGTTGGCCTGGCACATATTCCGGAGGATCGCCGTGGCAGTGGGTTGGTAATCGCAGACTCTATTGAAGATAACACCATTTTAGGACGGCAGCACTGGCCGCAGTTCTCATGGAAAAGCTTTGTGCTGTTACTCCGCTCTATAGCGAGATGGGCTAAGAAGCTTATCAGCGACTTTGATGTTCGTACTACCTCAGTCGAAGCCTCGGTCCGCTCCCTTTCGGGAGGTAATCAACAAAAGCTCATCATTGCTCGTGAATTTGCTGCTGAACCGATGGCCCTGATTGCTGCTCAACCTACGCGCGGCGTCGATATTGGAGCCATTGAGTTTATCCATCGTCGTCTGATCGAGCAACGTGATGCCGGTAAAGCAGTCTTGCTTATCTCAGCCGAATTGGAAGAGATTCGCTCGTTATCTGACCGTATTGCGGTTATGTACGAGGGCAAAATTGTCGATATCGTCTCACCAGATGCCACCGAGGAACAATTGGGCATCATGATGACCGGAGGCCATATAGAGAAATAAAAGCTCCCCAAACAAGGGTCGCCCCTACTATGCTTACGAAGCGGCTTGCCAGGCCCGCCCATAGTAGGGGCGATGGCTTGTCCTCGCCCTGGGGTGGGGTGGTCGCCCTGTGGCGGGACTTACACCCTCAATCCCAATACCCGTACCAACCTCAAAATCTCTGCTCCCGTGTTCACATCATCATTCACTATAACCGCCTCTGCGGCCTGCCTGAGCAGTAGCAAGGCTTGCGGTGTGTTCAAATCGTTCTCCATAGCGGCAATGAAAAGGCCGTGTAGCAGGTTATCTGTTCCACCTACCCGGTCGCTAACGAGTGTGCGTACCTGTTTAAATAATCCAACCGTCTCAGTTGCTACCTGAAAATCTTCGGGGAAACATTCCCAGGGATAGCGATAGTGATGGTTTAGCAGGGTCACACGAATGGCATCGGCGCTGTAGTCCTTTAGCAAATCGCTCACGAGCGTCAGGTTGCCCAGTGACTTGCTCATCTTCTCACCGTCCTGGTGCACCAAACCAGAATGCATCCAGATTCGCGAGAAAGGCGCTTTGCCTGTAAAGTGTTCGGATTGCGCAATCTCGCAGGTATGGTGTGGGAACGCGAGATCAGCGCCACCACCATGGATGTCTATCTGTGGGCCAAGGTACCGCATCGACATCGCGCTGCACTCTATATGCCAGCCGGGGCGTCCCGGACCCCAGGGACTGGGCCATGTAGGTTCACCGGGAGCCTGGGCCTGCCAGAGAACAAAATCAAGCGGGTCCTTCTTGCGAGGATCATCAGGGAAATTCCCACGCTCATTGGCGATGGTAAGCATGGACTCATAATCATTCAGACCAATGGCGCGAGCCAAAATACCAAACTCTGGGTCCTGCCGGACGCTGTAATAGACATTACCCTCACGCTCGTATGCATATCCACGGGCAATAAGAGTCTGAATAATCTCAATCATCGTGGGGGTTTCCTGGCTGGCATGCGCATAAACATCCGGGCGGCGCACGTTTAACGCGTCCATATCGCGCAAATATCGCTCTGTCTCACGTCTTCCCAACTCATACCAGGCCATTCCCACTTCGCGAGCCTTACGTAGGATATCATCATCGATATCAGTGACATTTTGCACGTAGATTACGGTATAGCCGCGAAATTCTAAATAGCGAATCAATGTATCGAAAGAGATATAAGTGAAAGCATGACCCAGGTGAGTTACGTCATATGGGGTGATCCCGCAGACATACATGCGTACCGTTTTGTCATCTAGAGGAATAAATTCTTCAAGCGATTGCGTCAGAGTATTGAACAGTTTCATCGGGTGGATCCTCCAAGACCAAACAAACGAATGGCGTTGGCAGTTGTGACCTGGGCAATCTCCTCAAAGGTCATGTCGCGAATTTCTGCCAGCTTTTCAGCGACATGTTTGACAAATAACGGCTCGTTGCGTTTTGCCCGTAATGGCTGTGGTACCAGGTAGGGACTATCTGTCTCAATCAGGATACGATCTAAAGGAGCCATACGTGCTACCTCTGGCAGCGCATTGCCCTGGCGCGTAAGCGGTCCTGCGAATGAGAGCATAAAGCCGTTGAACGCAAGGCACTCTTCGGCCTGGGCAACGTTCCCCGAAAAGCAATGAAAAACTCCGCGCAGTCCCTGCCCATGCGCATGTAATAACTCGATCACGTCATCATGCGAGTCGCGCACATGAATGATACAGGGTAGATCGCAGTCGCGTGCGAGTTGGAGATGCGCGCAAAAGACGGCGCGCTGCACATCTCGTGGAGAGAGCATGCGAAAATAATCCAGCCCGAACTCGCCAATCGCCACAACCTCCGGTTCTCGTGCCATCTCACGGTAGTATGTCCCTACTTCGTCGCTATACGTGGTGGCATCGTGCGGATGTGTCCCTACTCCCGCAAAGACAATACCTGGATGCGCTTTCGCCAGTGAAAGCGCGAATCTACTTGAGTCGAGATCACAACCAGGATCTACGATACGAGTAATCCCGGCCTCGAAGGCAGCCGAAATAACGACTTCGCGGTCTGCATTAAAGCGGGAGGTGTCAATGTGGGCGTGGCTATCAACGAGCAAACAAGGTATCCTTTCCGGGCAGCTTCCCTACTCATCACTTCATTAAGTATAGTCCCAGGTTTTTGGGGATGTCAAATTAGCTAGTCTGCCATATCTGTACCGATCCATCACCGCTTGCACACGCAATGTGTTTGCCATCGGGCAACCATACCACTGCAAATACAGAATCGGTATGAGCGTGAAAGGTCAGGACACTGCCTTGTAGCTGAGGTCTGGTAGAATTTATGACGGGCACATGCTCGGTGCTCCAAACCTGTACAATGTTGTCCTTGCTAGCGGAAGCGATGCGTTTGCTATCGGGCGACCATATTACAATGCCTACCCAATCGGCATGGCCGTGATATGTTGCAATCTGTTTGCCTTTGGCGACTTCCCATATCTGTACGGCCTTGTCCTCGCTTGTGGAAGCGATGCGTTTGCCATCGGGCGACCATGCTATTGCTCTTACCCAGCCTTCATGACCGCGATAGCTGCAAGCCTTACTCCCATCAATAACGTTCCATACCTGCACTTCACGCAAGGAGCCAGAGGCGATGCGTTTGCCATCGGGCGACCATGCTACCGCCCTCGTCCAATAAGCATGACCATGGTAGGTTAAAACCTGCTCACCTGTAGCAGCATCCCATAGGTGTACAGTATTATCAGTACCACCGCCACTTGTGGAAGCGATGCGTTTGCCATTGGGCGACCATGCCACTGCATATATCATTCCAGCATGACCCTCATAGCTGCTGATTTTTTGTCCTGTGCCTACATCCCAGACCTGAACAGTCTTGTCAAGGCTTGCTGAGGCCATATAATGTCCGTCAGGTGACCAGGCAATGGTTGTTACTCCGGCAGCGTGGCCACGGTAAATGAAAGAAGAGACTCCTGTGGTAGCATCCCAAACGTGTACCATACGGTCGTGTCCTCCAGAGGCAATGTGTCGCCGGTCAGGAGACCATGCTACTGCATATATCATAGCAGCGGGACTGCGATCGGTGGAGAAGGAGCTTTCCTGGTGAGGTGTGATTATAGCTGGCTTAGATGAAAGAGAAATGGTAGGCGAAGCAGGCTGAAGTATTTCAACGTTTGGCTGTGCTCCCTGGCAAGCTTGCTCGAAAGCATCGGCAAAATCCTTAATACAGGCAAAACGCTCGTGAGGATCTTTGGCTAGTGCCCTCATTACCACAGCTTCAAGAGCAGGTGAGATTGGTGGTTCATACTCATGGAACGCTCGAGGAGGATTGAGCACCTGTTGAATGGCTACTTCCTGGTAAGAGCCAGTGAAAGGACGTGTGCCGCAGAGCCACTCGTACGCGACAACCCCCAGGGCGTACTGGTCGCTTGCCGGACGTGGATTGCCGCGTGTCTGCTCTGGAGCCATATAAGCAATCGTACCCGATATATCCTGAGGGCTTTCTTTTGATGAGCTATAACTTACCATGGCAAGTCCAAAATCGCTCAGTAGAATCTGATTATTGCGATCCAACAGCATGTTTTCCGGCTTGACATCGCGGTGGATCAGCTTTTCGTCGTGTGCGTATTGTAAGGCATCAGCGACCTGCTTGATGTAAGGCAGAACGTCTCCTGGCGATAGACGAGTTCCTCTGGGATGATGCTGGCGCAAGGTACCGTTAGGTGCATAGCTCATCACTAGAAATGGAATGCGACCCTCGACGCCAAAGTCCAGTACACGCACAATGTGGGGATGCTCTAATCGGGCGATGGTACGCGCTTCATTGCGAAATTGAGTAATTTCATCCGCTGTCAAGCGAGCATCCAGCACTTTGATTGCCGCGAGTGTATTGAGATGGATATGCTCACCCAGATACACGTCAGCGAATCCACCGTGTCCTAGCAAACGGATCAAGCGATAATTGCCAAGCTGATGTCCCACGAGGTCCGTCATCGCT
>WNFC01023427.1_pt1 | contig 16297 bp, 14 predicted proteins | sample 5400541 | NCBI WGS metagenome assembly WNFC01 (sample SAMN13153342, study PRJNA577476) | soil metagenome | isolation source: 120 cm saprolite under Douglas fir tree site 2 hole 2 replicate 1 | place: USA:California | collected 2015-04-18
CCGCGCGCGGCGCTGGCCCACTGCGTGTGGGTGGACGCGCACGAGACGGCGCGTCTGGCGCGCCAGGGAACCACGGTGGTGCACTGCCCCTCGTCCAACCTGAAGCTCGCGAGCGGCGTGGCCAAGATTCCGGAGCTCCTGGCCGCGGGGTGTCGCGTCGCGATCGGGGCCGACGGCGCGCCCTGCAACAACCGGCTCGACGTGTTCACCGAGATGCGTCTCGCCGCCCTGATCCAGAAGCCGCGGCTCGGCGCCGACGCGCTGCCCGCCGGCCGGGTGCTCGAGCTGGCCACCCTCGGTGGCGCCCGCGCGCTGGGCCTCGAGGACGAGATCGGCTCCATCGCGCCCGGCAAGCGCGCCGACCTGGTCGTCCTCGACCTGCGCGAGCCGCACCTCCACCCCGCGATCGGCGATCCTGTGTCGCTGGTGGTGTACGCCGCGCGCGCCAGCGACGTACGCGATGTGTTCGTGGATGGCAGGCCGGTGGTGCTCGGCCACGAGCTTCTCACCGCGCCGGTCGAAGAGATCGTGCGGGAGGCGGATCGCTGTGCGGCCGAGCTGCAGCGCGCGGTCAGCCCTTCAGGTGCGCCCTGACCGCTCCCTCGGCGTGCGCTTCGACGAACCACAGCCACTTGTCGGTGCCGCGCGAGATCTCCGTGCAGATATCCGACGAATCGACGTCGCCGAGATCCGCCGTCTGGTCGATGGCCCGGCGGATGCGCTCGCCGAAATTGGACAGGGCCGATGACAGCGCCCACACGTGCTCCTCGCCCGTGGAAATCGTGAGCGGATACTCCGGCAGCTCGGAGCGCTCGGCCACGACGCGCGCGGTCCCCTCCGCGGTCCCGCCGAGCTGAACGACGCGCTCCGCGAGCAGGTCCACGTACTCCTCCACCGCTTCGTCGATCTCGTCGAACAGCTTGTGCAGGGCAATGAAATTCTGGCCCTTGACGTTCCAGTGCGCCTGCTTCGTTTGCGTCTGGAGGTCGATCGCTTCCGCCAGCCGGTTGTTGAGCAGATCGCTCACCTGGCTGCGCACGCTCTCGGGCAGGTCGTTCATGGTTTCGTGAGCCATGGTGCTACTCCTCTGTGTGACGGGTTGATCGATGGTGTGTCGCGCTAGGTTGCCCGGAGCAGCGCCGCCCGCAGGGTCCGGGCGTCGCCCGGCTCCTCGTGGCGTCGACCGTTGATGAAGAACATCGGCGTGCCGCTCACGCCGCTGCGCAATCCGCTTTCAATGTCGTCCCGTACCCGCGCGCGGTGCACCTCTCGCTCGAGCTCGCGCTCCGCGCGCACGGCATCCAGTCCCAACTCGCGAACGTACGCCAGCAAGTGGCCGCCGTCTAGCGCGGCCTGGCGCCGGAATAACAGATCATGCATCTCCCAGAACTTCCCCTGCGCACCCGCCGCCTCCGCCACCTCGGCCGCGGACTCGGCGTGGGGGTGTTGCTCGCTGATGGGAAAATGTCGAAATACAAAGCGAACGCGCGGCCCCAAGTCTTTCAGCACACGCTGCAGCTCGGGGAACCAGCGCCCGCAGAACGGACACTCGAAGTCCGCGTACTCCACCAGGGTAACGGGCGCATCGGCAGGTCCCCGAACGTGGTCGCGCGCGCCCACTGCGGCGGCGAGCAGGGTAGGGCGCTTTGCCGGCACGCCGGTTGACCCTACCGTTGCTTGATGAAGGTGCCGTCCTGCAGCTCGGTGTACGCCCGCCGCAGCTCGTCCGGCGTGTTCATCACGATGGGGCCGTACCACGCCACCGGTTCCTCGATCGGCTTCCCCGACACCAGCAGGAACCGGATACCGGCGTCGCCGGCTTGGACCGTCACCGCGTCGCCGCTGTCGAACAGCACCAGCGACCGGTTTTGCACCTCTCCGCGGCCCGGACTCCCACCGGTCACCACAGGTCCCACCTGCTCTGTGCGGACGGCGCCCGGCTCCGAGGCGTCGCGGAACGTGCCGCCGCCCTCGAACACATAGGCAAACGCGTGCCCGGACGTCTCGACCGGCAGCGACTTGCGCTTGCCCGGCGGGACCCACACGTCGAGATAGCGAGGGTCCGCCGCCACTCCCTCGACCGGGCCCGTTTTTCCCCAGAAGCTCCCGCAAATCACCCGGACGCGCGTGCCGTCGTCATCCGTCACCTCGGGGATGTCGCCGCCCGAGATGTCCTGGTAGCGCGGCCGGGTCATCTTCAGGGAAGACGGCAGGTTGGCCCAGAGCTGGAAGCCGTGCATCCGCCCCTGTGGGTCGCCCTTCGGCATCTCCTGGTGGAGGATGCCGCTGCCGGCCGTCATCCACTGTACGTCACCGGCCCCCAGGGCGCCCTTGTTTCCGAGGCTGTCACCGTGGTTCACCGTCCCGGCGAGGACGTAGGTGATGGTTTCGATGCCGCGATGCGGGTGCCAGGGAAACCCCGCGAGATAGTCCTCAGGGTTCTCGTTGCGAAAGTCGTCGAACAGAAGGAAAGGGTCGAACTCTTTGGTGTCACCGAAGCCGAACGCGCGCCGCAGCCGCACGCCGGCGCCCTCGATAGTCGGCTGCGACTGCAGGATTCGCTTTATCGGTCGAATGGACATGATTGCTCCTCGGAGTCTCACGTTACCGCACCTTGCTCACAACTCCGGCGGCGGCTCTGGGGTTCCGCCTACGCTTTTCCGTTCACGTTGAACCGCTGAATCGTCTCCGACAGCTTGGCCGCCGCGACCGAGAGGTGCTGCGACGTCGTGGTGAGCTCGCCCAGCGAGGCGATCTGCTGTTGCGTCGCCGCCGAGGTCTGCTCGGCACCCTGGGCCGCCGTCTCGGCGATCCCCGCGACTTCTTCCATCCCCTTCACCACCTCGCGGATCCGCTGCGTCTGTCCTTCGGTCTCGCCCGCGAACGCGCTGGCGAACTTCACGGTGGCGTTCAGGTCGCCGAAGATGGCGTCCAGCGCCTGCCGGGCCGCCGTGGACACGGCGCCCACGCCCTGGGCCGTGCGGCGCCCCTCGTCCATGGCCGCGATCACATGCCCGATCTGGTCCTGCGTCTGGCGCACCCGGGCTCGGACTTCCTCCGCCGAGCGGGAGCTCTGCTCGGCCAGCTTGCGCACCTCGTCCGCCACTACCCGGAATCCCAGGCCGTGCTGGCCCGCGCGCGCCGCCTCGATCGCCGCGTTCAGGGCGAGCAGGTCGGTCTGGCTGGCGATGCGCGTGATCGCATCCACGAGCTTGCCGATCTCGCGCGAGCCCAGCTCCAGGGTGCCGGCGGCGCGGGACACCTGGTCGAGGTGGTCGACGAGCGTCACCAGCAGCTCGCTCGCCCGCGCGATCTCCTGGCCATGGCGCTGCGCCTGCTGCGCCACGCCGGCGATCTGGCGCTCGGCCTCCTGCGCCCGCGTGTGCAGCTGCGCCGCGACCTCGGCCGCGGCCTCCGAGTCCTCGCGCCCGTGCCCGATGAGCTGCCGCTGGCGCGACGTGCCTTCCGTAAGCCGTTCCGCTTCTTTGGAGATTTCGTGGGACGCGGCCTGCAGCTCCTGGGCGGACGCGGCGAGCTGCTGGGCCATGGCGGCGAGGTCCTGAGACTGGCTCTGAACCTGTCGCACCACGCCGGCGATCGCGCCGGTGGTCCGGTTCACGCTCGCGCCGAGGTAGCCCAGCTCGTCGAGCTCGTCATCCTGCAGCTGCGCCGCAAGGTCGCCGCCCTCCACTTGCGCCAGCGTGCCTCTGGCGGTCTGCAGCCGCGTGACGAACCTCCCCAACGTCGGCACCAGCGCCGCGCTCACGAACCCCAGAACCAGCGTCTCCTGCGCGAACGCACTCCACGTCCACCCCGGCGTGCCCTGGCTGACCCGGACGGCGGTAGCGAGACCGAAGCCGGTGAGGTTCACGAGCAGGGCTTGCCACGCCTCCGTCTGGCCCAGGTACAGCGCCACCTGGAGCGGCGCGATCAGGTACACGACGTACAGAAGATGTCCGCTCGGTCCCACCGCATAGAGAATCGCCGAGATCATCGCGGCACCCACCGCGATGTCGGCGTGTGCGTGCCAGGGGCGGAATTCACCGCCCCGCACCAGGCGGGCCATTGCGTAGCTGACGCCGGCGAACACGCCGGCAAAGCCCAGGATGAAGAGCCACGAGACGGGTGCCACCCGCGCGACGCGGAGGATCGCGAGCAGCGCCGCGCCCAACGCGACGAAGCGCCAACGCGCGCGGGTGTTCGCAAGCACGTAGCGACGCTGTTTGGCGCGATCTTCGTCGGCGAGCTGCTGGGTCAGGTCGGCCGCATCGGGCATGGAGGAGAAAATGGCCCGGAGCCAAGGGGAGGGGTAGAGGGCTACATGCGGAAGAGGTAACTCAGCTTGAGGAAGAAGCCGTCCGAGGCGCGGCTCAGGTTCCGGAACCGGAAGGCGTCCGCCTCGGTGAGCGACGCGCCGTAGCCCAGGAACACGACGGTCCCCGGCGTCGGCTTGTAGGAAAACAACAGGTCGTTCCGGAAGTCGTTCGTCACGATCGCGCGCGCGGTGTCGCCGTTCACGAGGAGTGGCTGCCCCGTGCGTGGGTCGAGCAGCGCGGCCTGGTCCTCCGCGAAGTACTGCCCGATGTAGCGCACGAAGATCGCGCGGGTCAGCTGGTACTCGAGCTTGAGCCGGGGGATGTTCGCGGTCGAGAACCGGCTGCGGTCGCGCGCGCGGGTGAGGCGCTGGTGCACCCAGCGCGCCTCGAGACGCAAGGCTGGCGTGGGGCGCAAGGCGGCGACCGTGGTCAACGCGACTTGCCGGCCCTCGGACGCCTCGGGGAAGATGGCCACGGCCGAGTAGCCCAGCACCACGCTGCCCGACACGGCGCGGTTCGGTGCGTTCAAAATGAACGCGGCGCCGGGGAGGTGATACAGGTCGTGCGGCACGACGAACGGCGTGGTGCCCACGCTGTAGCCCGAGTAGTCCGCGCCGTCGAACCCGAAGTGGTTGAGGCTGAGCGTGACCTGGGACTGCCACCCGCCGCGCAGGGTCGCGATCCAGAAGGTCTGCAGCGTGTCCTCGATGGTCCGGTTCAGACGGCCGAAGTCGCGGTAGCGCCAGATCGGCGCGAATCCGACGATCGCCGTGAACTGCTCGACCAGCGCGCCGGGGCGTCCGTACCAGCTGAACCGGTTGAAGGTTCGGCCGGCCACGAAGTCCGTGCGATTCACGAACCCGCTCGTATCCTGGAAGCTCTTCTGGATGCCGAGCAGCTCGTAGTGGTTGCCGTAGGCGCGGCCGGTGCGGTCGCCGAATGTAACGGTCCAGAGTTTGCCCGCGCGGGCGCCGTCCGGCGTCCGAGTCCACGACCCGGCGACCTGCACTTCCGAGAACCAGATCTTGCGCCATACGACGTGCGCGTCGATGCCCAGCACGCGGTTATAGTCGTCGCCGTCGATCCGGTCGGTGTAGGCCATGCCCAGCGTGGACGTCGGCCCGAGGTCGCGCCGCAGGCGCAGCATGTTGTAAATGGGGTGCGCGCCCGTGGCCGATTGGTCGCTGTTGTCCACGGCGCCGAGGTACGCGACTCCCAGGCCGCCGACCTTGCCGGCGAGCTTCCCGCCGAACACCGGCTGCGCGATGCGCCGCGTGTAAATGAGGCTGTTGGGCGTGTCGAACTGCTCGAGCCCTTCGAGAAAGAACGGCCGCTTCTCGGGATAGAACAGCGCGAACCGCTGGTTGAGGGTCACCTGGCCGATGTCGGCCTCGACCTGCGAGAAGTCCGGGTGGGCGGTCGCGGTCGCCCCGAGATTCTGCGTCACGCCCCAGCGCACGTTGCCCGCGACTTCGGGCGTGCCGCGATAGTCGTAGCCCGGCGTGGTGGGCGCCCCGTCCACCTTGGTGGTGAATTCCGGCGTGAGATCGAGCACCAGGCCGCGGCGCAGCGCGGTCAGGCCCACCAGGCGGCCCGCCTGAATGAGAAAGCTCGCGCTGGCGCGGACCGCCGGGGTCCAGGTCTCTTCGTAGCCGGAGTGCTGCACCGCCCGCACGATCTGGATGCCCCAATCCTGGGGATCGGCGCTCTGATAGCGCAGACTCTTGAACGGGATCCGCACCTCCACCTCGTAGCCCCGGTCGGTCAGGCGGCCGCGCGACTCGTAGACGTAATCGGGATTCAGGTCGATCGTCGCGTCGAACCTGCCGCCGGCGCTAGGGCCCCCCGCGGCGCCCGCGGCCACGCCGTCGCTCCACACGCCATCCTGCTGCACGCCCAGCGGATTTACCGCGAACATGGTGGCGCGACGGTGGTCGAGGTAGGTATCGAGCAGGATGGCGACGTTGTCGTCCGAATCGATGTTGTCGCGATCGGCCAGCGTGGCCCGCACCACGGCGCCGTGGCGTTCGAACGCGCGGATCCCGAAATAGATCGCGTCGGGGGCGTACCACACGAGCACCGCCGTCGAGTCCTCGGCGTGACGGCCGTCCACCGGCCGGTACTGCGAGAAGCCCGTCAGCATCGCCGCCCGACTCCACACGGGTTCGTCGAGCACGCCGTCGATTTTCACCTGCGCCTCGAAGCGCGGGATGCGCACGTCGAGCTGTTTCGCGATGCCGTTGTAAGTCGCGCCGCCGTCCGCGGCGCCCTGGAGGACGAAGAGCAGGGCGAACATGGGAAGAAAATATGCGTGGTGCGTGGCGCGTGGTACTATCCGAACAAAACAGGCGTGGTGAGTGGTGCGGGGCGCTCTCCTAGGAATTGCGGGATCCCGGTGCGGGTGGCTGCTTACGAATCGTCAGCAACCACTCACCACGCACCACACACCGCTCGCTGAAGCCGACTATTCGTAACGCAGGGCCACTATCGGATCGAGGGCGGCCGCGCGCCGTGCCGGCCAGATGCCGAAGAACAACCCGACCGCGGCGCTGAACACGAACGCCAGGAGGATCGCCAGCGGCGAAATGAGGGTGTTCCAGTGCGCCAGCTTGGACAGGACCACCGCGATGCCCGCGAGCAGGTACTTGAAGGTCTCGGTCGTCTGCTGCAGCGTGCTCAGGATGTCGGTCTGATTGCGGATCTGGAAGTCGTTGTCCTGGCCGGGGCGGATCTTGTGCTGGCGCCGCATGACCCGCTCGATCTCGAGGGTCGCCAGGTTCATCGAGTTCAGGTCGGCGGCCTGAACCGTGATCGCGCGCAGCCGGTTCGTGCCCATCACCCGGTAGCGGGCCGTCTCGAGGGGAATGAGAATCTGCTCGTCGGGGTTGAAGAACGAGCCCTGCGACCCCTTTTCGGACAGCACACCGATGACCTCGAAGGAGATACCGCGGATCATGATCTCCTGACCGATGATCGCGTCCCGGTTCGCGTTCAGCATGTCGGGGATGGCGGAGCCGAGCACCGCGTAGCGGCGGCGCGCCGCGTCGTCCCCCGCGGTGAACGTGCGGCCGGCGGTGAGCGTGTAACTGCGCACCGGCACGTACGATGGCGTCGTGCCGACGACGTTCACGTTGATGTTAAGGTTGCCCTTCTGCACCTGGAGGCTGCGGGTCAGCTCCGGCACTACGGCCGTCACGAAGCGCGCGTTGTTCGCGAGCGCCGTATCGTCGTCCATGGTGAGGCTCACACGTTGGTCGCTCGCCACGCCGCGCATGAAGCTCTGGCCGGGGTAGACGCTCAACAGGGTGGGCCCGAGGGCCTGAATCCGATCCTGCACAGACTGCTGCGCCCCGGACCCCAGCGCGATCATGGTGATCACCGCGCCCACGCCGATGATGATGCCCAGCATGGTGAGGAGCGAGCGGAGCTTGTTGGCCCGCAGCGCCTCGAGCGCGACCCGGATGATCTCGCCGATCAGCATCGCTTACCGTGGGGTCGCGGGCTGCGCCTGCTGCTGCCGTACGCCCGGCAAGCCGCCGCCCGTCACGTTCTGGAACCGCTGGCGGAACTGCTGCTGCGACTGCACCAGCGACGCGCTCGGCAGCACCAGCACCGTATCCTGCTGCGTGAGCCCGCGGGCGACCTCGATGTAATCCTGATCGGTCAGCCCCGTGCGGATCGGCACGGCCATGATTTTCCCGCCCCGCAGCACGAACACGATGTAGCTCGCGCCCTCTCCCTGGTTGGCCGCGCGTCCCAGGCGGCTCCCTCCCGCCCCCCCTCCGCCCTGGAACTGGCTGCGCAGCTGCGTCAGCAGCGCCTGCTCCGCGGGCGACAGCTCGGCGCCGCTCATCCGCTTGGCGAACGCGGCCTGCACCTGCTCCGGCGTGACCCCCGGCGGCAGGGTGATGGTCCGCCCGCTGGGCGTCGTGAAGGTCGCCGGCGCTCCCGGCTTGGTCGCTTCGGCCGCGTGCAGCTTGCCGGCATCCGCCGAGTCTCGCGCGGGAGAGCGCGGCGTCTCGGCCTGCGCCAGCTGCTGCTGCACGGTCTGGAGGTCGAGCCCCAGGACCTGCGCCGCGGACGCGACGTCTCGCGGCGTGCGCAGCGCGGCGTTCGGCACGGCCAACACGTTCTCCCGGTTGCCGATGTGGATCTCGACTTCGCTGTTCATCCCCGGTTTGAGCTGGTGGCTCGGGTTCAGAATGTCGACGATGACGGGGAACATCGTGACGTTCTGATTGACCTGCGCCTGCGGCTCGATTTTCAGGACGCTGCCGTCGAATGGGCGATTGGGAAACGCGTCCACGGTGATCGTCACCGGCATCCCGGGCTGCACCTTGCCGACGTCGGTTTCGTCCACCAACGCCTGGACCTGCACGGTGTCGAGGTTTGCCATCTTGAGGATCACGGTACCCCCGCCCACGTCGCGCGTGGGGCTCGAGATCACGGTGCCGAGCACGGCATCGAGCTCGAGCACCGTGCCGGTGACCGGCGCGCGGACTTGGGTATCCTCCATCGCGTCCTTGGCGGTCTGGAGGCTCGCTTGCGCGTTGACGACGGCCGACTGCGCGGTCGCGTAGCTCAGCTTCGCGGCCTCGTAGTCGGTTTCGGCGATGGACTTGCTCTGGTACAGGGCCTCACTGCGCTTGAGCTGCGCGGTGGCGTTGTCGAGCTGGGCCCTGGCGACCGCGAGGCTCGCCTCGGCCTGCGTGAGGTCGTTCCGCGGGATGCGCGGGTCGATCTTCGCGAGTAGTTGTCCCTTCTTGACGTCGTCGCCGGTCTGCACCGGCATGTCGAGAATCTCGCCCGAGGCCTTGGACTTCACGCTCAGGGTGAGGATCGGCTGGATCGCGCCTGAGGCGGACGCCGAGACCACGATGTCCCGGTGCGCCACGGAGACTTTCTCGTACAGCGGTGCCGACTGCGCCTTGTGGCAGGCGGCGAGGCCGAGCAGCAGGGCCAGGAATCGCTTCACGGTTTGCCTTTCGTCTGCACGTCGCGCTCGACGAGCCCATCCCGCAGGTGGATCTGGCGGGCGGCGTGCGCCGCAATGTCGGCTTCGTGCGTGACCAGCACGATGGTTTGGCCGGTGTCGTGCAGCTCACGGAACAGCCGCATGATCTCCTCGCCGGTGGCGGAGTCGAGATTGCCGGTCGGCTCGTCCGCCAGCAGGATCGAGGGTTGGTTCACGAGCGCGCGGGCGATCGCCACCCGCTGGCGCTGTCCGCCCGACAGCTCGTTCGGCCGATGCGACATCCGGTCGGCGAGCCCGACGTGCTCGAGCGCCCGGGCCGCCTGAGCACGGCGCTCCTTCGCGGCCACGCCCGCGTAAATCAGCGGCAGCTCGACGTTGTGGAGGGCACTGGCGCGCGGCAGCAGGTTGAAGGTCTGGAACACGAACCCGATCTCTTTGTTGCGGATCCGCGCCAATTCATCGTCGGACAAATCGCTCACCTGCTGACCGTTGAGCCAGTATTCGCCCCCCGTCGGCGTGTCGAGGCAGCCGATGAGGTTCATGAGCGTCGATTTTCCAGAACCCGAAGGGCCCATCACGGCCACGAATTCGTTGCGCTGCATCTGGATCTCGACGCCGCGCAGCGCGTGAACCACCTCGCCGCCCATGTCGTAGTCGCGCGTCAGCTTGTGCGTGAGGATGACGGTATCGGGCAGCGGCGTGTCGCCGGTGCGGAACGCGGTCGGCTGGACGCTGGTCATAGCGCGTGCCCCACCAGCGCTTCGACCTGGGCGCGCGCGATGAGATAGTCATAGCGCGCCTGGACCTGGTTCACCTCGGCCTGGGTCAGGTTGGCTTCCGCGGTGAGCAGGTCGAGCAGGGTCCCGGCGCCGAGCCGGTAGCGCTCCTGGGTGACGCGACGCGCCTCGGCGGCCGCGGCCACGTTGGCGCCAGTGATCCCGATCTTCGCAAACGCGGTGAACATGGCCGCGAGCTGCTGGGTGAGGTTGGCGTCGAGCTGGCGACGGGTGTCGGCGGTCTGCGCCCGCGCGACGTCCAGGTCCACGGCGCTCTGCGCCGCAGTCCTCTCGCGCTGGAAGCCGTCGAACAGGGTCCACGACAGTGCGAAGCTCAACCGGTTCAAGTTGCGGTTGCCCCCGCCGAACCCCTGCCACGGCTCGTTGAGCCCCTGGCTCGAGGTGTTGTACGACGCGGTGAGCCTCGGGAGATACTGCGCCCGGTTGGACCATAGGGTCGCCGCCGTGGCCCGCTCCTGGGCCGCGGCCTGCACCACGACAGGTGCTTGCCGCAGCGCTGCGGTCCGGAGCTCCGTCGTGTCTGGAGTGGCCGGCAGCTGCGAGTCCGGCACCGCACGCACCACGCCATCCACGCCGATCTGCCGCGCGAGGTTCGCCTGCGCCGTCGCCAGGTTTGCCTGCGCCTGAAGCAGCGCGAGCCGGGCATTCCCGAGGTCCACGGTCGCTGTGAGCGTGTCGGAGCGCGTGGCCGCTCCGGCCTGGAACTTGTTGACCGAGATCTGGAGCTCTTCCTTGGCGCGCTCGAGCTGCGCTTCGGCGACCCGCACCAGTTCCTCGTTGGCGAGCGGCCGGTGAACAGATCGACCGACGCGGTGAGCCCGCTGCTGTAGGTGTACGTGCCCGGGTCCACCTGGAACCCGAGACCGCCCACCGATTGCGTGTTCTGCCGCGACGCCGTGGACGAGAACGAGAGGGTCGGCAGGAACGCGCCGAAGGCGCTGCGTTTTTGCCAGCCCGCGTTGGTCGCGTCGCCCCGCGCCCGCGCCATCGCCGGCTGGATGTCGAGCGCGCGCCGCACCGCGTCGGCCAGCGACACCTGGAGCCGTGCCGCCCGCGCGGGGGCCGGCTGCTGTTGCGCCGCGACACCGGTCGAGACGAGCGCCGACACGATTCCCGCGAACACTCCCCGTCGCCCGGCCCTCATTTCCTCCGTCCCCCGGACCCCGTGTCGGACCTCTCCTGATCCTTTTGATGCCGGTACCGGGCCACATGGTCGCGGTACTTGGCCTGTTGATCGGGAGTGAGCTGGCGGGCGACCTCGGAGTCCATCTGCGCCCGCATCGAGTCGAAGTGCGGGCGCACCGTCTCCCACACCGCGGTCATCCGGGTCCGGTGGCGCTGCACGATCGCCCGCACCGAATCGTGCTGCGCGGGGTCGAGCCGCAACTCCTCGTTCAGCTCGTCCATCATCCGATCGAGGCCGCGCTCGCGATCGGGCGACGCCGCGGACGCGTGGCGGACCCAGAGCGCCCGGCCGCCGGCCCCGACGGCGATCCCCGCCGCGAACGTCGCGACGAGGAACACCACGGCCCAGATTGTGGAGCGGTTCAACATGACTGTCCTTTCCCTTGCTAGTTGCTGCCGATCACGGAAGCGAGGACGACCTCGACCTCCCCCGGGTGCGCCGGCGGCGCGATCAGGACGTCCGAGACCGTCGGGCGAGTTGCAGCGGGGGACGCCGCCGCGCGCCCCACGAAGTAGCCTCCGGCTAGCGCGATGACGAGGGCGGCCGCCACGCCGGCCCGCGCCCACCGGGCGAGCACGGCGTCCCACGATGCCACGCGAACGTGCTCGGCGCGCGCCAGCACGCGCGCGATGAAGGCCTGCGCGTCGCCGGGGTCGAGTGCCTCTCGCAGCGCCTTCCCGAGTACCGGATCGGGCCGATGATCGAACGGCAGTGGATCCTTCATTCTTCCTCCTTCCAGTCCGCGAGCAGCACCCGCAAGCGGCGCCTCGCGTGAAACACTTCCGATCGCACCGTTCCCTCGGGGATCCCGAGGACTGTGGCGATCTCACCGTGCGTATAGCCTTCGACGTCGAACAATACCACCGCCATGCAGCGCCGCTCGGGCAGCTCGGCCAGCGCCTGTCGCAGCCGCTCGTTCAGGGCCCGCCGCTCGGCCGTCGTGTCGGGCCGCGGGCCACCGGCCGTGAGCCCGACGTCCAGGGGCTCGACCCGGCGCACCGAGCGGCGCCGCCGCCGGTCCGTCGCGGCGTTGGCGACGATCCGCAGCAACCAGGGGCCGAACGGGCGCCGCGGGTCGTACTGCTGGAGCTTCACCAGCGCCGAGAGCATGGCATCCTGCGCGGCGTCGTCCGCGTCCTCGGGACTGCCCAGCACCGCGCGCGCCACCCGGCGTGCCACGCCGGCATACCGCTCCACCAGGATGCCGAAGGCCTCCCGCTCACCGGCTACCGCCCGGGCGACCAGATCGGCCTCGTCCTGCTGAGCTATACGCGCGGCCTGCGGCGGGGGTTGGGGATCAGCCATCGCCCGCCTCCCGCGTGCGGCGCCGCTCGAAGGTGTAGAGACCGAAGGCGAGAGCGAGTGAGAACGCCCCAGCGGCCAGCACCATCGCCATCACCCGCGGAAACACCAGTAGCAGCCCCCCGACGCCGGCAAACGCCAGGGTCGCCGCCGAGGTGATCGCGCGACGCAGCCCGCCCGCCACGCGCCGCAGTGTGACCACGGCCACGGCCCCGAGCTCGTACCCCGAGCGCTTGTGGGGTTGCTCGGGAACGGGCGACGCCGCGGTGGCGGGCGCGCCCACGAGCCGGGCAGGGAGGAATCGCCGACGGGCCTGCAGCACGATCTCGCGGCTGGACGCGAGGTCGCGCAGGAACTGCTGCGCCAGCTGGGCGGCGAGGTGATTGCATTCGGCGAACAGATCCAGCTCGTAGTTCCCGAGTAAGCTCGAGACGTTGAGGTTGCTCGAGCCGACGCGCGCCCAGCGGTGATCGACCAGCAGGGTCTTGGCGTGGAGCATGGGGCCCTGCCACTCGAAGATGCGGGCGCCCGCACGGAGCAGGTCGCGGTAGCCGATCCGCGTGGAATCCCGCAGCACCGGGAGATCGCTCGTCCCTGGGACGAGCAGGCGCACGTCCACGCCGGCCCGGGCGGCGTCGAGCAAACTGGCGTACAGGGGCGGCGGCGCGATCAGGTACGCATCGGTGATCCACAGTCGGTCCGTCGCGCTCGCGGCCAGGAGCTGGACGGCGCGGTACATGCGCGCCCGGCCGGGGACGCCTGACACCACGCGCGCCGTCGAGGACCCGCATTCCGCGGGATCGGCTTCCAGCTCGTCGGGCGGGAGCGGCTCGCCGGCACGCCGCCAGATGCGGGCGAACGCGTCGTCGAGCGCCGCGGCGGCGGGTCCGGTGACGGCCACCATGGTGTCGCGCCACGGCCGCCGACCGCGCGCGGCGTCGCCCGCCCACTCGTCGCCGATGCACAGCCCGCCGGTCATCGCCCAGCTGCCGTCGGTGACGAGCAGCTTGCGGTGGTCGCGGGAGAGGGTGTCGAACGGGTGGCGCGTGAGCAGCGGATGGAAAGCGCGCACCTCGGCGCCGGCCTGGGTGAGCCGCCGCCAGTAGCGGCGGGAGGTTCCGAACGAGCCGAGGGCGTCGTACAAGACGCGTACGCCGACGCCGGCACGGGCCCGCTGGACGAGCGCGTCGGCGAAGCGCTGGCCCGTCGCGTCGTCGCGGATGATGTAGTTCTCGAAATGCACCCAGCGGCGCGCGGCGGCGATCGCGGCGAGCATCGCGTCGAGCGCGCGGGGGCTGTCGGGGTGAAGCTCCAGGCGGTTGCCCTCGATCGGTCGGGCGCCTGCCGCGCGGTCGATCGCGAGAGCGAGCGGGTCGGGCGCGCCCGGCCCGGCTGCGGCAGGGAGGCTCACCCCACTGCCGCCTGCGGGCCGAGGCCGAGGGCGCCCTCCGCGGGACGGAGCGCTTGAATCACGAAGGCGACGTGCTCCTCGAGCGGCACGCCGATCTCCGCGGCGCCCTGATTCACGTCGTCGCGGTTCACCCCGCGCGCAAATGCCTTGTCCTTGAGCTTTTTCTTCACCGACGACACCTCGAGGTCCGCGAAGCTCTTGGAGGGGCGTACCAGCGCGCACGCCACCAGGAAGCCGCACAGCTCGTCCACCGCGAACAACGTCTGGGCCATTTTGGTGTCGCGCGGCACACCGGTGTAGTTCCCGTGACCGAGAATGGCGCGGCACAGGGGCTCGGGCACACCCTTGTCGCGGAGCAGGCGCACGCCCCACGCGGGATGACCCTCGGTGGGCGAGTGCTCGTGATTCGGGAACTTCTCGTAGTCGAAGTCGTGCAGCAGCCCGATGATCCCCCACGTCTCCGGGTCTTCGCCGTACTGTTCGGCGTAGGCGCGCATCGCCGCCTCGACCGCCAGCATGTGCTGGCGCAGCGAGGGGGACTGGGTGTGCTCGTGCATCAGCTGCAGGGCTTCGGTGCGGTTCATCGTATCCAAGGTTGTGTCGCGTCCGTCGTCCCCGGGCTCGCGCCCGGGGTTAGTTATCACAGTGCATGTTTCACTGACCCCGGGCGCCAGCCCGGGGTTAACCCACCCAGGGCCCGCAGGGTTCCCTAATCCAACCGACCTGCTTCCGTATCCACGTTCCACCGTTCCGCCCACAGCTCAGCCATGAGAATGGGCCATAGCTTGCGGGCGTTGTTGCGCGCGCCCGTGCGGTGCTCAGCGAGCAGACGTGCCGTCGGCGCGTCCGGGAACAGGCGGGGTGCCGCGAGATAGCGATCGGTGAGCGACCGCAGTCCCGTGTTGAGCCACCGCGCCACGGGCACCGACAGCCCGCGCTTCTTGCGCCGGATCACCGCGTCCGGAACGAGCCCGCGCGCCGCTTCCTTTAATATCGCCTTGGTGCTGAACCCCCGCACCTTGAGCCCCGCGGGCGACGGCAGCGCCAGCTCCATCACCTCGCGGTCGAGGTAGGGCGCCCGTGCTTCAATCGACGCGAGCATTGTCCCCCGGTCCACTTTCACGAGCAGGTTATCGGGGAGATAGCTGAGGAAGTCGAGCCACAACACCCGGTTGAGCGACGCATCCCCGGGAAAGCCACTCAGCAGGCCGCCGGCCCACGCGAGGACGCGCGCGTCCGGCCCCAGCGCACCGAACCACGTCAGGTGACGCTGGACGAGCGGCAGTTCGGCCCCGGCGACGAACTGCTTGAGCAGGAACTCGAGCGTAACCTTGCCGGTGGACGTCGGCAGCCGGTTCACGAGCCAGCGGAGCGCCGCTCGCCCGGGGATGCCGAGATACCACCCCGCCGCCTTGTGGCCCAGGTACGTCGGGTAGCCGCCGAACAGCTCGTCCGCGCCCTCTCCGGAGAGCACCACTTTGACGTGCGCCCGGGCCGACTCGGCCAGGAGAAACGTGGGCAGGATCGCGGGGTCGCCCACGGGCTCGGCGAGCGAGCGGGTGACGTGATCGAACGCGCGCTCCAACGCTCGATCGTCCGCGGTGACCACGTGGTGAATGGTGCGGATGTGGTGCGTCACCGCTTCGGCGTGAGGGCTCTCGTCGTAGCCCGGTTCGGCGAACTTGACGGAGTACGTGTGGATCCGCTCGCCCGACATGAACCGCGCTGCCCCGGCCGCGAGCAGCGAGGAATCGAGCCCGCCGCTGGTGAACACGCCCACCGGTACGTCCGACATGAGCTCGCGCTCGACCGCGCGGAGCAGCACGTCGCGCAGCGTGGCCGGACCGTCGAGCCGCGACGGCCGCGCGGCGACGGCGGCGGGGTCCCAGTAGCGGCGCACCGCCAACCCCTTGCGGTCGGCGACCAGCAGATGGGCCGGCGCGAGCTTCGAGATGCCGTCGAACATGGTGTGCGGGGCAGGGACGTAGCCGAGCGCGCCGTACAGCGCCGCGGCCGCGGGGTTCACGCGGCGCGGCTGGTCCGGAAAGGCGAGCAGCGCCTGGATCTCGGACGCGAACCGCAGCTCGCCGTTCACCTCGGTCCAAAACAGCGGCTTCTCGCCGGCACGGTCGCGCGCCAGCACCAGCCGCGCGTGCCGGTCGTCCCACACCGCCAGGCCGAACATTCCCTCGAGCCGTCCGACGCCGTCCGCGCCGAAGCGCTCGTACAGCGGCACGATCGTTTCGATGTCGCCCGTGGAGCGGAACGGATACCCGGCGAGGGTATACTCGCGGCGCAGCTCCGGCGCAT